>ERZ779889.903-NODE-903-length-33661-cov-5.613373_pt1 | contig 33661 bp, 29 predicted proteins | sample MGYA00511030_ERZ779889 | MGnify/ENA primary metagenome ERZ779889 (study PRJEB29588, sample SAMEA2160616) | human gut metagenome | biome: human gut; feature: human-associated habitat; material: faeces | place: Denmark | collected 2008/2010 ... | reverse complement strand
ATACTTATATTTATTTACTTAAAGAAGTAGTAATATGTAATATTTATCAAAGAGAGTTGCGTTTGGTGTAAGCAATATAAATATACTTATGAACTTGTCTTTAATAATAGTAAAATGTAAACCTGCATTAAAGGTCTAGAGTGCATAGTTTAACTATGAATTAAGGTGGTAACACGGTAATGCGTCCTTATGATGTATTATCGTGTTTTTTAAAGGAGGAAATATGATATATCTTATATTTACAATTATATTTATATATATGATGTACTACATCTGGATAATAATTCACTACAACAAGCGTGGTGAAAGAAAAGGAAAAAACAAGAAAAAAAATAATAAGCAAAAAATGCCTGCGGAAGTAGAATATTTTGTTACTAAATACAAAGTAGATTTATCCAAAATAAATTTTAGATATTTTCTACAACTGATGGGTTTAGTTGTAGCGTTTGACCTATCAATAGTAGTAACAATAATTACTTATATAAAAACACTCTGGATACAATTACTAGTTGGTTTTATACTGACATTACTAATATCATTAACTAGTTTTCATATATTAGGAAAATATTTTAAAAAGAAAGGATTGACAAAAGATGTATAATTTTAAAGAAATAGAAAAAAAATGGCAAAAGTATTGGGATGATCATAAAAGCTTTAAAGCAATAACAGGAGAGAAAGATAAAACTCCATACTATATATTAGTTGAGTTTCCATATCCATCTGGTGCTGGATTACATGTTGGACATGTAAGAAGCTATACAGCACAAGATGCAATAGCTAGAATGAAAAGAATGCAAGGATATAATGTACTATATCCAATGGGATGGGATGCTTTTGGAGCTCCTGCAGAACAATATGCAATAAAGAACCATATTCATCCAAAAGAAGCAGTAAAGGAAAATATTAAAACCTTTAAAACGCAAATGAAAACACTAGGTTTTTCATTTGACTGGGATAGAGAATTCTCAACAACAGATCCAGAATATTATAAATGGACACAATGGCAATTCCTACAATTTTATAAACATAATATGGCATATAAAGATACCGTACCAGTTAATTGGTGTCCAACATGTAAAAGTGTATTATCAAATGAAGATGCCGCAGGTGGAGTATGTGAAAGATGTGGTTCAACCGTAATACAAAAAGAGAAAAGTCAATGGATGCTTAGAATGAGTGACTATGCAGAAGATTTATTAAAAGGTTTAGATGATACTAACTTTGCAGAAAGAGTAAAATTAGGACAAATAAATTGGATTGGTAAATCAACCGGCGTTGAAGTAGATATTGATATAGTAGGTGGAGGAAAGTTCTCTATATTTACTACATGTATAGAAACAATATATGGTATTACTTTCTTTGTAATCGCACCAGATGGTAAATTAATAAAAGAATTAATGCCTAGGGTAGAAAACAAAGAAGAAGTAGAAGAGTATATAAAAGAAACCGCAAAAAAATCCGATATGGATAGAACTGAATTAAACAAAGGAAAAACAGGATGTCTAGTTAAAGGAATAGAGGCAATAAATCCAGTAAATGGTAAAAAAGTCCCAGTATATTTAGGAGATTTTGTATTAGGTAATTATGGTACAGGTGCAGTAATGGCAGTGCCAACCCACGATCAAAGAGACTTTGAATATGCAAAAGTACATAACATTGAAATGATACAAGTAATTGATGGCGCAGATGTAAGTGAAAAAGCATTTGAAAAGCAAGATTATTTAGGAAAAGGTTGTAAACTTATTAATTCAGAAGAATTCACAGGTCTAACAGTAGAAGAAGCAAAAGAAGCAATCACAGATAAACTTGTAAAAATGGGAATTGCTAGAAAAGTAAATAATTACAAAATGAGAGATTGGATTTTCTCAAGACAAAGATTCTGGGGAGAACCAATTCCAATGATATACTGTGAAGAATGTGGATGGCAACCAATGAAAGAAGAAGATTTACCACTATTACTTCCAGATATCGCGGAATATGAACCAACTGACGATGGACAATCTCCACTTGCAAAAATAACAGATTGGGTAAACTGTAAATGTCCAAAATGTGGAAAAGATGCAAAGCGTGAAACAGATACAATGCCAAACTGGGCAGGATCTTCTTGGTACTTCTTAAGATTTATGGATCCACACAACGAAAAAGAATTCGCATCAATGGATTCAATGAAATACTGGAATAGAGTAGATTGGTATAATGGAGGTATGGAACATACCGCAAGACATTTATTATATGCTAGATTCTGGGTACAATTCTTATATAATATTGGATTAGTGCCACACAAAGAAATGATCTGGACTCGTGTATCACATGGTATGGTTTTAGGATCAAATGGTGAAAAAATGAGTAAATCAAAAGGAAATGTAATTAATCCTGACGATATAGTAAATGAATTTGGCGCAGATACATTAAGAACATATGAAATGTTTATGGGAGACTATAAACAAGATGCCCCTTGGAGTACCGATTCATTAAAAGGATGTAAAAGATTTATTGATAAAATAATAAGAGTATATGATAAGGTAAATAACGAAGAAGGATTTTCAAAAGACCTTGAATTAATTCAAAATAAGACAATTAAATCAGTTACAAACGATCTAGAAACAATGGGATACAACACTTATATCTCATCATTAATGATTCTAACAAATGCATATGATGATAAAGATTCAATCACAAAAGAAGATTATAGATTACTATTAAAATTAATGAATCCAGTAGCTCCACACATAACAGAAGAATTAAATGAAAAATTAGGATACAAACCATTATGTGAGGATACATGGCCAACATATGATGAATCAAAATTAGTAGAAAAAAGCATTGATATCGCAGTGCAAGTTAATGGAAAAGTACGTTCTACTATAAATATTAATATAGATGAAGATGAAGATTCAATAAAAGAAAAAGCATTAAAAGAAGAAAACGTACAAAAGCATATTGAAGAAAAAGAAATTGTAAAAATAATTGTAATTAAAGGAAAAATTGTAAATATAGTTGTAAAATAACATTTTTAATAACAAAACTATACATAAATTCACATGAAAAGTGTCAATTCGACACTTTTTATTTTTTATATATGAAACAATATAAAAGGTGATAATATGAAGGTAAAAGTATTTGATGAAATGCATGAGAAAGATTTAGAAAAAAGTATAAATGACTTTTTAGATGAATTAGATGATGAAGATATTATTGACATAAAATATGAAGTATCAATTTCGATGTTTGCAGAAGAACAGATTTATTGTTTTTCCGCAATGATTGTTTATAAAAGTTAATTTGCTTTATTTCACCTGCCGTATTATAATTATATAGATGGATTATAAAAGATATTAATTATCATTAATTATAATATAACAGAAAGAGTGATAATATGAAGTTAAAGAAGAATTCTTTTATGCAAGGAGCATTTGTTGCGACTGTTGGTATAGTTTTATGTAAAATAATGGGAATACTATATGCGATACCATTTCATTCAATAATAGGTGAACAAGGCGGAGCATTATATGGATATGCATATAATATTTATACAATATTTTTAAGTATATCACAGGCAGGAATACCACTTGCAGTGAGTAAAATAATAAGTGAATATTATACACTAGGTTATTATGATGCAAAAGAAAGAGCATTTAAAATCGCAAAAAGATTTCTATTTATAATAGGATTTATTTGCTTCTTAATACTATTTATTTTTGCAGATCAAATTGGATATATGATAATGGGAAATGTTGAAGGTGGTAATACAAAAGAAGATGTTGCCTTTGTAATAAGATTAATTTCAACTGCTATACTAATCATTCCAAATCTAAGTGTAGCACGTGGATATTTCCAAGGGCATAGATTCATCGCACCAACTTCAATAAGTCAAATATTAGAACAACTAACAAGAGTTTTAATAATAGTTATTGGTAGTTTCTTAATGTATAGAGTATTTCATATGTCATTAAAGGCGACTGTAGGATGTGCAGTATTTGCCGCAACAATAGGTGGAGTTGTTTCCTATGCATATTTATTGTGGAAAGAAAAACAGAATAAAAAAGAATTTTTAAGGCAAGATATAAAAGTAAAAGAACCTAAGATAACAAGCAAAGAAATAATGAAAAAGATATTATTCTATGCAGTTCCATTTGTAATGATTGATTTATTTAGGTCGCTTTATAACTCAGTCGATGTGTTAACACTTGTTAAAACATTGGTAAATGACATTGGGTATACCGCAAAAGATGCAGAAAGTGTTATGAGTGTAATTTCAACATGGGGATTAAAAATAAATATGATAATTATATCTGTAGTATCTGGCATTATGACAAGCTTAATACCTAACCTAACTGCAAGCTTTGTTCAAAACGATATGAAAGGTGTATCAGAAAAAATAAACAAAACATATCAAATAATTTTATTCTTTACTGTACCAATGACAGTAGGATTAAGTTTCTTAGCTAAACCAGTATGGACAATATTCTATGGAGCAAGTAAATATGGCCCATTAACATATCAATACTTAGTATTTGTAGCACTAGCAACAGCAATATTTACTTCAACAGTTATGATAGTACAATTATTAAAAGAAAATAAAACAGTATTTATAAGCTTAATATTTGGAATGTTAGTTAAAGTATTATTAAATATTCCATTAATACATAGCTTTAATAAAATGGGTCTTCCTGCATTCTATGGAGCAATAACTGCAACAATATTAGGATTCTTAACATCAAGCGTAATAGCGTTAATTGTATTAAGAAAAAAATATAAATTCAATTTAGAAGAAACCGCAAAGGAATCTCTAAATATATTAATTGCAGTAATAGTTATGGTGATAGTACTTCTTGGGTTAAAGTTGGTGGTACCAAAAAACACTACATCAAGATTAATGGCTATATTAGTAGTTGCACTATACGCAGTAGTAGGTGCCGCAGTATACTTATTCATATTACATAAAACAAAAAGTATAAACAATATATTTGGGGAAGAAAAAATAAATGAACTTTTAAGTAGAAAAAAGAAAACTAAAAATATCAAACCAAAAAAAGTTGTTAAAAACAAAATACAAAAAAAGAAAAAGGTGAATTAAGTGGAATTTGTTATATTAACAAAAGAAGAATTTCGAGAATTTTCTATGAAACATCCGATGGCTAATTTTATGCAGACAACAGATTTAGGAGATTTAAAGCTAAATAATGGTATTAAAATTGACTATGTGGGAGTAAAGGAAAAAGGTAAGTTACTATGCGCAACATTACTAGAAGAAGAACCATCAATTTTAGGTAAAAAAGTATTTTATGCACCTAGAGGCTTTTTAATTGATTATCATAATAAAGAACTTTTAAAATTCTTTACTGACAATTTAAAGACATATATAAAGAAAAGAAAAGGATTTAAACTTACAATTGATCCAAATTTGGTATATCAAGTAAGAGGGGCAGATGGAAGTATAATGTCAAAATCACAAAAAGATGATGAATCATTTAAAAATTTATGTGATTTAGGATTTGAACATTTTGGCTTCAACCTATATTTAGAAGCAAGACAAGTAAGATTTGCATATCGTATGATGCTAGATGAACCATATGATGTAAAAAAGCAAGAGTTTTCAAAAAGCACTAGAAAGAATCTAGAGTCAACTTACAAAAAAGGTTTATCAGTTAGAAAAGGCGTAGAAAAAGACCTACCTATTATGGAAGATTTATTCAAGGATACTGCGACTAGAAAAGATTTCTTTTATAGAAAGTTAGACTACTATAAAGAAATGTATAAATATATGAAAGATCTTATGACAATATACTTTGCATATCTAGATCCTAAAAAATATTTGGAATGTGCTAAGGAAAATTTAAAAGAAGAGCAGGAAAAAAATAAAGAAATTCTAAATAAAATGGAAAAAGATATGATAGGTGCCAAATTAAAAAGTCAAAAAGAGGCAAGTGATAAAAGACTAATAAAGCTTGAAAATGAGTTAAAAGAGGCAGAGGAATTCAAGAAAAATTATCCCGAAGGAAAAGATATTGCATGTTTGTTATCTATGTGGAATGGTGAAGAATTTCTAACATTAACATCTGGAAGCTTGGAGAAATATAGAAAATTCACTCCAAAATATGCTATGTATGATGCACATATAAAGGATGCATATAAAAATGGATATAAGGCATGTAACTTTTATGGAATATCAGGAAATTTTGAAAAAGAAAACAATCCACTTTATGGAGTATATGAATTTAAACGTGGGTTTGGTGGTAATGTAATAGAATATATTGGAGAGTTTACACTTCCAATAACAAAATTCAACAAGTTTTATAACTTTTTAAGAGGAATTAAAAGAATGATAAAAAAATAAAACGGTTTTACCCGTTTTTTTTGTTTATTTTTGCTTTTAAATTTTTGGCAAAATGATATATTCCAAAAGCAATATGATACAAATAATAAAGTGGTTTATTAAGAATTAAATCAAATTCTCCAATCAACTCAACTACATATCCACTAAAACTTTTTTTGAATGTATATAGTCCACCAAGTTCATTTTTTTCATTGAAGTCTCCAACTATACCATAGAAGTTGTATCTATCATAACCATGTTCTATAGCATATTTCATTCCAGAGAAATGCACAGCATAGGCAGATTGAAATTCCATATATTTAGCATAAGAGCCACCAACTAATGATAAAACTTCATTATCATTAATAAGGAATAAAATTCCACCTAAAGTTACAATTTCGCCATTACTTTCTAATAAGTTCTTATATTTTAATAAATTAGCTTCTAGCCTTTCAAGTTCTTTTTTAGCCTCATTTTGTTTTGATTCGTATTTTGCCTCATTCATTTTTATAATATTATTATCATGTTTGTAGGTTCTATCTTCAATTTCATTTTTAAGTTTTGTAATATCATTATCTGTTCTTCTCACAAGGTCTTTGATATTGATTTCAGCCACCAAAATTTTAAGAATACCTTTATCATGAAGATGTTTAAACATTTCTTCATAGTAGCTAAGTGGTCTATCTATAAATTCTCTTCTTTCACCAGTTTTTTCCATAATATCTTTAAACTTAGGAAGTTCATCAAATCCAATTTCTCTAGTATAAATACCAAGCCTTTCGCATTTATGTAATATTTGTCTGGTTTTAGGATCCATCTTTTTCATTATTGAATCAACTGTTTCGTCCTTAGTATCAGTTACAAACATCCATCTAGGTTGTAATGTATCTTGCATTATATTAAAACCAAAATGTTTATATCCAAGCTTAACTAAATTATTAAAAGCATTCTTATTATTTTTGCCATCTTCAACTACATTCCCATTAATATCTCTTTCTTGATAAGATATGTATGGATCTATTTTAATAAAGATACCTTTTTTATCTTTAGCGTATTTCTTAATATTTTCAGTAAAGAACTCAAGCAACTTCATATTATCATAATCAATTAAGAAACCTCTAGGAGCATAAAACATATAGTAACCAATAGGAGTTTTTTTACTAAGCAGCAAAGAGGCAGCAATTATTTTATTCCCATCTTTAACTCCTAACAAATGCATATTCCAACCATTTGCTTCTTTTAAATGTCCCCATGACGAAGTCTGATAAAAACTACTATAAGGATGTTTAGAAGCAAAATTATCAAATTCTCTTTCTTCTAATTTAACAAATTTCATTTTTTAATCCTTTCTTTGCTTTTTCTCTTTTGATTTTCCTAAGGAATGGTACAAAAGTTGTGAATATAAAGTACATAAATGGTTTTGTGACAAGATCAAATTCACCAATAAACTCTACATAATCACCACCGAATTTCTTCTTAAATTCATGTAACCCTAATCTAGGATTATCCTTAGATAAATCCCCAATTGTACCAAACTGATCATACATTTTAATACCATTTTCCTTGCAATATTTTATATGTTCAAAATAAGTCTTGTAGTTAGAAAATGTATTAGTAAGAATATTATGATTTCCAGCATACAATACCCATGCTTTATCATTATATATAATAATTGCGTGAGCATTAAGTACTATTTCATCCATATCTTTGTAAGGTGTATATTCATCTATCGCCTTTTGAACAGATTCTTTTTCTCGCAATAGTTCTTTTTTTCGTGTATTTTGTGACTTACTTAGACCTTCTTTAGGAAGCTTGTCCAATTCATTAGAAATATCACTAAGTGATTTATTATATTTATTAAAAATTTCTTTTGGATTAACACTTCCCATAAATAAAAGAAACTTATTATCTTTATTATAGATTTCATATAACTTTTTGTAGTAATCTAAGTCATATGATAAAAAATTCTTTCTTGCCTCGGTTATCAACATTAATTCACTAAACTTTTCAATATCATTAATATTACCAATTCTAACCTTTGCATCTAAATTGGTAGCTTTTTTAATTCTTTGCTTAGTGGTTTTTGAAAACTTAGATTCAATTTCTTCTAATGTTTGATTCATATCAATTCTGAATGTATATCTTGGCTGCATAGTTTCAAAATTTTTAGTAAAACCTTTATGCTTAAAACCTAAACTTTTGATATTATTAAATATAACTTTAGAATCATATGGAAGACTTTTCTCATTGTAATCATTATCTTTTAATGACCAAATTATATCCGGATCAATCTTAGTAAAAATACTTTTATATTTTTTCGTATATTTTTTAATTTCTTCGGTTAAAAATCTTAGAGTATTTATATCATAATAGTCAACTACAAATCCCCTAGGGCAGTAAAAATATGAATACCCAAGAGGTAGTTTCTTTTGAAGTAATAACGCAGTTGCGATAAGTTTATCATTTTCTGTAACACCAACATAATGAGGTGTTAAGCCCTTAGCAACAGAAGAAAATTCTCCCCATGCATAACTTTGTAGAAAATGAGATTTAACATTACTTTTAACAAACTCTTCATACTTTTCTTTTTCTACGTCAAAAACAAATTTCATATTATCACCATCTTATATAAAAGTATAATATTTAGAAAGCTAAAAGTCAATCTTACCAAAGAATAAAAAAGATATAAAGAATTATATCATATAGTTTCCATTAGTATAATTTGGTTCCTTTTTAGGCAAGTTAGATACATTTTCTCCCAAAGGTATCATAACTAATCCCTTTTCTATATTTAGTATTCTTCTTTCAAGACGTTTTAATTCCAGATTTATATTAGAAATTTGCATATTAATATTTCTAATTTCTTCCGCAAGTGGAAAATTGTTTTGTGATAGTGGAATAAACATTCCGGGATTTTGATTATTCATAATAACACTCCTCGTTTTATTATATGCATTTAAAAGATTTAATGATATAATTATCTGGGTGAATATAATGAGACTTAGAAATGTAAAAAATAAAGAAACAATAATGGAAAAATCTAAATTCCTAATAAGAGATGAAGAAAATTATAGAGGCAAGTGGAATAGTGTATTTAAAAACAACAATCCAATTGAAATAGAAATAGGAACAGGAAAAGGTAATTTTATAATAGAAAAAGCACTAACAAATCCAAATATAAATTATATAGGAATTGAAAGATATGATAGTGTTATAGTAAGAGCACTAGAGCGAATTCCTGATTCTGTTACTAATCTAAAATTAATAAGAATGAACGCGATAGATATCGACAAAATATTTGATAAAGAGGTATGTACAATATATTTGAACTTTTCAGATCCATGGCCTAAAAAACGTCATGCCCTAAGAAGATTAACAAGCAGGGTGTTTTTAGAAAAGTATGAGGAAATATTTAAAGGCGAAAAAAATATATATCAAAAAACAGATAATCAAAATTTATTTGAATACTCAATAATAAATTTAACAAACTATGGATATAAAATAGAAGATATCTCACTAGATTTACATAATAGCCAAATAGAAGGCAACATAGAGACTGAGTATGAAAAGAAATTTAGTGAAAGTGGAAACAAAATATATTATTTACATGCAAAAAAAGATGTCTAGTTTACATAATTAAAATGTAAAATTTTAATTATTATGGTCACACATAATAAATTTTGATATAATTAATTATAAGTAGGTGAAATATGAAAAAGATAGTAGTTATCTTGCTTTCAATTTTCCTTTTGACAGGATGTACATTTATAGACTTAAAAGATGATAAAGTTGAAAATATCATAAACACTGTAATACAAAAAGATATAAATCTTTATAATAATATATTTGAAGGATATAAATTTTATGTTCCAAGAGGATTAAAAATAGCAGATAAGAATAAGTACAACTGTAAAATATTGTACAATGATGATACATTCTATTTGTATGTTGATGTAGTTTCTTATTATTATAAAACTACGAAAGAATTCACGCCTAGTGATACAAATTATCTATCAAAGGAATTAAGATTTAATGATAAAATTGGATATATAGATATTACAGAAAAAGATGACAAATATTTTGTAGAGTTTATGTACAATTATGCCAAAATAGAGGCCTATCTAGATAAAGATAATTTAAATGATGCAGTATTAAATATGGCATACATATTATCAAGTGTTCAATATAATGAAAAAGTAATAGACACATTAATTGGAGAAAACGTTCTTGATTATAAAGAAGAAAAATTTGATATTTTTGAATCCAAGAGAGAGCAAAGTAACTTCCTAGAATGGGTTGAAAAATATGATACTTATGATGAATCTAAAGACAAAGAAAAAAATGGCGACATATTAGATTATGATGTTGTAGAATAGGGAAGGTGAAAAAATGGGAGTTTTTGATAAACTTAAAAATGTGTTTTTTGAAGAAGAATATGTAGAGGTCGAGGAACCAATAAAAAAGCCAAAGAAAGAAAAGCAAACAATTGCTAAAAAGATTGATTTACCCGAAATGCCAAAAGTTCATGAAGATAAATCAGAAAGAGAAAAAGAAATAGAAGAAGAAGTAGTCGAAAGAGTAGAAAAAAGAGGAATATCCGAAAGAGAATTAAGAAGAGAAAGAAATGAATCAGGATTCAGATTCCCAATGACATTTGAAGATGATGACTTCACTGTAGATGAAAAACCAATAAGGAAAGAACAACCGGTAAGAGAAAGAGAAGAAGTTAAACAACCATCATATCAAGATGTATATGGCTCAAAAAAAGGTGAAGAATTTCATCAACAAGAAAAACCTTATGGGGACAAGCCATATGGAAATAGTGAATATTCACATGGCTTATATGAAGGAAGTCCATCTAAACAGGAATCAAAAGTGTTTAGACCAACTCCAATTATTTCACCAATTTATGGTATATTAGACAAAAATTATAAAAAAGAAGAAATAGTTCAGAAAAAAGAAGTTAGACTTACATCTGCATTATCATCTAAAAATCTTGACTTAGATACAGTAAGAGAAAAAGCATATGGAGATTTAGCAAGTGATATAACAGCTTCTATGATGGATGATGTTAAAGAAGAAAAGAAAGAGCAAAAAGTAGAAGTTGAAGATGCCGATAATGCATTATATGACTTAAGTGATGATGATTCACCAGCAGTTACAAATGTAACAATGGGTGATGCAGAAGAATATTTTAATGACTTAGGACTTGAATATAACATAGATTACAAGGATCATAGTAGAGAAAAAGCAACAGGAAGAAGATCAGAAAAGAATAAAGATAAGGATACTACTATGGAAGAGGAAACTCCAAAGAAAAAAGCTAAAGTTGAGGATAGCCTTTTTGATCTAATTGATTCTATGTATCAAGATCCTGAGGAGGAGGATAAATAATATGGATGGCTTAATGCAAGTATTTCCAATAATGATGTATGTATTAGGTTCTATATTACTAGTTGTAACAATAATATTAGTAATAAAGCTAATATATACAGTGGACAAAGCAAACGAAATCCTAGACAATGTAGAAGCAAAAGTTAAAACACTTGATGGATTCTTCAATGCTATTAACATGACTTCATCAGCAATATCTTCAATTGGAGATAGAGTAATAGGTGCAGTTGCTGGATTATTAGGAAAATTTAAAAGAAAAAAGAAAAGAAATGAGGAGGAGGACTTATATGAGTAAAGAAAAAAAAGGTTGTGGCTTAGGCAAATTTGTATTAGGAGCAGCAGTAGGTGCTGGACTTGGAATTTTATTCGCACCAAAAAAAGGTTCTGAAACAAGAGAGGATTTAAAGAAAAAAATCAATGAATTACTTACAAAAGTAAAAGAGATTGATGCAGAAGATGTAAAAGAAGCAATAGAGACTAAAATTGCTGAAATTAAAGATGAATTAGAAGATTTAGATAAAGAAAAAGCATTAAAAATCGCAAAACAAAAAGCTGCTGATATTAAGAAAAAAAGTGAAGAATTAGTAAATCTTGCTGTAGAAAAAGGAACTCCTGTATTACAAAAAGCCGCTGACGAAGTAAGACAAAAAGCAATAGTAGTTGTAAAAGAAGTTCTTAAACGTCTTGAAAAAGAAGAAAAATAATTGCAAAATTAAATCATAAGTGCTATGATAATAAACATATTTAAGCGATGAAGAATTATAGTAGTATTTTTCTAAAGCATAAGAGAGTTAGTGATTGGTGTAAACTAACCTTTAGAAATATATGAATTACAAGTTTGGAGCGATAGGGTTACGCCATATAGTAAGGAGATAGTTTTCTATGAATTAAGGTGGTACCACGGGTAATACTCGTCCTTAGAATACTATCTCTTTTTGTTTTAAAAAAGGAGGAGAGATAACATGACTTTATATGAAGAACTAAAATGGAGAGGACTTATACAAGATATTAGTAGTCCAGATCTTATAGATAAGTTAAATAATGGAGGTCTAACTTTTTATATAGGAACAGATCCAACCGCAGATTCAATGCACATTGGACATTATTCATCATTTTTAATATCAAAAAGACTTGCTAAAGCTGGACATCATCCAATACTTTTAGTTGGAGGCGCTACTGGACTTATTGGAGATCCAAAACCAACTGCTGAACGTCCAATGATATCAAAAGAAGCAGTAGAGCATAATTTTAAAGGGCTTAAAAAACAAGCAGAAGAAATATTTGGCTTTGAAGTTGTAAATAATTATGACTGGACAAAAGATATAAATGTAATTGACTTTCTAAGAGATTATGGTAAGTACTTTAATATTAATTACATGCTTGCCAAAGATAAAGTAAAATCAAGACTAGAAAGCGGTATTACATATGCAGAATTTTCATATATGATATTACAAGCATTAGACTTTATGCACCTATATGAAGAAAGAGGATGTACATTACAAGTTGCTGGTTCTGACCAATGGGGAAATATTACCGCAGGTATTGAACTAGTACGTAAAAAATTAGATAAAGAAATTTATGGTATGGTTATGCCATTAGTAACTGATTCAAATGGTGTGAAATTTGGTAAGACAGAGGGAAATGCCCTATGGTTAGACAAAAATAAAACATCTAGTTATGAATTATATCAATACTTAATTAACCTAGAGGATTCTATGATTATAGAATACCTAAAAAAGCTAACATTCTTATCAAAAGAAGAAATAGAAGAAATTGAGAAAAGACATAATGAAAATCCAGGTTTAAGAGAAGCGCATAAAATTTTGGCAAGAGAAGTTATTACTGATATTCATGGAAAAGAAGAATATGAAAAAGCACTTAAACTTAGTCAAGTATTGTTTAGTGGAGATATAAAAGAACTAACTTCAAAAGAAATAGAAGAAGTATTCAAAGGAGTTCCAACATATGAAACAGAACCTGGCAAAACATTAATTGATATATTAGTTGAATCACATGCCGCATCGAGTAAAAGAGAAGCAAGAGAGTTTATTAACAATGGTGCCATAAGTATAAATGGTGATGTTGTAAAAGACGAGAATTGTTTAATAGATAATTCAAAAGCAATAGATGATAAATATATTGCAATTAGACGTGGTAAAAAGAAATACTACTTAATAATATTAAAATAATAAACAAAAAAACCGGAGAAATCCGGTTTTTAATTTTAATATTAATACTATCTGTTGTAGAACTCAACGATTAGAGTTTCTTTAATGTCTGGATTTAATTCATTTCTCTCAGGCATTCTAACATAAGTACCAATCATTTTACCTTCGTCATATGTAACGAATTCAACTCTATTAGTTACTTTTTCTAGAGATTCTTTAACAACTTTTAAATCTTTATCCTTATCTTTTAAAGTTATAGTAGAACCAGGTTTAACTCTGTATGAAGGAATATCAACCTTTTTACCATTAACTAAGATATGACCGTGATTAACAAGTTGTCTTGCTCCACGACGAGTAGAAGCAAATCCTAAACGATAAACTAAGTTGTCAAGTCTTGATTCAAGTAATTTTAAGAAATTTTCACCATGAATACCTTGCATTTTACCAGCTTCAAGGAAAGTTTTCTTAAATTGCTTTTCATTAAGACCATACATAAATCTAACTTTTTGCTTTTCTTTTAATTGAACACCATAGTTAGATAATTTACCTTTTCTATCAGCTCCATGTTGACCAGGTCCATATGGACGTTTAGCTATTTCTTTACCAGTTTCTGATATTGAAAAACCAACACGACGAGCTTGTTTGTAACTAGAACCAGTATATCTTGCCATAATTTTCCTCCTTATTTATATTACATAAACAAAGAATCTTACCTTAACATTATAGGGAGTTTATTTTAATGAATTCACCAACAGCGAGGTTACTATCAAACTTAATAAACACGTTACAACATTAAAATAAACGTAAACGCTGTTCATTTGAATATGCGTCTATAATTATATTATAAGTATGGTAAATAGTCAAGGTAAAAATATTATAGAATAAGGGAAAAAGAGAATAAAAAGCAATAAAAAAACAAAAATCAATAAAATTTGACAAATTTATAGGAAAAATTCAATCTTTATGTTAAAATAAGTATAGAATTTAGAATAGAGGTGTTGTATGAAAAGTAAAACTATTTTGATTACAGTTATATTACTTTTAATTATTACTTTAATTGTCATTATAGTTTTGTCTAAGAGAAAGAGGTCGAAAAGACTAAAGAATCTTATTGAACAACTTGATAGAGAAAAAAATATAATTGAAACTGCACCTATTCCTTCAGAACTTTCAAAACTAGAGACCATTATTAAAAATGATAAAATAGAAGAAAAATACAACAACTGGATGGAAAGATTTGATTTAATTAGGACAGAGAACATAGATAAGATTAATGATATGATAATTGATCTAGATATAACTGGTGGAATGAAATATAATCAGTATATTAAAAAAATAGCACAAGTAGAAATAGAGCTTGCTAAAGCAAAAGAGTTAACTGATACACTACTAGATGAAATAAAAGAAATAACATTAAGTGAAGAAAAATATAGAAGCATTATAACAAAACTAAAAACAAGATACAGAGAATTATCAAATTCATTTGATACTCATAAAAAAGAGTATGGTGATATTGCTGAAATAATAGAACTTCAATTTGAAAACATAGAAAAAAGATTTCAAGATTTTGAAAGTGCTATGGAAAAAAATGAATACAATGAAGTAGTTCATATAGTAAAAGCAATAGATTCAATGATAGATCATATGGGTATAGTAATAACTGAAGTACCTGATTTAGTACTTTTAACTACTAAGCTAATTCCAAAAAGGATTGAACAAATAAATACAACATATGATGAAATGACAGGAAGAGATTATCCACTTGAATACTTACAAATACCATATAATATAGAACAAACCAATAAAAATGTTAGTAATATAATAGATAGAATTAAAGTATTAAATCTAGAAGATTGTATGTTTGAACTTAAAACAATGCTTGAGTACTTAGATTCATTATTTGTTGATTTTGAAAATGAAAAACTAGCAAGAAAAAAGTTTGAAGAAGATGCTCCACTTTTTGAAAGAAAGTTAGAAAAAATAAATAAAATGGTTAGTGATATATACAATCAATTAGATGAAATAAAAAGCTTATACGATTTAAAAGATGAAGATGTTACTATAATTGATGAGGTAAATACATCATTAATAGATATTAATAAAGATTATAAAAAAGAAATTAAAAATCTAAAGAAAAGGACTATTCCTTATACTCAGGTAGTTAAAGATATAGAAGTATTCAGCAACAGATTAAAATCGGTTGATGAAGAATTAGATGTAGCACTTAAATCATTAGGAAATATGTATGAAGATGAACAAAGAGCAAGAGAACAACTAGATGAAATACAAGAATTATTAAAACAGTCAAAAATAAAAATAAGAGCATTTAAACTACCAATAGTAACAAATGATTATTTTGTACAATTATCTGAAGCAAATGATGCAATACTTGAAATAATAAAAGAATTAGAAAGAAAACCAATAGTAATAAAAACATTAAATACAAGAGTTGATACAGCTAGAGATTTAGTGTTAAAGTTATATAACACTACAAATGAAACTACTAAACTTGCAAGAATGTCAGAAATGTCAATAGTATATGGAAATAGATTCAGAAGTAGTTATGACAATATAGATCAAGGATTAAATCAAGCTGAAATATTATTCTACAAAGGAAACTATAGAAGATCACTTGAAGTATCAATAAGAGTAATAGAAGCAGTAGAACCTAACTTTGGTAAAAAACTAGATAACTTTTATAAAAAAGAGATATAATAATCTCTTTTTTTCTGATATAATAATTATTGGTGATAAGAATGGGATTATTCAGCAAGATAAAAGAAAAATTTATAAAAGAGAAAAAAATAGAAAATGAAGATATAGTTACAACAAATGATGTAGAACAACAAAAAAGTGATTCAAAAGAAGAAAACAAGAAAGAAAAAGTTGTCGAAAATGTAAAGGTATATGAAAAAGGCCTAACAAAATCAAGAGAAAATTTTGTATCTAAACTAGTTGGACTAACTAATAAATATAAGAAAATAACTGATGAATACTTTGATGAATTAGAGGAAATTCTTATTAATGCAGATATAGGCGTAGAAACAGTTATGAATTTTATTGATAGGTTAAAAGAAAGAGTAAAGCACGAAAAAATAGAAGATACAGAGTACTTAAAAGAAATTATAGTAGATGAACTATTTATAATATATGTTAATGATGAAGTAATAACTAGCAAAATTAACTTTGCAAATGAAGGACCAACTATAATACTATTTGTAGGAGTAAATGGAGTAGGAAAAACAACAACAATTGCTAAGATTGCAGATAAATTAAAAAATGAAGGTAAAAAGGTCATGCTAGTGGCAGGAGATACATTTAGAGCAGGAGCAACCAAACAATTAGAAGAATGGGCAAATAAAGTTGGAACATCTTTTACAGGACGTAGTGAAGGCGCAGATCCAGCTAGTGTTGTATATGATGGGCTAGAAAAAGCAAAAGAAGAATCCATAGATGTAGTATTAATAGATACCGCAGGGCGTTTACAAAATAAGACTAATCTTATGAAAGAACTTGAAAAAATAAATAAAGTAATAGGTAAAATAATACCGGGTGCACCACATGAAACATTATTAGTAATAGATGCAACTACAGGTCAAAATGGTATAAGTCAAGCAATTGCATTTAAAGAAATAACAAATATCACAGGAATAGTACTAACAAAATTAGATGGAACCGCAAAAGGTGGAATAGTTTTAGCAATAAAAGAAAAAGTAGGAATTCCTGTTAAATATATTGGATTAGGTGAGAAAAAAGAAGATTTACAACCATTTGATATTGAAAAATATATATATGGTTTATTTAAGGATATGATGTGAGGTTAATATGGATAAAGATATGGATAGAAGAATTTATTTAAATAATTTATATGATTATTACAAAGGTTTATTTACAGAAAAACAACAAGAATATTTTGAAGAGTACTACTATAATAACTTGTCTCTTTCAGAAATCGCAGAGAATAATAATGTAAGTAGAAACGCTGTACACAATCAAGTAAAAATAGTTGAAACTAGATTAGAAGAGTTAGAAAATATTCTAGGATTATATAAGAAAAAAGAACAAATAATTGATTTAATATTTAATGAAGTTTCAGAACAAACTTTAGAAAAAGTAGAAAATTTACTATAGAAGAAAGTATTTATTATACTTTTCTTTTTCTTTATGATAAAATAATAATTGGTGAAGAAAAATGTTTGAAAGTTTAGGAGACAGATTACAAAACGCAGTATCTAAAATAAAAGGGTACGGAAAAATAACAGAAGACAACATAAGTGAAATGATGCGAGAAATAAGACTTGCATTATTAGAGGCAGATGTTAACTATCAAGTTGTTAAAGAATTTACTAATAACGTAAAAGAAAAAGCTCTAGGAGAAGAAGTAAAAAGAAGTATTAAATCTGGAGATATGTTTGTTAAAATACTTAATGATGAATTAACTGAATTATTAGGAGGAGAAGAAAAACCTCTAAATTTAAAAGGCAATCCAGCAACATTAATGTTAGTGGGATTACAAGGCTCAGGTAAAACCACTACAATAGGAAAACTTGCAAATTATTTAAGAAAAAAGCATGCAAAGAAGCCCCTTTTAGTAGCGTGTGATGTATATAGACCTGCCGCAATAGATCAATTAAAACAGCTAGGGAAACAGCTAAATATCGAGGTATATGAAGAAGGCAAAAACAATCCAGTAGAGATTGCAAAAAATGCAATTAATTATGCCAAAGAAAACAAATATGATTATGTTTTAATAGACACTGCAGGTAGACTTCATGTAGATGAAGAATTAATGAAAGAATTAGAAAACATAAGAAAAGAAGTCTCACCAGATGAAATACTTCTAGTAATAGATGCTATGATGGGACAAGACGCAATAAACGTAATAACTGGATTTAATGATAAATTACCATTAACAGGAGTAATTCTCACAAAATTAGATGGTGATACACGAGGTGGAGTAGCGCTTTCTGTAAGACATTTAACTAATGTACCAATAAAATTTATTGGTGTGAGTGAAAAACTAGATGGATTAGATTCATTTGATCCAAAACGTATGGCTGGAAGAATTCTTGGGATGGGAGATATAGTATCCCTAGTAGAAAAAGCAACAGAAGCAATTGATGAAAAAGAAGCAGAAAAAGCTGCAAAGAAAATGCAAAGCGGTAAATTTGACCTAGAAGATTTTCTAAATCAAATGAAACAAATAAAAAAACTAGGCCCACTAGAAAATCTAATAAAATTAATACCAGGAGCTTCAAAGATGGGATTAAATAACATAAATATAGATCCAAAACAAATGGCTCACATTGAAGCAATTATTTTATCAATGACTCCTGCCGAGAGAAGAAACCCAGACATAATAAAAGCAAGTCGTAAAACAAGAATTGCTAAAGGATGTGGATTATCAGTTCAAGAGGTAAATAAGTTATTAACACAATTTGATCAAATGAAAAAAATGATGAAACAATTTACAAACGGAAAATTCAAAATGCCTTTTTAGGTATTTTTTTCTAATATACATAATTCTTAGGCCTTTAATATATCAATTTCTAGTTCATATGAATATCATAAAACTAGATAGGAGGATTTTAAATGTTTAGAGAACAATGTTGTGATAGACAAAATGAATTCAATGCTAATTTCAATGGATACAACGACGTTAATATGGATGTTGATATCAACGTTGAAAATGCTCAAATGCCTGCTCAAGAAATGGGAATGGGTATGCAAATGCAAGGCGGTGTTACTTCTCCAATAATTGAACCAGTACAAGAAAGAGTAGTACAAAGAACAATTATGCATGAAGTACCACATGTTTGTCCAATTAGAACAAGAATAATCAACAATCATGTTTATCGTCACACTTATAGGCCAAGTTATAGTTGTTGTAGCCAAGATACTGTATCAAATATACAATGCGGTTCTTGCTGCCAATACAAATAGTTTAAAAAAGCCAGTTGGCTTTTTTTCTTTGAGAATATTTAATAAGTACATGTTATAATTATATAGAGGTTTAATATGGAAGATAGAGTAGAAAAAATATTAGATAGTTTATCAAAATCAAAATTTAGAAATAGTTTTCATTTAAAAGAAAAAGATATGCAATATATAAAGGAAAAAGGACTAACAAAAATAAAATTTCATGCATATGATTTTGTAAATAAACGATTAAAAAACGCTAAAAATGTAAAAGACGGTAAACAAACACCCACAAAAGGACATCCTGTTTTTATAGCACAACATGCAACCGCAACTTGTTGTAGAGGATGCTTAGAAAAATGGCATAAAATAAGTAAAGATAAAGATCTTTCAGATACAGAAATAAATTATATAGTATACGTAATTATGAAATGGATAATAAAAGAATGTAAAAAGAGGTATTAAAAAATGAAAGTACTAACAATTAAAGAACCGTGGGCAACATTAATAATAGAAGGTTATAAAAAATATGAATTTAGAAGTTGGAAAACTAATTATCGTGGCAAAATATTAATACATGCAGGAAAAAGTATTGATAAAAAAGGCAAGGAGCGATTTAAAGATTACAATCTAAATTATAGTTGTGGAGAAATAATAGGGAAAGCATATATAACAGATTGTATAAAAGTAAATGAAGAGTTAGTGAATAATTTAAGAAAAATTGATCCAATTGTTTATAAAAAAAGCATATTCAAAGAGGAATATGCTTGGAAATTAGAAAATATAAAAAAATATGAGAAACCTATAAAAATAAATGGAAAGTTAGGACTTTGGAATTATGATAAAGGAGATTGATAATATTCAATCTCCTTATAAGCTTTGCTTCTTTTTATATATTATAGCTGCAGTTATTGATATAACTCCAATTCCAAATACAGCAATTGGTAAAGCGTAGTTATTTGACTTTTGTTTTGAGGGAATAGTTTTGGTTGTACTACTTTTCTTAATTACTATTTCATAATTTATTAACTCATTTTTATCCTTATCTTTTATTATGATCTTTATTATACTTCCATCTTTTAAATTTTCATTTCCTACTATTTCATAGCTGTTTTTATCATCAGTTAAATAAACATTGATATCTAATTCTTTTTGTTCTTCTGTTTTTAGAATATAATTAGTTATTTTATAATTAAAGTTTAAATCATATCCGGAAATTTTAATATCTTTTACATATTGATCACTTTTTCTAGTTATATTAAATGTATATATTTTTATATCACCATTTTCCGCTTGAACTCTTATTTCTATTTTATTATTTCCCTCTTTTAACTCTATTTTTCTATTTCCATAGCCATCCACATATTTTGATTTTGCATCTGTCAAAGTGGATTTGATTTCGACTTCTTTTATATTGTTTTCTACTTCTATATTATAATTTACTTCATTGCTTTCAAATTTAAGATTATCTACATTTGAAATTTCTACTTTATTTAGCGTATTAGTTTTACTTTTTACAGGTTGAGGATTTTTATTAACATTATTTTTTCCACCATTATTGCCATTGTTGTTATTTTTTTTATTATTATCTTTAACCTCTATTTTGTATGAGTTAGAAATTATTACGCCTTCTTCAGTTTTGTATTTAGCAATTATTGATGCTGTTCCTTCACCAATCGCAGTAACAAGTCCACTATTATTAACACTTAAAACTTTTTCATTACTACTTGACCATATTACACCCTTTGATGAGATATCTCCTGCACGATGTGCCATTCCAATAACTAAAACTGCCTTTAATTTCCACTTTTCATTTTTATTCATAATATTCTTTTTTTCTGAGTTTGCTACACTATCATTAGAAAGAATTATTTGATAATTAGATTCGCGGACAGTAGTTGTAATTTTAGAAGTATAAGTAATTCCTTTGTATGTTAAACTTGCAATTATATGTGCAGTTCCAAGTTTCTTTCCTTTAATTTTTGCAGTAATAGCAGCATGATTATCATCGTTATAAGTAATACTTTGTATTTGGGCAATGTCATTGTTGTCTATAGTTAATTTAACATTTTTTCTTTCACTAATTGGAATATTATTAAGTGCAACATAACACGTTCTTGTATTATATAAAGTTAAAAATTCATCATCATCATAATCATCACCAAATCCATATAAAAATACCTCTGGTTGATCTGGATCAGGAATGGCATAAACCCTAACCCCAAACGTAAAAAATGCAAGTACAAAAATCAAAAGACATAAAAAATAATTTCTCTTATTTTTCATAATAAATCATATTCCTTTCTTATACTACAACTCTACATCAAAAATAGCATACATCTTATAAAAACACAATTGCTCGGTTATGAATTTTATGAATTTCGCATAAATATTGTACATATTGTACACTTTTATTTACATAAAATACTGCATGTAAAAAACGTAAAACAAAATGAAAAAGCATAGTCTTAGAATAACCATGAATAATTTGCACACAAATATAGAATTTTACAAAAATCTCTTTTTTTTTATTTATAATATTGCTATAATTAATATGATAGGATGGGTGTAGATTATGAATAATAACTATGATTATAATAATTACAATGATTACAATGCAAAAGAAGAAGCAAATAATGAAAACAAAAGTGAAGATATAAGCCTATATAACGATGGTGAAGATAAAAAGCCCAAACTAGTTATAATAATTGCATCAATAATAGGAGTACTTATCTTAATCTTAATATCTGCTTTTGCATGTACTAAGTTGAATAAAAAAAGTTCCAATAATTATCTTTCTAGTTTAAGCGTAACAAACGCTGAATTAAAGCCAAAATTTGATAAAATGGCATTAGAATATAATGTAATCACAACAGAGGATACAGTAGCAATTAAATGTAGTGCGGAACATAAAAAAGCATACACAAGTGGATGTGACAAAAGAATATATTTACAAGATGAATGTGTTGAGCATACAGTTAGTGTTACTTCTCAAACTAAACAGATAAGAAAATATGAACTTAAAATATGTAAGCAAGCTAAAGATGCCCCTATTATAAAAGAGCTTAAAAAGTCTCCAACAACATTTACTTCATCTTCTGTAAAAGTAGAAGTAATAGCAGAAAGTAAAAACAAATTACATGAAGAAGCATATTCATTTGATGGAGGATTGACATATCAAAAAGAAAACTACATTGAAGTTAGCGAAAATAAATTGCTTGAAATAAAAGTAAGAGATGAAAAGAATAACGAAAGTGCGGTTTTAAACGAAGAAATACAAAATATTGATACAACAAAACCAACAGTTTTAATAGAAGGAAGTACAAAAAGTGGAGAAGAAACAACATCAAATGTTTTATTAACTGCTACGGTAGAACCAACTGAAACACCAAGCGGATATAAGTATCAATGGTATAAAGGAACATCTAAAATAAAAAATGCAACAGAAATTACATATAATGCAACTTCTTCAGGAAAATATAAAATAGAAGTAACAACTGGAAGTAATAACAAAGCAACATCAGAAGTATATACAGTAAATATTAAAACATCTGGAACCTCTAAACCAAGTGGGGGAGGAACAAATAAAAAGCCAAGTGGAGGAGGAACAAATAAAAAGCCAAGTGTTAATAATAATAAAGTACCACCAGTAGTAAAAGTAAGTGGAATTCCAACTAATTGGACAACGAATAATGTAACTTTAAAAATAAGTGCTACCGCTGTAAATGGATTACATTCTACTGCATATTCATTTGATGGAGGAAAAACATATCAAAAAGAAAATCAAAAAACATTTACATCAAATACAAAAGGAACAATAATTGTAAGAGATAAAAGAGGAAACAAAACAACATATAATTTTAATATTTCAAAAATAGATAAAACAGAACCAAAAGTTACAATAAGCGGAAATGCCACGCTTAAAAGTAAATTAACTGCAATAGTAACACCATCAACTACACCAAGTGGATATAAATATCAATGGTATAAGGGAAATACAATCTTGAGTGGTGCAAATAGTTCTACTTATACACCATCAACAGTTGGAACTTATTATGTAGAAGTAAGAACCGGTAGTGGAAAGAAAACAAAGTCGGTTGGAAAAACAATAAAAGAACAAATAAAACCAACGGTTACAATAAGTGGTTCGAGTGCATGGACTAATAAATCTGTAAAAATAACATCAACAATTAAGAACCCAGGAACAGTTAAAATAAATGGATATAAGTGGTATAGAGATAATTCAGAAATTAGTGGTTCTAATTCAAAAGATTATACAGCAAATTTAGGTGGAAATTACAAAGTTATAGTATCAACTAATGTAGGAAATATAACATCAGGAACTGTAAGAATAAATATAGATAAAGCACCACCAAGTATACCAACACTTACCCACAAAATAGGAAATAGCAATTATTCATTAGGGACATGGACAAACAAATCTGTGAAAAGAACCATAAAATCAGATGATGGCTCAGGAAGTGGAATATCACATTTTGAGTATACTAATAATACATCAATGTGTGGAAAATCAGGTGGAAGTGGAAAGCTAGAAAGAGTTAATACAAGTACAATTCAAAACAAAAAAGAATACAGTATAAATGAATTAACAGCATCCCAAACCAATAAAGCTTGTTTTAGGGCAGTTGATAAAGCAGGAAATGCAAGCCGATGGAGCCAACTTTATACAGTGTTAATTGACAAGATACCACCATATACGCCTAAAATAGCTGATAATAGTAACAATTCAAAACTTGAATGTAATATTGCAAATAGTGGAAAAGAGATAAAGAAAGAAAAAAATACAAAAGAAGATATAGTATGCATTGGAGAAGTTGCTTCTTCATTAAATCTAATGTCAAGTCAAGAAGACGATGGCGGTTCAGGAATGTCAAATATATGTGATATTGTATGGGATCACAATGGAGATAGAAAAGCTTGCCCAATTTATGGAAATTATAGTTCGCTTGAAATAGATATTTCTAATAACTATAAAATAACCGGATACAACAAGCTAAAATGGGAAACTTTTGATATATCGAAAAAATCGGTTTGTGCTAACAGAGCTAGCTATGTTTTATATATAAAAAGATGTTATGATAAAGTCGGAAATGTAAGTGGAACAATGTTTGCACAAGTATGGAGAAAGATATAATAAGGGCGGTGTGCCCTTTTCTTTTTGTTTAAAATATGATATAATCAACTAGAAATGGCGCATTATTCTAGTCAATACATTATTACGAAGACGAGGGTAAAATATCGTTAAATAGCATATCTGTGAAGCGTCTGGTGTTTGCTTTATGTGCCCAACGTAGGGTGAATGCTGGATTTGAAGAATTTATGGGCGATCGTAACGGCATACGGCAACCGACCCATTTATTCGTAGAGACCTATTCTTGTGGAAAGATCTTTATGATACTTTTTACGACTTAGGATTAAACCTATCTCGTAGTGAAAGCTATGGATAGAGTAGCTTGACTTGAGTGATAAGAGGGAATAGAGACAACTAAAATTTGGCGTACACCATTGTTTTAGTATTGCTACTTGAAACTCTTATTGCAAAAAAGTACTAGTAATAGGGGGTATTGTTGGGGAAAACCTCTAGAGTGTAGATTAATATGAGATTGCAGTGTGCACTAAGTGGCAATCAAGTCATAGATAGGGAAACCTACTATTTATTCTTTCAAAAGGGAACTGCTATACTGGTAACGGTAAGTAAGAATAAGGGAAATCCAACTTGACCTAAGGTACAGAGTTTATCATATTAATTGCCATTTCATTAATTTTGAGGATTAATATGGAAAAGAAAAAATACAAGGAAAAATATTCAAGAAAAGTTAATAAGAAAAAGATGCCAAAAAAGATAGTTGATTTAAAATGGGTAGTTACAATAACAATAACAGCTTTTTTAATATCAATGGCCTTTTCATTCTTATCAGAAGCAGTTATATCAAATGTAGGTATAGTATTAAGTATAATCTTACTATTCATAGTAATAGGAATAGGTGTTTTATTTGATATGATTGGAATAAGTGTAACAGTAGCAGATATAAATACTTTCAATTCAATGGCATCAAAAAGAGTTGGAGGAGCAACTGTAGCAGTTAAATTTATTAAAAATGCAGAAAAACTATCCAGTTTTTGTAATGATGTAATTGGAGATATATGTGGAATAATAAGTGGAGCATTATCATCATCTATTGCGATTATATTATCAACAAAACTTAGCTTAAATATACTAGCTATAACATTGTTAACAACAGGATTAGTAGCTGCATTAACAATTGGTGGTAAAGCCCTTGGTAAAGGAATTGCAATAAATAAAAGCAATATAATACTATATAATTTTTCAAGAGTTGTTTCTTTGTTTTATAAGGGATAAAAAAATATAATTATATAATTACCCCAAAACATTGAAAATCGACTTTTTTTTTGTTATAATTTTTACAATTAGGAGTGGTAGCGTGAATATAAAAAACGAACTAAACGATGAAGAAGAATTAGAAGTAATTGATATAGATGACGACATCGAAGAAGAGGAAGAAGCAGTAGAAGAAAATAAAGATAAAAGTAAAGCAAAGAAAAAAGAAAGCAAAGAAAAAAATAAAAATAAAAATAAAAATAAAGATAAATCAACTGTAAAAAAAGCTACTGGAAAGAGAAAACTAAAAAAGGGGCTTCTTTTCCAGACTATTTTTTGTGCGGTTAGTATTATCTTTATAATTGGTTGCTGTATTTTTTATGGAACAAGATTAGTAAAATACTATAAAATATACAATCCAAAAGATTCTAATGGTAATGCAATGCAATTACTTGCAAATAAAATTACATCGGGAGCAACATTTGTATATGAGGGCGATGGTATCTATTTAACTGGAGGGACCTATACATATAAAGGTGAAAAAGTAGATAACTATATTAAATATGGAAATTTAGTTTGGAGAATTTTAAAGATAAATAGCGATAAATCAATAGATATTGTACTTGATAGTTCCATAAACAACCTAAAATGGAACAGTAATATAACAGATTATTCAAAATCTGATATTGCAACATATTTAAATGATGAATTTATTAAAATTTTAAACAAGAAAACACTTGCACATACAATTGTATGTACTGATAAGGTAGATGATATATCAAAAATAAAATGTAACACAACAGATACATCAAACTATGTTAGACTATTAAATATTGGAGAATTCATAAATAGTAAGGCAAGTGGAAAATCATTTATTTCTAATGGAAGCAGTGTATGGCTATCAACTCGTGGAGAAAAACAGGTTTGGGCAATAAATGGAACAAGCCTATCATATACAGACCCAGCAAAAACTTATGATGTAAAACCAGTGGTAACACTAAAAAACACTACGAAATATGTTGGCGGAAGAGGTACTAAAAAAGAACCATACGAAATAGAAGAAAAATCTAATAATGTAATGATTTCTGATCATATAAAATTAGGTAGTGATACATGGACAGTTTATAAAATTGAAGGTAATAAATTGTACTTATCTCTATCCACTTTATACGGAAAAGGCACAAAAACATATAGATTTGACCTAAAAAGTAATAAATATGACCCAACAAAAGCATCTTCACTAGCAAAATATTTAAATGAAACATATTTGAACACACTGTCATATAAAAATAAATTAGAAGATTGTACATGGCACACTGGAACATATGAATCAAGCTATAAAGATATATATAAGGAAAAAATAACTGCTAAAGTAGGAATTAGTTCAGTAACAGATTTAAAATTTGATTCAGGTGTTAAGAATTATTATATATTAAATGGAACTAAAGATGGTAAGGTTTATTTATATAGTGATTATTTAACTGAAAGCAAAGCAACTCTTGCAAGAGCAATAAAACCATCAATTTGTATTAAAAAAACAACAATAAAAACTGGAGATGGCTCTTTAACAAAGCCTTATACATTGGAGGGATAGTATGAAAAAATTTACAATTTTCATGATTGTAGTAGATATACTAGTGGCATCTTGTTTTGTACTAGTATATGGAATACCTTCATTTAAAAATAAAATTATATCAACTGCAATGGTTACAAAAACACACAAGTATATAGCATATATATTCTATGATGAAGAAACAATTGACAAAGTAACTGCACAAAATAGATACATACCAATAACTGATAAAGTAAATCTAGATGAAATAGTTATAAACACTTCAGAAAGAGATTCATATGATAATAAATATGATGAAGAAATATTAACGAGAAATCCAAATAACGAAGATTACAAATATATAAAAGTAAAAGTTGGAAAATATGATGCTCACTTAGTAGCTATATATGATCCATCACGTGTAAAATTGATTGCATCAAAAACATTTAATACAGGACGTGGCCAAGAACGTATAAAAGATATGTGTAAAAGATCAGATGGTATTGTATGCATAAACGGAGGTAGATTTAATGACACAACTGGTTATGGTAGCGATATTCCAAAAGGAACACTAATAAAAGACGGAAAAATTATATGGTCAGATACAAGTGAAGCAACGAGTTTAATAGGATTTAATAAAGAAAACAAATTAGTTTTAACTGAATCAACTGCACAAGATGCATTAGCTATGGGTATGAGAGATGCCCTAGAATTTGGGCCATTCTTAATAGTAAATGGTAAAAAGCTTCAATATGAATCATCAGCAGGAGGATACGACAGGGCAGCTCGTGTCGCAATAGCACAAAGAAAAGATGGAGTTGTATTATTTTTAGTTACTGAAGGAGTACATACAAATGGTCCATCACTTGTTGAAGTAATTGAGCTTCTAACAAAATACGGCGCATATAATGCAGCTAATCTAGATGGAGGTACATCAGCACAATTAGTTATAAATGGAACATTAATGAATAATCCACTAACAGTATATGGCAAAAAAGTTACTGGAGGAAGAAGAGTAGTAAGTGGTTTTGGATTAATTAAATAGGAGTCTAATTATGAAAAAAAAATACAAATTAAAAATAGGAAGATTATTACTAGTAATTATATTAGCTGGATTTGGAGTATCACTCTTAGTTATAGGTATAAATAAAAATATAATTTCAGTTAATGCCCCTATAGTAAATTCAAAAAAGTATAATGAAATACCAAAGCCAAAAGTAGAAGAATCAAAAATATCATTAATTGCAGTAGGAGACGCATTAATACATGGTGCAATATATCAAAATGTACAAAAATCAAATTATGATTTTAAACCAATTTTTAGTGAGGTAAAAAATGTTTTCTCTAGTTATGATCTTAGATTCTACAACCAAGAAACAATATTAGGGGGAAAAGAGCTTGGGTTGTCCACTTATCCACAATTTAATTCTCCAACCGAAGTAGGAGATGCATTTATGGATATGGGATTTAACCTAGTTAGTCTTGCAACCAACCATACATTAGATAGAGGAGACTCAACAAATTGGAAAACAATAAAAAACTCAAGAGAATATTGGAACAAGCAAGAAAATGTAATTGCAGCTGGCTCATATGCAACTCAAAAAGAAAAAGATGAAGTAATAGTAAAAGAGAAAAACGGAATTAAATATGGATTACTAGCATATACAACTCTTACTAATGGATTAACAATGCCAAAAGATAAGAGATTTTATCTAAATGTTTATAGTGATGCTTTAGCTAAAAAAGATATAGAAGCATTAAGAGATAAAGTAGATGTTTTAATAGTATCAATGCACTGGGGAATAGAATATTCACATGGGGTTTCACCAGAACAAAAAACAATTGCTAAATACTTATCATCATTAGGTGTTGATATAATAATAGGAACACATTCACATGTGGTAGAACCAATTGAGTATATTAACAATACTTTAGTAATTTACTCATTAGGAAATTTTGTTTCCTCACAAATAGGAAATGAAAAACTAACTGGGTTAGTGGCTGCTGTTGATATAACAAAAACAACTATAGATGGCAAAAGCGTGGTTAAACTATCAAATACAAAAGCCGATCTAGTTTATACATGCAAGCCAAATACATGTGGAAAAGGTAAATATAAAGTATATCCATATAATAAGTTAAATGATAGTTTATTACCAAATTATAAAGCAGAATTTAAAAAGAATATGGATATAGTAAGAAAAATAGATAAAAACATTAAAACTATATATACAAAAGAAGCGTAAAAAGAACGCCTCTTTTTCTTTCAAATCTTAATAGTTTGGTATATAATTATATATATAAAATGCTAAAGGAATGTGATAATATGAAATACAAAATAATGGATGGAAACGAAGCTTGCAGCATTGTTTCATATAAATTTAGTGAGATGGCAGGAATATATCCAATAACTCCAGCTTCTCCAATGGCAGAATATATTGATAAATATGCATCATTATCACAAGAAAACTTTTTTAATGATGTAGTAACAGTAGTAGAAATGCAAAGTGAAGCAGGTGCAATAGCCACAGTACACGGAGCTCTTCAAAATGGTACGCTTGCAACAACTTATACCGCAAGTCAAGGACTATTACTTATGATTCCAAATATGTATAAAATAGCCGGTGAAATGTTACCATGTGTCATAAATGTAGCGGCAAGAAGCTTAGCAACGCATTCGTTATCTATTTTAGGTGATCATCAAGATATATATTCAGTACGTCAAACAGGATTTGCAATCTTTGCAACATCCTCCCCTCAACAAGTAATGGATTTAACTGCTGTACCGTATTTATCAGCAATAAAGGGAAGAATACCATTTGTAAACTTCTTTGATGGGTTTAGAACAAGTCATGAGCTTGATAAAGTTGAATTAATAGATTTAGATAAATTAAAAAAACTAATTGATAAGAAAAAACTAAAAGAATTTAAATCACGAGCTTTAAGCATAAATAATGTGACAAGAGGTACAAATCAAAACGACGATATATATTTTCAAATTACAGAGTCAAGAAATAAATACTATGATGAATTACCAGACATAGTAAACAACTATATGGAAGAAATAAACAAAATAACAGGAAGAGATTACAAACCATTTAATTATTATGGAGACCCAAAAGCAACTAAAGTAATAGTGGCAATGGGTTCAGTTTGTGGAACTATTAAAGATACAGTTGATTATTTAAATAGTCAAAATGATTCGGTAGGACTTATAGAAGTACATCTATATAGACCATTTAGTGAGAAATATTTTTTAGATGTATTACCAAAAACAGTAAAGAAAATCGCAGTACTAGATAGAAGCAAAGAGCCTGGTGCTAGTTGTCCATTGTACTTAGATGTAAAAAATATAATTTCATCATATAATTCAAAAATAAGTGTTGTAGGTGGAAGATATGGTCTTTCTAGTAAAAATACAACACCATATCAAATAAAAGCGGTATATAGCTATCTATCAAAAAAAGATAACCATGAGTTTACAATAGGAATAAAAGACGATGTAACTAACTTAAGTTTAGATGAAGAATACTTTGAACTACCTTCAGATGACTATGAAATGCTTATATATGGATATGCATCAGATGGAATGGTTAGTGCATCAAAAGACATAATAAAAATAATAGGTAACAATACAAATGCATATGCACAAGGATACTTTGAATATGATTCAAAAAAGGCAGGTGGACTTACAAGGTGTCACTTAAGATTTGGTAATAGTCCAATAAGAGCTACTTATTATGTAGAAAGACCAATGTTAGTGGTATGTACCAAAGATGATTATTTAAAAAAGTATGATATGTTAAGTAATATAAAAGAAAATGGGGTTTTTATACTTAATACATCAAGAAAAAAAGATGACTTGAACGAATTATTCAATAATAAAGAAAAAGCCATTATAAAGAATAAAAAAATTAAAATATACACAATTGATGCAAGCAAAATTGCATTTGAATGTGGAATACCTAATAAAATAAATATGATAATGACAACAATTATATTTAAAGTAAGTAATTTTATTCCATTTGACTTTGCATTTAATGAAATAAAAAAGTCATTAGAGACAATATTAACTAATAAAGGCAGTGAAGTAATAGAAAAGAATCTAACGGCAATAGATGAAAGCTTAGAAAATTTAAATAAAGTAAAAATAAATACTGATTTAGATGAAGAAGAACTAAAGATATCTAATAACATTTTTGATATAATCGATAGAAAAGAAGGGAATACTTTAACTGTTGGAGAGTTATCAAAATTCATGGATGGTACATTTCCAGGGGGATTATCTAAGTTTGAAGCCAAAAATATAGCTGAAAAACTTCCTTGTTATAATAGTGAAAATTGTATTATGTGTAATCAATGTGCATTAGTGTGTCCACATGCTGTTATTAGGCCATTCTTATTAGATGATAAAGAATATATGTTATCAAAAGAAGAAATAAGAAAGACACTAAAGGATGCATTAATCAAAGACCAAAGCCTAAAATTCACAATAGGAATAGATTATTCTAATTGTACAGGATGTGGGTTATGTAGTAAAATTTGTCCTGGCAAAAAAGGCGTTAAAGCTATAACAATGGAAGATAAGAAAAAAGTTCAAACTAAGGAAAATATATTAAGGAATAAATACCTATCTGAAAACGTCAGCGAACATCAACCGCTTCCTATTAACACAGTAAAAGGAAGTCAATTTGTTAAACCAAAATTTGAATTCTCAGGTGCCTGTGCTGGATGTGGACAAACTCCTTATTTAAAACTATTAACACAGTTATTTGGAGATGAATTAGTAATATCAAATGCTACTGGATGTTCATCAATTTATGGAGGAAGTATACCAAAAACTCCTTATAGTGTGCCATGGGCTAACTCATTATTTGAAGATAATGCAGAGTTTGGATTTGGCCTAGCAGTCTCAGATAGAATTAATAAAGAAAGAATTAAAAAAATATTATATAAAAACATAAATAAAGTTGGTAAAACAGAAAAAGAAATATATGCAAGCTATTATAAGAAATTAGATTATGCATCAAGTTGTTTATTATATGAAGTAGTAAATAAAAACAAGGATAGAGAATTACTAGCAATGAAAGACTTCATAAAAACTAAATCATTCTGGATAGTAGGTGGAGATGGTTGGGCATATGATATTGGATTTGGTGGATTAGATCATGTACTAGCAAGTAAAGAAAACGTAAATATTTTAGTACTTGATACAGAGGTATACTCTAATACTGGAGGGCAAATGTCAAAATCCAGTAGAATGGGTAGTGTAGCAAAATTCGCAGCTAGTGGAAAGAAAACACATAAAAAAGACCTTGCTAGAATTGCAATGTCTTATCCACATGTATATGTAGCAACTATTTCATTAGGAGCTAATATGAACCAAGCCATTAAAGCATTAGTTGAGGCTAAAAATCATAATGGACCATCTATAGTTATTGCATATGCACCTTGTATTGCACAAGGAATTACAGGTGGAGTAGTAAATAGTATTGAAGAAGAAAAAAAAGCAACTTTATCAGGGTACTACCCACTATTTAGATATAACCCAGATACAGAAGAATTTAACTTAGATTCAACCGCAGACTTTACTAAATACTTTGATTTCATATTAGGAGAAGATAGATATCGTGCTTTAAGAAAAGTAAACCCTAAAGAATATAAAAGCCTGTTGGAAGGAAATAAAGAAGAAGCAATAAATAGATATAATTATTATAAAAGTTTATCTGAAAAAGAGACTAAAGAATAGTCTCTTTTAATTATACAAAAAAGAAGCTGTTCCCCCTGAGAAACAGCTTCATAAAAAAGAATAAAAAGGGGTTGGCTAGTGTGATACTAGCGACCAATTCGCCATTTGTGAATTGGTGATTCTTATCATAATTGCATTTGCATATTTTGTCAATAAAAAACTAAAAAAAAATTAAAGTTTTTAATAATTAATAAAAATTTAT
>ERZ779889.901-NODE-901-length-33673-cov-4.233060_pt1 | contig 33673 bp, 34 predicted proteins | sample MGYA00511030_ERZ779889 | MGnify/ENA primary metagenome ERZ779889 (study PRJEB29588, sample SAMEA2160616) | human gut metagenome | biome: human gut; feature: human-associated habitat; material: faeces | place: Denmark | collected 2008/2010 ... | reverse complement strand
CGCATAGCGTGTGGTTTTCTTTTAACCAAAAAAACTCCTGAGCAAAAAACTCAGGAGTTTATTTTTTATGCTAATAATGAAACTCTTTACTCTTTTATATCTGAAGTTAACCTTTCAATCAGGCAGTTTAAATGTTCTAACCACTCCGAATCGATTTCTCCACTTTCTTCGTTTTTCCAGATCTCAACAATCTCACGCTCACCATCAGCATCCGGCACCTCATTTTTAATATCATTAAGCTGTTGCAGCAGGAATGCGAGAGCTTTTTTAGATGTCTTGAAGTCTGTTACTTTACTCCAATCACCTTGACCCATGTCATAATCCAGCTTACCATTATCCTTCCACTGAAAGTACAACTCAGCCAAAGCCATTGCAGTATTATCATAGAGAAAATCTATATCAGAGAGATTTTCTCCCAACATCCCTTCATCTTTCATCAATTCAATAATTTCATCCAAATCTAATACCGAATGTTTTGGTAAATATTCATCTGCAAGTATTCCAATCATATCCAAACCATTGTCACTTTCTAATGCTTTTACACCCCATGCTCCCATATTAATTTCTCCTTTACTTTCTTATCATACTACCATCATCAATAAAAGCAGCCTCACGTATGCGTTTAAGATAGTCCGGCTTCAACAAAAAATCACGAAGATTCGGATCCATGAAAAAAGACATAGGACGAACTTGAGTTGGACCCGCAACTGCCCACAGCCTTTCAGTTGCCAACCTCTCTGCTGTCTTAACTGCCTTCTCCTGTTCACCCAGATAAAGATAGCGCGCTATAGCATCCCGATATGAAGACTCTGCCATTGAAACGCCAAATATGTCCTCAAACAAATCTACTGCATCTCTGGCCATTCCAAACATGCAGCAATGATTGTATAGCATTCGCTTATCATTGGGATTATCTAGTGAAAACTTTTTATTCTGTCCTTTCAGCTTTGCCAAAAGCTGCTCCTTAGTTTGTGGCTCCTTCGGTTCATGATAAGGATAATTCTCATCATTATCCGAAAAAGGCATAACTCCACGCTGTAAGTAATCTAACAGGATACCGCAAAACCGCTCTCGCTGTGGACGGCCATTTTCAGCACGAATGCGCTCTTGTTCCTTTATCAGTGCCTCTATTAACTTCTGCCTTCGATTAAGCATTATTGCAGCTACCACCATAGCAGTCATATGCTCGGAACTCACATTGCTATAATACCACTCCTCAAACCAGGGAAGTACGGTAAGATCCAGTTCTAAGGCCTTTTCATATTCCATATTAAAATATGCTACTTCTGCCTTAACTGCTGCTACCTGATGAGGATATTTATCAGCAAAGGATTCCAGAACATCCAATGCGTCTTCTTTGCCATCCATTATATCATAACAGACCATACGGACTTTCTTTGGTAGTTTAACAACATCCATATTGATACCTCCCTTAATCTTTTTTCTGTGAATAATATGCTCCTATCCATTTTCAAAGTTGAGCATTAAGCAAATATTTTTTCTTACGGAATATGGATAGTTTTCTTCACCTTATCTGAAACATACAGTTCAATCCTCTTTATAAAAGTAAGCTTTCAAACTGAGCTCCGTACATAGATGTGATTTATGCCAACTTTGTTTCAGTCGTTTTTTAGTAAAATGTAGTGTTCGTCCGGACGGTCTCCCACAAATTCCATTTTAGGCATCACGATGTACTGAGAGAGAACCACAGCCCATGGTTCCTTACTCACCGTATCCGGCGGCGCAATATAGGCTACCTGACAGGCAGTATAACGCTCTAAGTATGGGTTGTAAACTGTATAGACTGCTCCGGCACTGGCTTGCATGGGTTCATGCTCCTTTCGTCCGTTCTTTTCAAAATTGCTTTTGTTAACTTCTAAATTTAAAACTGCTTCTTTTCATGATTTTTCCTTTATTCGCAGCCGGCCGTAATAATCAAATCAATTTTATCGTCACTGTAAATCAAATTAAGGCCATGAGGGATTATTCTATCAAAATGCAGTTCAATATCGTGATATTTGATGATTAAAGGCACTCCGCCGCTTCTCATGGTAGAAACGGCATCAGGCTTGCCTAATATCTCTATAATTTCAGCCTGTGACATTCCGAATTTCAGTGGTGAAATGTCCTCTGGATTATGTAAAATTTGATTGCGCCAAATATTAAAATCCACGTTTTCCCTTTCTATTCAAACATTAGGCCGTAAGATTCAGTCGGGCTTCCGTCATCCTCATGAAAAATACACTGATACAAGGGCTGACGATGTGCTGCTTTACGAAACCGCTTCAAAACAGGTGCTAACTCCTGGTCTACGGATATTCCAAAGGCATCTGCAACCTGTCGCCAGCTCTCCACATCAATATCTTCCAATATGCAGTTGCGTTGCCTTTGTCCATACTCTTTCAGTGTTTTGGAATCCACATATTGCTTTTCATCACAGTAGTCCTGCCAGCAGATACAGTTCACAATTAGAGAAAAAAGTTCATCCATGTTTTCTGCCAAACGCCCTGCCTCACCTTCGCTGCTGTAATATCCGATGGAACCGTCATCCAAGAGATGGTATTCACCTCCGGAGCCATCTCTGGCAAAAGCCATTCCGGGCAGGGTAAAAGTGCATCGCCCTTCCGCCTCATCCCGTGGGGATAATTCATCCAACAGAAAAAAGTCAAACAAAACATCAAATTCTTTTGCTAACTCCGGTTTTTCCCGCAATAGCTTCAAATAATCCATCGCTGTTTCCCCCTTTACAGTTCTTTTGTCGAAATCATAGTACACACACCTTTAAACGATTAGCCCGCTCCAGCCGTTCCATCAACAGCGGGATGGCCGTGTCTAGCCATAAGTCGCCGCTTACCCAGCCGGTGGACATACCCACATGAGTTTTGGCAAATTGTTCTACATAGTACTGCTTGCCCGGCGTGGGCAGTTCGCCGGTCAAATCAGCAAAGACGCGGAGAATCTCCTTGCGGAGCGCCTCTGGCGGATATGGCAGCTCCGCCGCCTGATATCTCTCCTTCAGAAGATGCCACAGGAAAGGGTCGCCCCGAAGTCCCCACTGGCTTGGTTCCGGAGTAAAGATGACAGAGACATACTGCATCATCATTCCTCCCCGTTCAAGATGCTCTCCAAATAAGTGAAGAGGTTCTGTGATAGATATTCCATGTTTTGGGCAATCTCCTCTTTCTGGACAGTATCTTCATCCATAGAAAAGAGAATCTCATGGTCGATCTGGCAGATCCCGCACCGCTCTTCATCCGGCATATTCGCCAAATCCATGCACCGGATATAATAGCCGTCGACATCCCAGGTGAAGGGCAGGTAGCCGTGTTTCACCAGGAGGGGATTCCAGGCATTCCGGACGGCCTCGAACGGGGCAGAGACGGGGTTCACCCCCACCGGACCGTCAAAATAGTGGTGGTAAACGGTGAGAAAAGCCCGCAAACACCGGGGGAGCTTCGTCCCAATCTCCGCTTCCAAGTTCACGATATCCTCATCCGTGACCGCGGAGGGGATCAGTTTCCACGTCTTCCATTCCTTGTCCGGGTCGGCGTCCTCCCGCCACATAGCCCGGTCTGATTCCTCCAAGGGGAGCAAAAGGGCGATCCCATCTCCTTCCTGCTCCAGCTTTTGATAATACCGTTCAAAAAAGTCCTGCATGAATAAACGAATCTGCATATCTGTCATAGGAAAACCTCCGATTCTTCAGCTCTCATGTGTAATACAGAAAATATCCTGGTTCAAATTAAAGTAGACCACCATCAGCTCGTCTGTGATCTCCGGGTTGAAAGACAGATCCAGAATGAAGGCCTGCTCATTATTCTCTCCGTCCACCAAACTGCCAAACCGTTTGAGCCGTAGAAAATCCACCATTTCGGTAAAGGTCAGCTTGCCCGGATCACTTTCCGGGAAAAGTTCTGCTACGATATCAGGGGGCACCTCATCCCGGTGAAACCGAATAAAACAGGTCACAGTATCGTTGTATGGGCTGTTCTTGTCTACCAAAGCTGCTTTGATGGCGGCTTTGGCCTGTTCCACCAATTCCTCCGCCTTATCCAGCACTTCTCCTACCGCATCCATGGCAACCGGATTGTCGGTCAGTTCTTCTTCCACATCGAAGATAAATGGCAGTCCTGATTCCTCGGGAAAGTAGAAAATTTCCTCGCCGGGTTGATAATCTAAATCAAGCCGTTTGCAATTTAACTTCATCGTTATACCTCCATATCCTATACTGGTTTATAGGTATTCTCCAAAATATTTTTCCACTTCACTTGTGTTATAACCATCTTCACCCCGCCAATATGTTGCATAAGTCCAGTTATGTTTTGGAGCTTCCGTTCGATTATAAGATTTTGGCTCCAATATCCCAATACAAGCTAATATTTCAATTATTATATTCCGTTCATCTTTATTGGATTTCAAGAGTGGAATCATGGCTAGTTTATGGCTTAAAGCACTTGGATAATCGGTAGGATTACAGGATTCTATGGCTTTTAGAATTTCTCTGAAAATCCCAATATCTTCGCTCTGCGGTTGTGGTATCATTTCTCTGGCAAACTGTTCCAAATCAAAAAGCGTATAGATCAGCTGTCCGTGACGAACACCACCCCATTTAATCCGCTCAAAATTTAAAACGTTTAAATCTACATTGATATAATTTTCTTGTCCTGTAATTCCATATCTTAAATTTTGACATACAGCACAGGTATAGCCAATAGTTGTTACATTATCAGCACCGCAAAAGCGACCGTATTCTATAGGAGTATATTTATGTATGGTGATTTTTTTGGCAACAGAATAAGAAGCAATCGCACTTCGCCAATCTAAACGCCGAGTGGATAAGCTTGACAGAAATGCCTTTGCAACCTTATTCGCCGTGATGGTATTCCCAAGCTGCACGATATTCTTTACACAGTCATCATGAGAAATAGTCAAAGGATCAAACATCAATCCTTTTTCCTTTGCATATATAAAATCCTCTGGAGATGGATACTGCTCTGTATTTTCCTTCCAACCATTCTTTGACCAGTAGGTATTAAATAATATTTTCTTCGCTCTTTTATCCATCCACATCACCTTAATAATGTTTCTTCTGTCAAATCAAATTTTTATAATGGCAATTTCTACCCCTCAAGGTTAGCAGCTTTGAGGCCCTTTTTCAGGGAGCCGTAAACCGTCACAGCATGGTCGGTGAACATCCCGTCACAGTCAAACCATGCGGTAAAACTGCCGCCGGAGGTGACGGACAGGCTCGTCATACTAATTCTCCTAACAAATTCTTTCTCTGTGACAGGGTCTGTTTCAGGATTGGGGGGATTTTCCTCATCCTTGGAGAGCCATTCGTTGGCAAGTTCAGTCAGATTCTTTGCTGCAAGTTCCCTCATGGCCTTGTCCCAAGTTTCACAGTCAGCCAGCAGCCTCTTGGCGGCGCTGCGGGCGCGGGTCCATGAAGGCCTGCTCCCGGCATTGACCTCCAGAGAAAGAAGCACATCCTTTCCGCACCACTGAATCTCACCCTCAAAGGTCTCATAGTCCTTGTCCAGTGTCAGTTCTCCAAGCACCTGGTCCTGAATCACCACCGGCTTATGATACTCCTCAAGAACAGCTTGAAGTTCCGGACAGTCCTCATGCTCCTTAATCACCTCAGAGATACACCAGGGCCACGCCGCCAGATCTTTTGCCCATTCTTCTTTCATCCGGCGGATTTTGAGGCGGCAAATCTGCTCGTTTTGAAAGCGTCCCCAGCCCATTTTGCCATTCCGCCCCTCATCGGTAACCGGCCAATCCAGCCGCTCCTCTTTGGTGCTGACCTTGCCTGTATCACAGAACAGCATACCCAGCGTAACAACGGTCATTTCCCAAAAGTTGCCTTTCCAGTTATATCCGCCACCGATGCAGCGATTGATCAAAGCGACAACTTCCTGCTCCTCAGGTTCGTACATCTCATAGAATTCTTCAAACATCTGTGTATTCTCCTTATACCTCTGTCCGGCTGCCGTACTTCTTCTCCAGCGCGGTGTACCACCGTTTCAGCATGGTTTCCAAATTGGTTTTCCCTTTGCGGTCGGTAAAAACAAGAAACTTTTCCAGCAAACTTGGGAACAGAATTTTACCAGCTTCGGTCAAATCCTGATTAAGATAAACCATCCGAAGGATACGGTCCCGCCGGTCCAGCGGATTCTTTTTCAGCAGCTCCTTTTCAAAGCAAAAACGCAGAAACACTACATTCTCGTCGTAAAAGCCCTCCACCACAGCCGCACCGATGCTGGTATAGGTGATGTCGTATACCAAACGGTTCCAGTCGAATTTCTCTGCATAGAGAAGTTTCAGCGCCTTCTTCCAGTGTTCTTCCGGAATAACCAGCATCCTGTGCTGAGCAGTGCTGGAGTATCCGCGGTAGACAGGTTCCGGGTGTCCCAACAGCCCGCTCACACTGTTGGCATAAACAAAGCACAGCTCCTCATCAAACAGTCCGCCGATAAAGTTGCCGTTGCAGTACAGCATAAAGTTTTTGGACTTGGCGGGAGAGAATGAGATGTTATATTCCTGCGAATCCAGAATTTTATATACCTTATTTAGAAAATCAATGGATGTCATAGTTTTGCTCCTTACTCCTCAAACTCGCCCTCAATTTTCAGTTCAATACTGTTTTTGCCCAGAGGCTCCAATTTTTCTTTCATACTCACGGTGCTTCTATGCGATACTTATTGATTTTCTCAGCCTGAATATCCAGAGGCAGATTTTTCAAGCTCAATTTATTGGTTATGGTAATTATTTATGGTTATAATCATCAATCCCACCAGAAATACCATACGATAGACTGGCGTAAAACGTCAGCTAAAGCCCCCACAGTAACATCTTCCGGATTTTGGTCAATCACATCAGGACAGAAACCATACAGTTCAACTGCCGTATCCATAGCTTTTTCCGCCGGAACAGGTTCCGGGAGCAAGAACTCCAGTTCGTCATGGCTCATAGCAGCAGGCACTGCTCCAAACTGTTCAAACCAGTATTTAGCTATCGCCATTAGTTCCGGGGTATCAGGACAGTCGTTCCAGTTTCCAAAAGGCAGATAAGCAAAAATTTCCCACGGGTTCTTAACCGGAATCTTTGCCAGAATCATAGGATATGTCATTTCTGTATCGTCATTCCAGTAACTAGAGAACCGATTATTATTATCGCCGTCTTCCATTTTGCCAAGGATTTCCTCATCCCAGTCAATACCGTCATCCTCAGCTTCTTTCTTGCGCTGATCAATCAGTTTTTCCAAAATAACCTTTCCGTCATAAATAGGAGAGGACAATATTTTCTTCCTGTATTCTGTCACTTTGTTTGGGTCAAAAGCATAATCATCCTCACCATCGCTGTCTGGGTCGGAATTCATAATCAGGCATTCCCACAGAGTTTCGTCATCTGCTCTGAGCAGAACCGGCACAAAGCCTTCATGGGCAGCATCCCGACTGGCATAGCTGTAAGCAGACATGATGGGGTCGTCGTCTTTCATGGATGGGAAGTAAGTGCATTCACAATCCAGATACTCCATCAAAGCCTTAGCAAGTTCTGATGGCTCAAGCGTTTGCTCGTCGAAGCTCTGTCCCTGCCAGTTAATAAAGCGTTCTTCAATAACCTTCGCCATAGCCTGATAGTAGTCCTCGTCAAAGGGGATGAACAGATAGGCTTCGTCCTGAATCTCGTCAGAGTAATTGCGCTCCTGTCCAATGACACCTATGGCGTAATTGTCGATGTCGCTGGGGAAATAGGGGCTATCCGGGTTCCCGTAGTAGTAGGAAGCAAAAGCCCGGCCCTGCTGGTTGAAAAACACTGAAAACAGGCAGCCGTCCAGCTCATCACGGATAAACTCACGCAGATCCACGCTGGTAGGGTCGGTTTTTACCTGTTTGACTACCTCTCCATATTCTTTCAGGAATTCTTCACCCATCAGGTCATGCTCCATGCACCAGCGCAGGTAGATAGCCATGTGGTTGTAGGCATTAATGGGGTCAACAGGCAGATTCTTCTCCTCAATGCTCTCAATATGGCAGGAGGCATCGTCCATCTCACCGTCAAAATCATCATTGGAAAGTGTGCCACGAGTGATAGCATCCTGGCGGTCAGGGTTCACAACAAAACTGATATCCTCCATTTTGTCCAACAATGCTTCAGCATCATGAGATAGTTTGTATTCCAATTCATCCCTGTATAGCGGAATTACTTGATAAAAGTTAACTTCCTCTCCATTAGGTAAAACGCAGACCTCACTGCCATCATCCGTTCCTTGCGGTTCAATAAGAAAAGCAGCACACAAATTCGTATTATCTGCAAAATCTTCCTCATGGTCCATAGTATGGCCAAAGCCGAGCCAAGTGTCGCTAACAATCGGCAGCCGAGCCAGAGTTTTCAGTAAACGGACAGGCCAATACCAACGCTCATTTTCCATATCATCCTGTTTTAAGTGCCAGTCCTTCGGAAGAGCAATGGCCAGTTCTGCCCGCTCCAATTTATATTCTGACAAGTTCTCAGGAACATTCATCTTATGCGCGCCCATTCCCATGGTAACCAGAGTATAGTAGTTTTGATTATCATGCGGCGGCACCAGGCAAATGTCTACATGAATGTCCGGTGATACAAGTTCGTGAAATACTGTTTCAAATTTGCCAAAATATTTTTGAATGTGTGCCTCAATAGTTTCCATCTCTTCCGTATTGTAAACTTCAGGAACGCTTACCTCATTATTTTGGAGTGCCTTGCTGTTATCATTAGGACCGCTGTCCGATGGTAACCATGAAATTTTAAGGGTCATCTGTTCCTGCGGCAAACCTACTCCCGGACTGCGGGTAATTGCGTGTTTCTCGTTTGCAGAAAAACTGATAGTCTCTCCATCATGAAGTTGCATATTTTTATACAAAACATCATAGGCAAGTTTAGCCAAAAAGTCCCGTAAATCTTCCGGCTCGGCGTTAGTGCCCAACACTTCCATCTCTTCCTTGCCAAATACATCCATGCCGTAAGTGTAAGCGTTCAAGCCATGCTTGTCCCGCCAAAGACCGATCCAAATCCAGTTGTATATTGGCAGCTCGCCATTCTTCATCATATCAGCAAACTCTTCATAGAACTCTGGTTCTAATACTACGCCGCGGACATAAACGCCGGTAGCAAATTTCTGACGGCAGCATGCAGCTAATGTCTTGGCAAACAGTTTGCCTTTTCCCAGCAAATCTTCATTTTTACCCATTACCGCAACAATAATATGAGCACAATGTTCTTTGGCTGCTTTTACAGCATCCTTCCAGATATAATTATTTTTAGCATTAATCTCAGCCTCGTCTCCAGGAATAGGAGATGTTGCCAGGCTGACAGCAACGACCATTTCATCTATTTTAAAAACTAATGTGCCGTCACTCCCATCATCATTCATTTCCTCGTCAGAATTATATTCTTCTACATTTATGCCCCACTTGCTTTTCATATCGTTTATGAATTGCTCTTTATCCCATTCTCCCTTAGAGAGCAGAACAAAGCCGGAGAAATGACCAGTAGGATTAAACTCAGCCTCTTCTTGTCCGGAAGCTCGTTTCTCCAATTCCTCTTGGCATTGTTGAATTACAGTTTTAGCATCTTCATCTTCCGGATCAAGTTCTTCCCACCGTCTGGCATATGGAAGAGCCTTTTCTTCCTGCTCATAAAGATATTGATAAGCATATGCCATGCGCATATTCCACTCAGCTTTATCCTGACCTTCTTCTCTAACAGACTCCAAAACATCAATTGCTTTCAAAAGTGCTTTGTCACCCTTGTAGCGGGGCGTTCCTTCCTGATGGTCTCCCAAAATAGCGTAATTCTCCAGCGCCCGCGCCAATGCGTAGGACGTACGGTAGTCCCGCCAGTCTTCCGGAATAGCGTTCAACGCCTGAATACAGCGGAGATACTCGTCCTCGTCATTCCACTGCTCTAATTGTTGAAAGAATGCCTCTGCATTCTGCTGGGTGTAAGGAATATAGTCCATGCCTGCCAGCGTCTCCTCCAACTCGGCAACTTCTTCCTCATCACCCTGCTCTTTCTCAACCCGTTTTTTTATTGCAACCGTACCTGCCTCCCTGCGGAAGGTGTGGAAATTAGCCCATGGAATATCTGTACTCTCAAAGAACTCTTTAGCTTTCTGCAAAACTGCCTTAATATCCCAAGCAATGAAGTCTACATAACCGCAGTAAATGCCAGTTGCTCCACCAATAAGGGTAATTATTTCATCACCATTGTTGGAAATAAGAAATTCTTCCAACTTGTCGCGGAAATCAAAAATTTTATCACTGCCTTCATTCTCCACCAAAGTATCCAGCGGATAGCATAAAAAGCCTGCTGCTACACCATCAGCATGAAGATCATCCATAAAATCATTATTAGCGTTTAAATATCCGTTAAGCAAAGGAACGCAGCAAGTAGAACCGGCCATTACGTCAAGCCGCCAATCGGCATCCGGGTCCTCATTGGGTTTTAACTCATAACCAATATAACAATCAAGATAACCCTGCGGGTCAGTTGACAGGTCCAGCCCTTTTTCCTTCAACTTATCCGGTAATTGAGACATGGTGATAGAAGGCTCTGCCTTAGGCTTCTCCAAAATATCAAAGCTGTCTATATATCGCATATGGGGAATCTCACCCAGTACCTGGTCGGTAAGGTTGGTAAGCATCCACCATACCCTTCCTTCGTGCTCATGCATAAACGGCATCAATTTCTCGCAGTAAGCGGAAATAGCAAAACGGTCTTCGCCACTGTTCTCTAACCAAATCTGTACTTCATCACCGGAAATATCCCATCCGTCATCTGTACGCAATCCTATACCATCTACCCGCTGGCGGCCTACTATGATATTCCAATGCTCCAATACTTCTTTAGGTGCATGTTTTTGGAAATAAAGCAATTCAAACAGTTTGACCTTATTCCCCTCCGGAGTAAGAATCAATTCATACTTCTCACCGTTGAAGCCCATCTCAAAGGAAATCTCGTCAAAAACCAGATTCAGGGTTTCTTGCATTTGGTCCACAATTTCTGCGCCACGGGTATGTTCCTTATCCTCGTCCATCATCTGGCGCAGCTGGGCTTCCATTTCGGCAAATGTTTCCCACCAGTCCTCCGTTCGTTCCCGGAAGCACTCAGAGAACTGAGGCAGGGTAATATACCGTTTGCAAGAGGAGATAAAATCTTCTATCTCCTGCCGGGTGTTGTATTTGGGGTCATCCCCGGGATGCATCTCCAGCGCCTTTTCAAAATACAGCAGAGCCCTCCCCTCCTGATCCATATAGAAGTAAGCATACCCCATGCGGAAATTCCAGGAATAAGTGTCTCCCAGTTTCTCCTCGTGAGGATGCATCAGTTCCAGTGCCCGGTGAAGCAGCTTTCTTCCCTCCGGCTCGCCGGGTTCAGCCAGATTGTTGTAAGCCCGGGCCAGTTCCATATCAATTTCCGGGGTACGCTCCTCATCTGGTATGGCCTCCAACGCGTTTATGATTTTCTGATGTTCGTTGCTTTCATGCCACTTCTGGCACTGCTGTAAAATATCCATCGCTGCTTCCTCCTCATCTTGTTCCGGTTTCCAATCCTTAATCTGCTGGAATACGCCATTATCGTCACGCTCAAAACCGCAAGGTACAGGAGTGTTCAACAAAGGAATGACATCTGGGTCTTCATTGCAAACGAAGTTTAATTTGTAAACCCCTAAATTTTTAGGGTCATTAATATATTCATCGCTCTCGTCTCCGGCAGTAAAACGCCATCCGCTGTCCCAATCTCCATCCGGTTTTTCCCTGTAGCAGTAGCCTACCTTGCATCCTTCAACAGTTATACGGTTAGTCGCTATACACCCATCTGCTCCCTTCCAATAGGGAAGCAAATCCTCCAAGCTGTCTTTTTTCAAATGGCAGTTACGGTTGCTATATCCAGACTCGTACAATTCTTTCCGCAACGCTTCAACCTGTTCTGCCATCTCTTGCATTTCATCATCGTCCATAAAATCGTGTATATCGTAGGACAATGGATTTTTTACAAAATCCTCCAAAACTTTGTTCATTTTCTCGTGTTCTTCTGCCGTGGCAGTAACACAAATACATCGGGACGGCATATTATAATCATCTAAATCGTGCAGATTAACACTTCCGCTGATACTGCATTCAAGCAAAATGGCTGCCAAATCAGTAACTACATCAATAGCAAAATGAAAGTCAACCTCCACGCCATCAGAACGCGTAAACTCCAAATACTCTACCGTCTGACGGAAATCCCAATTTTGCTTATCCAATCCAATTTTGGCAAAAATTTCAGTTAAGGAAATCTTATCTTTTTTCTGATCTTCCAAAAAATCCACAAGGTTCAGACTATCATCAGAACCGCCGATGTAGTTACCCCAGTATTTATCTATATACATCCGCCATGCCCCTTTCATTCCTTTTTAAGCAAATAACGCCGCTCTATTGTTCCAGCAATACAAGCAAATTAAAGTTGCCTGTATATGAATTTTTACATTGCCGTTCAAAGCTTTTATTTTTGACATAGATTTTATTTTGATCTATAAAAAATACAAATTATAAAGATAAAGCCTCTATTTTATCCGATGGGGAATGGTTCGCCGTATCATATGCCCGCAGCCAACAGCATTTACGCCCTCATAGATTAAGAATTCTGCGCCATCAGTCAAGAAACCATAGTCCACGGAATCACAAAAACATACACCCAAATATTCAGAAGTACCTTTAAACACAAAATAAGGGCAGTATTTCTTATCACCATAGCGGTACATGATATTCACATAGCCGAGGTCCCGACCGCTCCGATCATGGCCGACTGCTTCCAGTTGATAAGCTGTGATAGACATTGTGGTTTCTCCTTACTCATGCCAATTCCACGTCCAGAATCTGGACCTGTTTTCCGCGCTCATCCACATAGGAAAGGGCGATATAGTCAATACCGTCCCGCTTGACCTGCTCCCATGGCATACGCTCGCCGTTGATTAGCTCCACGTTATCATTCTCGTCCGGCTCAAAGTCCTCTTTCTCGTCCTCATAGTCGATGCTGTATCCCAGCTCCAACACCAGCCTGGAGGCAGGGATGTCATACCGCCTGAGGGAGCGGCTCTTCAGCGCATCAGGGTCCTGCTCGTTACAGAACAGATTGTCGTAGCCATGCCGTCCACCGTCGAAGATGACGAACTCCTCGCCGCTCTCCGGGTCACGAGCTGTCACAAGTTCGGGAGCGAAATAACCGGGAACAATATATAGCTGTGGTTCTTCGTTTACGGTCAACAGGTCACCGTAGTACCAAACCTCCAGCAGTTCATTGCCAGTGGAGGAGCACAGGGTCACGGCGGGCAGGCGCTTTTGCGTCCACTCCTTCACATGGCCCTCTAGCCAAGTTGGATATCGTTGAGAAGTCGGGGGCTCAACTTTCTCTGTAGACACGCCATGCATGCGATTCCACGGCTCCATATCTAAACTTACTTTCCAATCGCCGTCAATATATTTCATTTTGGAATTGGCCTTAATATAGTCCTCTCCCCAAAGAGCTACATCTGACTTGCTATACCAAGTTTTCATGATAATACCATCGCCTCTTAGAATCTCGCAACAAATATGATCCTCCGGCTTTGCGTTCTGCTGTTTGATAATACGCAAAATTTCGGTATCTTTCGGGGTAATCTCTCGGAATGTAAATTTAAATGACATTTTTTATCTCCTTACTTCACATGATGCTGACCAAAACCAGCACAAGCCCCAGCAGGAAGAAGATCACCCGCCGGGCGCCACGGCCGTAGTGTTGGGAGTACGGCGCGCCAGTCGGGTCACACATCCAATCCCAATTTTGAATAGACCCTATCATGGCCACCACACCCACTACCAATGTGACAATTTCCTCGTATTCCTTCAAAAAAGCTGTGATCTGTTCGCCATTCATTCACACACGACTTCCTTTCTATTATCGATATTCTCCTCTCGAATTATCTTATCCCGCTCTTGCATTTCAAGTTCAAAAGCTTTTTCTTCTTCGAGGTATTTTTTGCAATCTGACACCAACTTTTTGGCATCTGGATCATCCGGTGCTAATTTCAGCCAGCGTTTAGCATATTCATAAGAAGTTGCAGCGGAACTGTATGCCATTAATGTGGCATACCCCATGCGTGCGTTCCATGCCGGGTCATTCTCACCTTGCTCACGTACAGATTCCAATAAATTAATGGCATAATGAAGAAGCCTCTCGTCCACTTCATCATCACTTCCATGAATTTCATGATCTCCAAGTACTGCCAGATTACTGTATGCCCGGCTCAATTTAATAATTAGCAGATAGCTGCGTTCCTGTTCCGGGATAGCTTCTATAGCCTCAATACATCGGGAAAACTCATCAGCTTTATTCCACTGCTCAATTTGCTCTAACAGTTTTGCTTCTTCTGACTTGTTCATTTGAACACCTTCTTTTCCAACACGCCCTAACTTCTACAAATAATTATCGTCAGCCTTGCATATCCGCATGAAGGGGACCTTTTTTCAAAGTTCCGTCCACAGTAACTACATGCCCCCAAAACATACCGTTGTCCTCGTACCAAGCGGTAAAGCGGCCACCTGGCGATACCGTAAACTCAGTGAGAAAAATACGGCGGGCAAATTCCTCCTCGGTAATGGGCTCTTTCTCCGGATCTCTGGCAGTCTGTTCATTATCAGCAAGCCACTCATTTGCAAGAGCAGTAAGTTTTCGGGCAGCTAGACCACGCAAAGCTTTGTCCCACGTATTTTGCTCTGCCAAAAGTTTTTTCATCACATTCTTAGCACGAGTCCAGGATGATGGTTTTTCGGCATCAACATCCAAAGAGATTTTTATGTCATTTCCCATCCACTTGCATATCCCGTTAAAATAACTCATCTCACGGTCCAGTGTAAGTGTGCCAAGCACTTCATCTTCTATAACAATGGGCTTTGTATAATCTGCCCAAAGTTTCTCCAACGCCGGGCAACGAACACCGGCCTCCAACACCTGTGTAACATACCACCTTGGTTCACTGAGTTCATCGCCTCTCCATCGCCGTACATTGATTCTATAGATATTGCCTTTTACAAAGCGATTGAAATACTCGCCAATTTCCCGCTCTTTATCAGTAAGCGGCCAGCTTAAGTAACAACGCCCGGAAACCACCTCTCCTGTTTTGGCATCTGCCATAGCAAGAGCATATGTTTGAGCCTCCCAATAATTATCCATATAAGAACGGCCGGCACTGATATTAGTCTGTATCAACACCAACTTTTCTTCTTCTTCCGGTACATACCAAGCTATAAAGTCCTTTGCTGTTCTTTTTTTCATATTGCGTTCCTCATGCAAACACCTGATAATATTTTTCTGCCAGCTCTTTCGGTGCCTTCTTAATAATTTTCTCGCTATTATTTGAGGATGCTCCCCAGATGGCCCAGAGCACATCATGCCAGAGGCAATTCTTTGCTTGTTTGTCATGCTCATATTTCTCGGGAAGATACTTTTCTAAATGACTTTTAATATCCAATAGCGCATTAAGGCTCTCCCCATTGGCTATCAAAGCGCTAAACTCTTTAGCGGGCTTTAATTCCTGCATAGACTGTACGCCATGAACTAATACCGGAAGAGACTGAGCAGTAAACCCATACTGTTTGAACAGTGCGTGAACGAATTTCTGCTGTAAACTGGAATGTTCGTCATCACAGCAATCCAAATAATCACACACCAGCGGCCACCACTTCGCTCCTTCCAAACCAAGTGCAAACACGGCAAAAGTGCCTGGCAACGCGCAGTACTCTTCAGAAAGGTTTTGATAAAACTCATCTTTCTTCATGGCAAGGCGGGCATAATTTTCTATACGAATATGCAGGCGTGGATACCGAACCGCGCAGGCAAACAACTGATTGACTCCCTTTTTGGGCAGTCCTGGGATAGGCAAATAACGCTTCTCTGTTCCACGGAACTCAATAGAATAGCTGCGGGGAAACTCCGGCTGTTCCAAAACCTCAATCAGATAACTCAATACCTCTTCGTAACACCCCTCGGTACTGTCCCTTGCAGTGATTCGGATGGCAGCAAAGGCGTCATTGGCCGAAGCAGTCATGTGCTTTGTTTTTCTTTTTTGGATATCAGGCGGCAGTTTGCCGCTGCCATTGTTTTTCAGCTCTTTTACCATAGTGGGACGGAGCTGGGAAACCAGGCTAAGAATATATTCTGTAGTCAGAGATTCAAAACTATGCCCATACACTGTATAACAGACTGCCACATAGCAGGCGAACCGCAGCAGGCTTTCGTCCACATCTTCCGGCCGCAGTTCCGGCAACACTGTACAAGGAGGAAAGGCTGATAACAAACCTTTTTTTCCGACCTCAAAATATCGCTCCTGCACCTGCTTTTCTATGTACTGCAACAGTTCATAACTTATCTCTTTCCAGCCCACCAGACGCCGCAGCGTATCGCAGAAGGCAACGGCGTCTTCATAGGAAAACCCTTTCATCTGTAGTTGGGACAGATACCGCTCCAACAGTTGATCAGGAATAAATGGAGTGCCATTATGGTTGCGCACCACCGTTGGAAAGGCTGAGTGGTTTTCCCGGGCAGTACCCTGTAAAATATCCTGAATACAAATATCTGCTTCCGATAACACATCTGTATTGGTATCCGGTTTATGTATTAGATAATAACGGCCGTTCACGCCGTCACGTTTTGGTAAATTCATGTTAGCCACCTCTTTTCAGATACAAAAAATGCCCTGCGCCGCACTGTCATAATGACAGACGAACACAGGACAAAAAAGACCGCAAAAGAGGAGCCCCATCTACTAGCTGATGCAGTTTCTTTAGCAGCTAAAATATTTTTTACATTTCTAATGACAGTTGGTGGCTGTCCAAGAACTCTGCCCATAGTAGCACCTCCTCTATAGGCATCATTTTATAAATTCATTATATCATAATACACTTATCATTAAAATGTTTTGGTTGTTCCAACAGTTATAAATTCTGCTTTTGCCGTTTGTTTTATAAAAAAATAAAAAAGCAGGTCTGCCTTCAATTCTGCAAACCCGCATAAATACTGGCGGAGAGGGTGGGATTCGAACCCACGGTACGTTGCCGTACAATTGATTTCGAGTCAATCACCTTCGACCACTCGGACACCTCTCCATATTAAGTTAAGACGCCGCTTGTTGCAGGCGTCTTTATTATTATACTATTTAATTTGCTTTTTGCCAAGAGCAGCAAACTAATTATATCTGTTTTTGCTGCTTATTTTCTTCACGGCGCTTTTTAAAAAAATCTTTTATAACAGCGGCACAGGCTTCTTCGCATACTCCGCTTTTCACTTCAACGCTATGGTTAAGGTTAGGATTGCTTACAACATTAAAAATTGATTCTGCAGCTCCTGCTTTAACGTCAGGACAGCCATAAACAAGGCGTTTCAGCCTGCTGTTTACAATTGCACCGGCGCACATCGGGCAGGGCTCTACCGTTACATAAAGGGTGGCATCGTTTAAACGCCAGCGTTCAAGCAACGCGCAGGCTTCCATAATGGTAATCATTTCAGCGTGAGCCGTTGCATCATGCCATGTTTCGCGCATATTATGCGCCGCAGATATTACTTTGCCGTCTGCCACAAGCACAGCGCCTATAGGAATTTCTCCGCGCTCAGCCGCCTTTTTTGCTTCTTCTATCGCAAGGTTCATATAAAATTCGTCAGTTTGCACCTGCATTATCAAATTCCTCCTGTACCTGCATCAATTCTTCCCAGCGTTCCATCAGGCGGTCAATTTCCGCCTGCATGGTTTGGTGCTCATCCGCCAGTTGTTTGCTATGTTCTAAATCTGTATGGTTGGCAGGGTCTGCCATTTGTTTTTCCAATACTCCCAGCATGGCTTCCTGCTCGCGAATGCTGAGTTCCACTTTTTGCAGTTGTTTTGCCACTTCTTCCGGGCTGTAACGCTTTTGCTGTTTATTTTTTTTGCCTTGCGGCGATGTTATTTTTACATCTGACGTATTTTCCTGCTTAACTGCTTTTTTTACAGGTTCTGCTTTAACCTGTTCAGCCTGTTTTTTTCTTTCCTTTTCAGAAAGATAATATTCATAATCACCTTTATAATCCTGTAAAGAGTGGTTTTCTATCTCCCACACGCGGCTGGCAATTTCGCCAATGAAATAACGGTCATGGCTGACAACCAACAGCGTGCCATCAAAGGCTTCCAGCGCAGCTTCCAAAGTTTCGCGCGCTAAAATATCCAAATGGTTGGTAGGTTCGTCCAGTATTAAAAAGTTTGCGCCGTCCAGCACCAGTTTTAATAAAACCAAACGTGCCTTTTGCCCGCCGGAAAGCGTGCCGATTTCTTTAAAAACATCATCGCCATGGAACAGCATGCCGCCCAGAAGTGAACGGGCATGCCCATCATCCATGCCGTATTCCGTCAAAAAATTGTCCAAAATAGTTTGTTTTTCATCCAGGCGTTCATAGCTCTGCGAAAAATAACCTACTTTTACACGGTTGCCGGTCTGGGCTTTGCCTTTAAGCGGCGCAAGCTCACCCAATATTGTTTTTAAAAGTGTAGATTTTCCGCTGCCGTTAGGTCCAAGCAGTGCGGCTTTTTCTCCGCGGCGCAGCACTAAATTGATATTCTTTACCAGTTCATTATCTTTATAACCAACTGTTAAATCTTCTAAAATTAAAACTCTTTCGGCAGATTCCGGCGCAGGCGGCAATTTAAGTTCAAACTCTTCGTTATGTACCGGCGCTTCAATGCGTTCAAGCCTGTCAAGCTGCGATTGCCTGCCGCGGGCCATTTTACTTTTTATACCTGCTTTAAAGCGGCGGATATAGGCTTCCGTACGCGCAATATAGTTTTGCTGAGCTTCATAAGCAGCTTCAAGAGTCGCTGTTTGAATTTCCTTCTGTGCCAGGTACTTGCTGTAATTGCCTTTAAAGGACTGCAAATGCCCGTCTTCCATTTCCAAAATGCGCGTTGTTACATTATCTAAAAATTTTCTGTCGTGGCTGACAATTAACAGCCCGCCTTTAAAATCCTGCAAATATTTTTCCAGCCATTCCGTCATACGGATATCAAGATGGTTGGTAGGTTCGTCCAGTATTAAAAAATCAGGATTTTTAACCAGTGCCGCCGCAAGAAGGATGCGTGTTTTTTGCCCGCCGGAAAAATTCTGCGCAGGTTTTTGCCATACTTCTTCAGTAAAGCCCAAACCATTAAGCACTATTTTAATACGCGTTTCATAATTGTAGCCATCAATATATTCATAACGGCGGGTTACGGAAGCATATTCTTCTAAAACTTTGTCTAACTCCTCGCCTTGAAGTTTAGTGCTTTCTTCTTCCAGTTTTTGCAGGCGCATACGCATTTCTGGTACTTCCGGACAGGAATTCATCATAAACTGCCATAAAGTTCCATCGCCGATATTACCAAACCCCTGCTCTACATAGCCAACGCGCGTACCGGTTTCAAACCGCACATTCCCGTTGTCGGCATACCCGTTTTGCAAAAGGCAGCGCAGCAGCGTTGATTTGCCGCTGCCGTTAACGCCAACCAAACCAATTTTTTCGCCTTTATCTATCATAAAGCTGACGCCGTAAAAAACAGTATGGACGCCAAAACTTTTTGCCAGATTATCTACAACAAGCTGCATGCTTCATCCTCTGTTTCCTAATGTTCTCGAATTGGTATTATATCAAAAAATCTCCGGCCTGCAAAGCAAAAAATAACACAAGCACCGCAAGATGCCTGTGTTATTTAAAAATTTTATTTTTATCAGCCGTTATAGCCGTGCGGATGGTCCTGATGCCATTTCCACGCTGTTTTTATAATTTCTTCAACAGTGCTGTGCTGCGGCTGCCAGCCAAGTTCACTGCGGATTTTTTCACTGCTTGCAACCAGTACTGCCGGGTCGCCGCTGCGGCGCTGTTCTTCCGTCACGGCAAAATCAACACCGGTTACACGTTTAGCTGTTTCAATAATCTCGCGCACGCTGAAACCATGTTCGCTGCCGAGATTGTAAATGCGGCTGTCACCGCCATTCACCAAATGCTTAAGTGCCAACACATGCGCAGTAGCCAAATCTTCCACATGAATATAATCGCGCAGGCAGGTTCCGTCCGGAGTCGGGTAATCCGTACCAAAAATAGAAACCTTATCACGCACACCCTGCGCCGTTTTTAAGATAAGCGGAATAAGATGCGTTTCCGGATGGTGGTCTTCGCCAATATCTTCCGTCAGCGATGCGCCTGCCGCATTAAAATAACGCAGTGCAACATAACGCATGCCGTAAGCCATAGCATAATCCTTCAGCATGCCTTCAATAACAAGTTTTGTGCGCCCGTATACATTGGTAGGCTGCGTAACAAAATCTTCGCAAATAGGCGTTTTTTCCGGCTCGCCGTAAACCGCCGCAGTAGATGAAAATACAATGTAATCAACGCCAGCCGCCTTCATTGCCTGCAATAAATGCAGCGAACCTTCCACATTATTTACATAGTATTTTGCAGGGTCGCTCATGGATTCACCGACAAGGCTGCTTGCTGCAAAATGTATAACAGCATCAATCTCAAACTGCGCCATTACATGTTTAGTAAATTCAATATCTCGGATATCGCCTTCAACAAGCTGTACATCTTCACTTACAGCCTCAGGATGTCCGGTTGAAAAATTATCGTAAACAATGGGTTTGAACCCTGCTTCTTTTTTTAAAACATTTACAACGTGCGAGCCGATATAGCCGGCACCGCCGGTAACTAAAACATTCATGCCGTTACTCCTTGTTTGTTTCAACAATATGTTTTAAATATTCCATCAGTTTGCCATGCATTTCCGGGCGTTTTAAGGCAAACTCAACAGTAGCTTCAATAAAGCCCTGTTTATCGCCTACATCATAACGTCTGCCTTCAAAATTATATGCGTACATCGGCTGCTGTTTTGCCAGCACTCTCAGTGCATCTGTAAGCTGAATTTCATTGCCGCGTCCGGGAGGCGTGTTTTCTAAAATATCAAAAATTTCCGGCGTAATAATATAACGCCCTAAAACAGCAAGGCGGGAAGGAGCTTCTTCAAGTGCCGGTTTTTCTACCATATCGCGCACGGTATAAGTGCGTTCTTCTTCAGTTGCCACGCTGTCAATAATACCATAACTGGATACTTTTTCCGGCGCAACTTCCTGCACGCCCAGAACGCTGAAGCCACGGCGGTCATATACATCAATCAGCTGCTTCAAAGCAGGCTTTTCACTGTCTACAACGTCATCTCCCAACAATACCGCAAACGGCTCATCACCGATAAAGCGGCGGGCGCACAAAATGGCATGCCCAAGTCCGCGCGGCTCTTTCTGGCGGATATAATGGAGATTGATTTCAGAAATGCGGCGTACCATTTCAAGCTGTTCAAATTTGCCTGATGCTTCAAGGCTCATTTCCAGTTCCATATTGCGGTCAAAATGGTCTTCAATAGCGCGTTTGCTTTTGCCGCTGATAATAATAATATCTTCAATACCGGAAGCCAAAGCCTCCTCAATAATATACTGAATAGTCGGTTTATCTACAATCGGCAGCATTTCTTTAGGGGTTGCCTTGGTAGCTGGCAAAAAGCGTGTGCCTAAACCGGCTGCCGGTATTACTGCCTTGCGGACAGGTTTAATTGTTGTCATTATAATCTCTCCTTATGCTTCTTCTCCGCCGATGATAGCTAAAAGTTCTTCCGTTTTTTCCTTAAGAAGTACTTTATCGCCGCGCGTTTCAACATTCAAACGCATTACCGGTTCAGTATTGGAAACCCTTACGTTAAAACGCCAGTTTTCATATTCAACGCTAAGTCCGTCAAGTTTATCAACCTTGCCGCCTTCGCTGTATTTTGCTTCAATTTCGGCAAGCACCGCTTTGCTGTCGGCAACCTTACGGTTTATTTCACCGCTGCACGGGAATTTTTCCATGCGCTCACCAACCAGCTCCGAAAGTTTTTTGCCTTCGCAGCACATGAGTTCCGTTACCAGAAGCCACGGCAGCATGCCGCTGTCGCAGTAGGAAAATTCACGGAAATAATGATGTGCGCTCATTTCACCGCCATAAACAACATCATTCTGGCGCATGCACTCTTTCATAAAGGCATGCCCGCTCTTGCAGCGTACAGGCACGCCGCCTTTATCCGCAATAATTTCTTCGGTACTCCATGTTAAGCGCGGGTCATACATAATTTTGCTGCCCGGCAGTTTCTTTAAAAATGCCGCAGCCAGAAGCCCAACAATGTAATATCCTTCAATAAAACCGCCTTTTTCATCAAAGAAGAAGCAGCGGTCGAAATCGCCGTCCCAGGCAATGCCAAGGTCTGCTTTTTCTGCAACAACTTTATCTGCCGTAACGGCACGGTTATGCTCCAAAAGCGGGTTAGGCACGCCATTAGGGAAAGTTCCGTCCGGAGTTTCGTTAATTTTTATAAATTCAAACGGCAGATGCTCAGCAAGTTTTTCAAGCACCGGTCCTGCACCGCCGTTGCCCGGGTTAGCAACAATTTTAAGCGGTTTTAAATTTTTAACGTCAATATAACTAAGCAAATGTTCAATATAATCAGGCACTATATCTTTCTTTATCAGTTCGCCGCGCTGTTTGCCGGCAACCACAACATGCGGAAATTCGCCTTCATCCGTAGCCATTTCGCAAATTTCCATTAAACCGGTATCGGAGGAAACAGGCCTTGCACCGCTGCGCACAAGTTTCATGCCGTTATAATCGGCAGGATTATGGCTTGCCGTTACCATAATGCCGCCATCGGTTTTTAAATGCGCAGTTGCAAAATAAACCATTTCCGTACCGCACTCGCCAATATCATATACCGTGCAGCCTCCGTCGCGCAGCCCATCAGCAACAGCAGCGGCTAGTTCCGGCCCAGTAAGGCGTATATCATGCCCCACTACAACGCTTTCTGCCGCAAACATAGCTGCAAACACGCGTCCTACACGGTAAGCGAGTTCAGCGTTAACTTCCTGCGGCACAATGCCGCGTATATCATAGGCTTTAAAAGCTTTTTTGCTCAGTTCCATCATATCTCTCCCCGTCAGCATAAATTTCATGACTTTTATATTTTCTATTTTAAAAACAAAAATCCTGCCTGTTAAAGCAGGATTTTATTAAATTGCATAATTGTATTTACTTAAAACGTTTTCCGCCACAGGTCCTAAAAACCAACGGATAAGTGAAAAAAAAGCCTGGCAGTTGCCGTTATCATCCGGCAGTAAAAAATTTTCCGCAAGGATAGTTAAAAATTCTTCCATATCCACACCGGCTGCCAAAGCATTTTCTATTTCGTCCTGCAAAACCATAATCGCTTCCCGGCGCATGCGCATCAGCCGCGGCGCATTAAGATTCAGCTCGCGTATAGTGTTGCGCGCTTTGCGCACAAGTTCAGGCGGGCAGGTATCTTCATCAACAATCATGCGCCCGGTATGCGCTGCATAACGGTAAATACGCACATTTGCCGGTATTTCCAGCGGATTCAAAATGCGTTCATTAATAGGTTTGCCGCCTTTTGGCACATCACAGCTTCTATCCACCTTGCGGCGCGAAAACCTTACTTCGGCATCTTCAACATTCGGCTGGCTGCCTCCATGGCACACCCCCAAAAGGTTATGCCAGTCCAGATGATAATTGTGTACGGAAAAATCCGTTTCGCTCTTGGGATAAAAATGCTCCACGCGGAAATCGTCAACTTCGCCTTCTTCATCGGCAAATTTAATATTTATTTCACAATAAGCGCATAAACCATGCTGGTCTGTTAAAAGCTGCTTTTTTACTTCACGGTATCCGCGGCGGTTGGCACGGCGGAAATGTTCCCACGTTTCATCAGGAAACTGTTCTGCAAAATTCCGCAGCCCTTCCGGCGCTTCCGGAGATTTAAAAATTCTTTTCATGATGCTTCCTCCTGAAGGAACGCATTCTTATATCCATATCAGCACGCAACAGCGCAGGCTCGCGCCCGGATGCCCATTTATCCAGTTTTTTGCGCAGTTCCAATGCTTCTTCGCAATCCCACTGGTCTTCGCTTACCAAATCCAGATACCGTTTTAAATCTTTTACAACCGGCACACACTGCGGCCTTGCATCTACATTCTGAATATCTTTTAAAAGCTGGTAACTTGCCGCACCGAGCGAAAATTCCGGCTGATAAATATCTATCAAGTCATTATCCCAGCGCAGCGCGCGGATTGATTCCGGCGGAACTGTAGTAAGTACCTGCGGGCTGTGCGTTGTAACAATGAACTGCACCAGAGGAAATGCCTTGCGCAAATCATAAAGAACAGTCTGCTGCCAGGAAGGATGCAGGTGCATATCGACTTCATCAATAAGCACAATCCCCGGCGTTTTCAAAACGGCGTTAATGCCTAAATCCGGATTCAGGCGTACCATACGGTAACTTAAATCAGCAACCATGCTGATAACGCTGCGCGCACCGTCGCTAAGAGCTTCAATAGGCAAAATACCGCGCGTTTTATGCTTCAGCACCAAATTCTGGCGTACAAAACTATAATCAATATCAGTCCAGCCCATACTGCCGATACAGGTTACAATTGCCTGTTCAACAGCTTTAAAAACTTCCCTGTAAGGATTTTTTTCAGTTAAATGTTTTTCGGCAATTATACGTTCAATTTCGGCTGCACTCATAACGGCATATTTAACCCAGTGTCCAAAATTAACATATGATGATGTTGACTCCAAGCAATCCATGTAGCCGCTGCTGCGCTCCAAATCAATGTTTTTCAGTGTATTGCGCAGTTTGCTGTCATTCCACATACGCCCGGTGCCGTAATAGGCAATTACCGGCAGCACCACGTTATTGTCATCTTTTGCACGCAGCGCTTCCACCATGCGGCGCCCATAATTGCCAAGCATTTTGGCATGCTGCATGGTAGTGCGCCCTTTGGCGTTGTTAAGCTCGCGCTGCCACTTAATTTTTTCACCGTCAATATCCCCTTCTGCACTAATAATTACCGGATACTGGCTTTTCATACGCAAAATTTCAAGCTGGGTTTTGCCGGCTGTTTCTACAGTCTGGCGTACATCAGTCTCGTGAATGCTGCGGGCCTTGCCATCGGCAAAGCAGGAAAGATACGGTCCCATAGCGATTGCCACAGCATCAAGAATAGCAGTCTTGCCCTGACCGTTTTCAGCAACAATAACCGTCAGTTCTTTATCAAAATCAATTTCAAATTTATCATAACAACGGAAGTTTTCGAGATAAAGTTTAGTAATGTACATACGTCCACCCCGCTCTTGTTTAATATCTGCTTTTATTTTACCACATCTGTTTTAAAATTGTCCTGCCAGTAAAATAAATAAAAATCCGCAGCCGTAAAAACAACTGCGGAAAATTTATTATTCATTTGTTTGCGGTTTAACCAGCACGCCGTACACAATACCCAGCGCCAGCCCCACAAGCGAAGGCACCAGCCAGCCAAAGCCCACCGAATAGAAAGGTATAAAACTGCTTAAAAAGCTTTCTGCTGCGCTCATTGATATACCTGCAGCCTTTAAACCGTCAATAATGGCAAAAATAACAGTAAAAGCCAGTGTTGAACGATAAATGCAAGTACGTTTAAACGGCAAAAGCGCCAGCATAACAAGCACTATAACAATAGGATACAAAAGGCACAGCACAGGCACCGACATTGAAATAATCTTTGTCAAACCAACATTGGAAACACAAAAACTGAAAATACAAATAGCGGCAGCCAAACGCTGATACTGCATTTTGCGGTTCAGTACACGTTCAAAATAAGAACCGGCCGATACAGTAAGGCCAATGCTTGTAGTAAGGCACGCAAAGAAAATCATCAGGCACAGCACAACATTGCCTGTCATGCCCATATAATAATTGGCAATGCTCGAAAGCGCCACTGCGCCATTGGCAGAAACGCCAAGCACTTCAACACTTGTTGCACCGGTATAAGTAAGTGAAAAATAAATGGCAGCCAAAAGAACAGCAGCAATAATACCTGCCATAATGCAGGTTTTTGTAAGCACGCTACCTTCAGAAATACCCCTTAATTTAATAGATTCAATTACAACTGTGCCAAAAAGCAGTGTTGCCAGAAGGTCCATTGTATAATAGCCTTCCTGGAAACCTTTTAAATAAGGTATGCTGGCGTACAAACCATTGGGCTGCTGCGGCACTCCCATAGGCGACATAAACACCTGCACCACCAAAATAGCAATGCTTATCAGCAAGAGCGGCGTTAAAATTTTGCCGACCCAGTCCACTATTTTAGAAGGGTTAACCGAAAGGAAATATGTAACCACAAAAAAGAACAGTGAATAGAGCGCAAGCCCTATATCATAATAATCTTTGGATATAAACGGCAAAATGCCAACATCAAACGATACGGCAGCCGTACGCGGAATAGCAAAAAACGGTCCAATGGTAAGCACTGTTATAACAATCAGCGCTTTAGCAAAAGAAGGATGCACCGGCAAAGCCATCGCTTCCGGATTAGCCGCACGCATCATGCCTACAGCGACAATGCCCAAAAGCGGTATGCCAACGCCTGTAGTACAAAATCCTGCTGCCGCAGATAAAAAATTAGCGCCTGATTCCTGCCCCAAGGCCGGCGGGAAAATCAAATTGCCTGCGCCGAAAAATGATGCAAAAAGCATCAGGCCTATAGGCAGTATTTCCATAAAAGAAAGTTTTTGTTTCATAAAATTCTCCAGATATTCTCAAAAATTAAGGCTGCTTTTTTAATGCAGCCTTAATTTAATATTGTTAAGTTACATCAATCAATCAGTAAACGGTAATATTTCTTTTTGCCCTTGCGTACAAGCAGGCTCTTATCTGCATCAAACAACTCAGGGCTGAGTTGCATTTCTGCATCGCTTACAGCAGTATCACCGATATAAAGGCCTCCCTGCTGTACCATTTGCCTTGCCTCACGTTTGCTGCTGAACACTTTAGCCGCAGTCAGAACGTCAATCAGCTTTGCTGCTGCCTGTTCTGCCGTAATATTAATGGTAGGCACATCGGTCATAGCACCGCCGCCGCCAAAAAGTGCTTCTGCGGCTTGTTTGGCTTTTTCTGCCTCAGCTTCGCCGTGTACAAGTTTAGTAACTTCGTAAGCCAGAACTTTTTTGGCTTCATTAATGGCAGCATCTTTCAAGCCGCCCAAACGGCGCACTTCGTCCATCGGCAAAAAAGTAAGCAGCGCCAGGCAGTTTTCAACGTCGCTGTCATCAACATTGCGCCAGTACTGGTAAAAATCGTACGGCGAAGTTTTTTCCGGGTCAAGCCACAGCGCGCCTTTTTCCGTTTTGCCCATTTTGCGGCCATCGCTGGTAGTTAAAAGTTTGCAGGTCATGCAAAAAGCAGGTTTTTGCTCTTTGCGGCGGATAAGTTCAACGCCTGCCAGCATGTTGGACCACTGGTCATCGCCGCCCATTTCCATTACGCAGCCATATTTTTTATTCAGCGTCCAAAAATCATAAGCCTGCATAATCATATAGTTAAATTCAAAGAAAGATAAACCGCGTTCCAAACGTTTTTTAAAGCATTCGGCAGTAAGCATACGGTTAACGGAAAAATGCACGCCTACTTCACGCAGAAGTTTAATATAATTCAAATCAAGCAGCCAGTCGGCATTATTCACCATAATTGCTTTATCGTCAGTAAAATCAATAAAACGGGACATCTGCTTTTTAAAGCAGGCAATATTGTGGGCAATAAATTCAGGAGTCAGCATTTTACGCATTTCATCCTTGCCGCTGGGGTCGCCAACCATACCTGTGCCGCCGCCCAAAAGTACAATCGGACGGTGACCGGCCTTTTGCATATGGCTCATCGCCATTAAGGCGATAAAGTGACCTACATGCAGGCTGTCAGCAGTAGGGTCAAAACCAATATAAAAAGTGATTTTCTCCTTTTCGAGAAGCTCACGTATTTCTTCTTCGTGCGACATTTGTTTTAAAAAGCCGCGCTCTTGCAGAACGTCAAAAACTGACATCAATCTTCCTCCAGTCAAAATAAAAAATCGCATTAAGCCATAATATGTATTATACAACTTAATGCGATTATTGGCAAATTTTACAATTCAGAAGTACAATGCGGGCAGCGTGTTGCATCATCAGCAACCGGCTGGCGGCAATAAGGGCAAAGCCTTGGAGCCGGAGCAGGCGCCGGTTTGGGACGGAACCGGTTAATTTGTTTAATTACAATAAAAACAGCAAACGCAATAATTAAAAAATTAATAATAGTATTAATGAATAACCCGTAAGAAAGTACAGGCGCACCAGCATCAACAGCCGCTTTTAATGAAGGATATTCCTTGCCGTCCAACGCAAAGAACAAATTGGAAAAATCTATTTTACCAATCAGCATCCCCAGCGGCGGCATAATAACATTGTTCACCAAAGAAGTGGTAATCTGCCCGAAAGCGCCGCCGATAACAACACCTATTGCCATATCGATAACATTGCCGCGCATAGCAAAATCTTTAAACTCATCTAAAAATTTCATTAATTCAACTCCTGTTTAATATAATTCAGATGAAATATTTTATCCTGATTATAATAAACTTGTCAACTTTGGAACACTTGACGATGTTTGCGCAATAAACTATAATAGTTTTGTAAAAGCTAAAGGAGGAAGAACAATGAGAGATGATCTGGTAGTACCGGGCGAACATGAAGAAAATTTTGTCTTGGCAAGAGATGCCAAAGTTGTTACCGTTCCCTTTTCGCCTTTGGAATTACGTATGTCTAAAGAAAAACCTTACCTTATGGAAGGCCTTACAAAATTAAAAGAAAAACTTGGCGAAGAAGATTTCAAACGCCTTATCAGCAAAGTACATAATATTAACCTCAGCGGCAACCGTATTTTGATTGTTGCCGAAAGCGAACTGCACCGCACAAATATTGAACGCGAGTGTTTAAAACACATCGCCGATGCTTTTAACGTTCAGTTCATCCGCGTTGTAGTTGAAGGTTAAAAATTTTTTAAAAAGTTGTTGACAAATTCTTAAAAATTCTTTATAATACATTTTGTTGCAGTAAGTAACACAAAGTCGGGGCGTGGCGCAGTTTGGTAGCGCGCTTGTTTCGGGTACAAGAGGCCGTGAGTTCGAATCTCGCCGCCCCGACCACTTAAAAAGTTAGCCGCAGAGCGTATCTGCGGCTTTTTTATTTTGTTTTAAAGGAATTATTTAAAGTGATTTTTGCTGGAGCAGTGAAAAAAATTCCCATAGTGTTTCTTTTCAAATAGCTATCTGAATTTTACCAGATACGCCATATAGCAAAACCATAATATAAAAACATAAATGATCAGTCTTGAAAGAGAAATCATAAAATAAACCCTTCTTTATTTCAAAAGTTAAGCTATATTGTTGTAGCTATTAATGGTGACTTCTTGTTTATCAATTATGATATCATGCTCTTGTCAAAGAAAAAAGCCGACATTCTGCTTTTATTTATTTACTAAATGTTGGCAAGCTGTTTCACTGCCTGTGGTTTTCTCCAAAGCTGCAGTTTGTATCAAGATTGATTTCGAAAATACGTGCCCAGGGCAGGTTTACATTGATGTCGATACCCGTTAAATAATAATTGCTGTCGTTATTGCGATAAAAAGGTGTACGGCCAAGGTCTCCATATAGAAGCTGAATCTTTTGACGCTGTAAAAAGCCACGAATAAGCGTTTCTGCAAAAAACTTGTTTTCTCCCAAATCAGTTGGCTTATAGCCTTTCAGTTTCAGTAATGTAGTTAACTGTGCATGCATTAATTTCTGATAGGCATAATCATCAAGTAAACGTTCAACTGTGAAGTTCAGATTTTGGGCATACAGTGACGGATGTTCTGATTGCGGTAATCGGTGCAGCTGGCCGGTAAATAATGTTGCTTGACTAAGCGCGGTTCCCAGTGAATTACTTAAAGTATTCCAGCCTGAAAAAGCTGCCAGCCTGCTGAGCGGTACTTTAGCCTCCAAAAGCTTAGGTATTAAAAGTTCGTTTTCAGTATAGTTGGCCGTAAGATCAACCAGCGCAATGTGGCGGTCTGATATAAGCAGGGGTTTAAGTTTTTGCAGCATAGCTTTATTAGGCTGATTGTCGGCGTCGCCGCAGTGTACGAATAAAATAAAGTCGGCGACAGCAGCATCATCTGTAAGCTGACCGCCGATAAAATTTATTTTGTCCCGGATGTTTGCGTCAACAGAACAGGGCATATAGGGCATGATTTTAGCTGCGACTTTAGGCGAGGAATACTCTACAAAAATGCGTGGCTTGTAATTATACAGTTTATTATAATATCTGGTCAGCAGTAAAACTGATATTTCATCAGCTCCACTTGTAATAAGCCCGCTGGAACCTAAATCTGCATGTTTCATATATGCCAGCGCATGATTAGCATTACGATTAGGAAGCCCGAATGGCTGGGCGTCGTCCTGCCCTATAGCCAAAGTCAGACCGTCTGCGCGTGCCAGCTGGACCAGTTTTTTGTTAAAACTGTCGTTATCGGCATACAGACTGCTGTACTTCGTTTTAATATCATCCGGTATGCGTGCATCGATCGCCAGCAGCTGCCTGGTAAAGTAAGGATCGCCGAATGTTTCTGCCATATCCTTTAATGTTGCATAACGCATCAGATGCCATTGATACCAGCTGTCCGGTATAAGCTGATCGCTGACCAGCAATCTTGGAATGACGGAAAAAAACGCCATATCGATTTGTGGGTTGAGAGCATGCTGTTTGTTTACGAAAGTCAAAAACTTTTCTTCATCGTTAATTGTTCCTAAAGGTACGCGTGAGCCCAGCAGACTGCCGTGTACTAAAAGATCAGCTGATAAAATTGCGGCTGGATGCTGCGGCATTTCATTTTTCAGCCAGGCAAACAGTTTTTCTTTATCAGCAGGTGTGTTATAATTGTCAAGAAGTTCTTGCGGCGGTGTAATTACGTTGATAGAAGCCAGTGCTCCCAGTTTTCTGACCATAGCGCTGCAGGGAGGGCGGCTGTCTAACGGAGCCAGCAGCAGCGAAGTATCGGCTTTTACAGGCTGAGGCGTAAATGGGACAGTTGCAGGCATACCGCCGAATAATTCATAAAAATAGGCGCAGAGCAGCAGTAATGCGAGCAGAATAAATTTTTTCTTGTTCATAGGCTGTCTCCTTTGCCGTTCTTGTTATATTTATTATATTACAGATACGGAGTTTTTTGAATGCGGATAATTACGGGAAAGGCACGGGGGCTGAAATTGACTGTGCCAAAGAATATGGACGTACGTCCCACGGCTGACAGGGTCAAAGAATCTCTGTTTAATATTATTGGCACTAAAATTATTGGCGCACGTGTGTTGGATATGTTTGCCGGAACAGGTAATCTGGGGTTGGAGTCGTGGAGCCGCGGCGCTGATGCGGTTACTTTTGTCGATGAAAGCCGGGAATCGCTGCGCCTGGTACAAAGCAACATCGTTAAATGCCGGGCGGAGGCTGATGTTCAGGTTCTCAAAGGCAGCGCGGTAAATATTATCGAACATCTGCATCATCAGGGATTAAAATTTGATTTTGCATTCTGCGATCCTCCCTATAATAAAGGCTGGGTTCAGAAAGTTCTGCAGAAAATGGAACACTTTCAAGTACTTGAAGACGGAGGCTATCTGATCATCGAACATTCGAAGCACGATGAAATAGGCGTGCTGGCAGCGTGCTTTGAGCTTGTGCGTCAGGAACCCTATGGTGAAACTTTACTTTCGTTTATAAGATTTGCCAAAGTATAATAAAATGTTGTAAAATAATAAAATAAATTTGTAAAAAAATAGCAGGAATACAGAAACGTACGTCGAATAAGGAACAAGATAATTGAATTTATGACCAGACTGCGTTGCAGCTTCTAGGAGGTTAAACAGTGCGTAGAGCGATCTGTCCGGGTAGTTTTGACCCGGTTACTAATGGCCACCTCGATATTTTTGAACGGGCGAGCCAAATGTTTGACGAGATCATTATCAGCGTTTTTCATAATCCGGGTAAAGATAAAGCAATGTTCACCATGGAGGAAAGGGTAGAAATGCTCAGGGATGCGACAAAACATATCCCTAATGCCAGAGTAACCTGTTTTTCCGGTCTTTTAAATGAATTCTGCAGGCAGGAAAAAGCTCCTTTTATTGTAAGGGGCTTACGTGCGTTTTCTGATTTTGAATATGAATTTCAGCGCGCTCTGCTCATAAAAAAAATAGACAATAACTTAGAAACAGTCTTTATTATGACTAATGCTAATTACTCTTTCCTAAGTTCCTCTGGAATAAGAGAATTGGCAACCTTTGGCGGTTGTATCCATGGTCTTGTTCCTGAATGTGTGGAAGATCGGATCAAAAGCCTTGTTATAAGCAAAGAATAATATTAGAAAGAGGTTGAGTTTGATGATGATTGATAGAAGTACAAGTGCGACTTTGGACAGAATTTTTGATGAAATGTATAACCTTATTTCTGAGGCTAACCGTATACCTCTTACTGATAAGATCATTATCGAAGAGAGCGATTTGGCGGGTATCCTGGATGATTTGAAGGAAGCGATTCCCAAAGAAGTCAAAAGCGCTACCAGCCTGCTTGAAGAACAAAAAGCAATCGTCACCAAAGCTCATGAAGAAGCTGACAATATTGTTTTGCAGGCTAAAACCGAAGCTGACCGTATTTTAGAATTGGCAAAATCCGAATCTGAAAGACTAATGCGTCAGGAAGAAATTTCCAAACAGGCAGAAGCCTTTGCTGAAGATGTAAAGAGTACTGCTTTGCGTAATCAGCAGGAAATGAAAGACGAAGCTGATGCTTATGTTGAGCGTGTAAAACACGATGTGCTGCAATATGCCGATGATATGCTTGGCTATTTGAGCGGTAGTCTGCAGTCCGCTTTACAGGCTGTAAACGATAACCGCGCTTCCGTTAATGCTGAACGTGAAAGCGTTATGTCTTCACGCCCTCAGCGTGATATGGAACTTCTGGCGATGGAAGAGGAAGAAGACGAAGAATAAGCTTTTGAAAAAAAGTAAGCCTTCCGCTCAAGCGGAAGGCTTTTTTTTTTGCTTTATTATTTTTGAATATAGATCGGAGAGACAGTATAATCGTTGTTATATTGTGGTTGGTGGTTCTTTTGCAAAAGTGTCAGCAGATTAGTTGCCGCAATATCAACGGAAAGCTGCTGCTCGACTTTCTCTCCGTATTTTTCCAAGACGTTGCGGCCCAGTTTGATAATTACAGGCAGCTGAGCAGAATCCTGCATTTCTTTCAACAGTTCGCGGCCGCGGTCGTTAAAGGCCAGAACACGGATGTAAGCTGGGTCTTTGGCATTATCGAACATAGCGCGATACTGCTGCAGTAAAAGTTGCATCAGCAGTCTTCTGACACGTGAAGCGGGATAACGTTTGGTAACTGTGGCGCTGACTACGTCTTGGAATGTAGTGCAGGAAGCAGCTTCTGCCAGACGGTTTTCCAATCCTTCGCTGCATTGGCAGGCTGCGGCTATTTGGGCCGGTGTCAAAGAACGCAGCTTGTATAAAAGCAGATGGTTCAGAATTTTATCACTGATATCCATTCGGTGCTGAAGATCTGCCTCACGCAGCAGCTGGGCTGTAGTTGCCGGAACTGTGCTGAGCAGCGCTTCATCGATGCCATAGCCGCGATAATGCTCACGAAT
>ERZ779889.897-NODE-897-length-33716-cov-8.044116_pt1 | contig 33716 bp, 32 predicted proteins | sample MGYA00511030_ERZ779889 | MGnify/ENA primary metagenome ERZ779889 (study PRJEB29588, sample SAMEA2160616) | human gut metagenome | biome: human gut; feature: human-associated habitat; material: faeces | place: Denmark | collected 2008/2010 ... | reverse complement strand
GTATGGCGGCAATGACTTCTGGTGCATCTTTGTTAATTTCATGGCCTGCACCGCGGACTATTTGCAAAGTTGCTTGAGGAAGTAATTCCTTTAACTTCTTTGACGCTTTTAGATTGGCGCTATCTTTTTCACCGCACACAATAGTGACAGGACAAGTAACCCTATTTAATTGCGGAGTGAAGTCCAATGAACGCATTGAGTGAGATAGCTTAATCGTATCAATTTTTGATAGCCCCATGTTGTCAAAACTTTTGCCGGGCATACAGCGGAACAGGAGATTTTGAAAATCTATCAGTAATGTTGGTACTTTGTATTGTGTGCCAACTAAGACCAGTGAAGCTACTTTATCCCCATGACGAATAGTGAAATCGAGGGCGAGCAGCGCCCCTAATGATAGGCCGCAAATATAAAGTGGCTCTGTTGTATTAGAATACTGCTGTTCCAGTTCAACTAAAATCCGGGAGTAAGATATTTCATTTCCTGTTGAAGAAAAAAGTTCCGGACACTCAACACTGGAAGTTGAAAGCTGACGCACTACCTCTTTCCAGTCTTGTGCTGTTTGTCCCAATCCGTGTAGAAGAACAGTTTTCATTTTTTGCTTGTTACATCCCCTTTCCCATGATAGAACAAATAATCTACACCAAAGCACACAAGAGAAAGCGCAAGGGTAATCCCGCTGTTGAATATGTCAGATGTAAAATCAAACTGGATTTGCGGCAAAAAGCAAGCTGAAATATGGATAATTGCAATCGGTACTGGTATTAAAACCAGCAGGGCAAAGCCAAATGCCCTCCACAAGTTTTTTCCGCACTTACGGAAAACTCCATATATTGTCCAAATTGCAGCAATCGCAATCAGCGTTATGCAAATACCAACTGTGAATATAACTGACTTTTTCAAAAGCAAAGACAATATTGCCAGTAGTGGAAAAGGGATAACACTAACTACTACTAAGCTCTGGCGTACATCCTTGATCCGAAAAAGACGGACGATGAACTCTATGTTTCCTCCTATGGATGTGCTGCCAGCGATGCCGCAGCGAAGGAGTTTGAGTGGACAAGAAACCTTGCAGTCCAACAAGGAATGCAGATGCCAAAGGTGATCGCCCGACACCTCATTCAGTCCTTCGATGTAGGCGAAGTGACACCGGAACAAGCCCATGAGATCGGCAAGCAGTTTGCAGACGAATGGCTCAAAGGCAAGTACGAATATGTGATCGCTACCCACATAGACAAGGGGCATTGTCATAATCATATTATCTTCAATTCCGTCAACTATGTGGACTTCCATGCGTACCGGAGCAATAAACAAACCTACCGTCAGATGAGGCAGCTCAGTGATGAGATATGCAAGGAACACGGACTGTCTGTGATCCCTCCGTCTCAGAGTAAGGGCATGAGCTACAAGGAGTACACCGAAGCTAAGAGAGGCACGAGCTGGAAACAAAAACTCAAGCAGACCATTGACCGTTGTGTCATTACGGCGAAGGACTACGATGAGTTCTTGAAGATGATGCAGGATGCCGGATATGAAATCAAAACCGGTAAGTACATCTCCTTCCGAGCCGAAGGTCAGGAGCGTTTTACTCGCGTAAAAACCATCGGTGAGAACTACACCGAAGAGCGCATCAAGGAACGCATTCAGGGGCGCAATCCCCGTAAGCGTCAGATACAGACTGGGCGAAAAGCTATCTCTCTCATCGGAGATATTCAGGATCGCATCAAGCTCATTGACAGCAAAGGATATGAGCATAAAGCGAAGCTCACGATCCTCAAAGAAGCTGCACGAACGCTTAACTATCTCACTGAGAATAATCTTCTGCAATACGCTGACCTTGAGAAAAAAGTCGAGGATATTCACAGCTCGTATGCCCGTACCGGCGAAGAGCTAAAGAGCGTCGAAGCTCGTCTCCGAGAAGTCCAGCCACTTATCAAAAATATCTCCAATTACCAGAGGCTCAAGCCGGTCTATGATGCCTACATGAAGGCAAAGGACAAGACCGCATTCAGGGCAAAGCATGAAGCCGAGCTGGTGATCTTTGAGGCAGCAAAGAGTACGCTCCTTGCCGTTCAGGGTGATGGGCAACTTCCCAGCTTAAAGGCTCTACAAGCTGAACAAGAACGGCTAACCGCAGAGCAGCAGCGGCTCTATGACGAAAGAGCAAAGCTGAAAAAGGAAGCCAAACAAATCGACACCATCAAGGCAAATGTGGACAGCTATCTCAGCCCGGCAGCATCCAATGATCGTGAGAAAAAACAAATGAGCGAGCTTGAATAAGATCAAAACAGCTTGTTTCATTATGCTGGAAACAAGCTGTTTTCTTAGCACATCAAGTGCTTATTTCAAGGTGTAAACATACTTTTTTGCGGCGCGAAAATAATATTCGCGCCTTAGCATATTTTATTGCTTTTTTTAGAAAAGTGTGGTATAATAAAAGACAAGTCTCAAAAGGAGGGTATATGTATGGCAGCCAATTACTCAAGACTATGGAAACTTCTTATTGATAGAAACCTAAATAAGACAAGCCTAAGAGAGCTTGCCGGTATCAGTACGGGCACGCTTGCCAAGTTAGGAAAAAACGAGTATGTCTCAACCGAAGTGCTGGACAAAATATGCACTGCGTTAGACTGCGAAGTCGGAGAAATCCTCGAATTTGTACGCGAAAAAAATAATTGAGATTGCGAAGGAGCATTAAAATGTCAACGACTACTATTACTAAAAATCCTACGATTGTTTCGATCTTCTCTGGCTGTGGCGGACTTGATTTAGGCTTTCATCAGGAAGGATATAAAACTATTTGGGCAAATGACTTTGCTGAATGGGCTGTCGAGTCCTTTCGTGCTAATTTCGGAGATGTAATTCATTTGAAGGACATCACGAAGATCGACCCGTACACCGATAAATCTATACCTGATTGTGATGTTGTTCTTGGCGGATTTCCCTGTCAGGATTTCTCTATTATATGGAAACAGCCGGGATTGAATGGAACTCGTGGAGGTCTTTTCAGACATTTTGCTGAGTTTGTAGATGCCAAGAAGCCAAAAGCTTTTATCGCTGAGAATGTAAAGGGACTGCTCACTGCTAATGACGGTAAAGCTATTGATACTATCATCAAAGACTTTGAAAGTATTGCGCCCGGCTATCTTGTAAAACCGCATCTATACAACTTTGCTGAATACGGGGTTCCTCAGTTTAGAGAGCGTGTGTTATTTGTGGGTGTTCGTCTTGACACTGGGTTCAACTTTATTCACCCGAAGCCTACACACGGTCCGAATGCAGATCGTCCTTACTTCACCGCTGGAGAAGCTCTCGTTGGAGTGGAGAAGGTTCCCTATAACAATGAGCATATCAACATCAAGGAAAAGACTCGTCAAATGCTCTCCCTCATACCGGAAGGTGGAAACTTCACAGACATCCCTAAAGATAACCCTCTATATGTTAAGGGTATGATCAGCCATGTATATCGAAGAATTAAGTTGGATGAACCTGCAAAGACTATTATTGCCGCAGGCGGTGGTGGAACATGGGGCTACCACTATCCAGAGCCTCGTCCTTTAACAAACCGAGAACGAGCCAGACTGCAATCTTTTCCTGACGATTTTGTTTTTAAAGGAAGCGTGACAGAAGTTCGCAGACAAATTGGCAACGCAGTTCCGCCAGAAGGTGTTCGGGCTGTTGCTCGTCGATTGATGCCTCTATTTACCGGTGACTATACTCCCGTCGATCTTATGCCTGAGTATGAAAAAATGAAGAAGATGACCGTCAAAGAGAGGCTTGAGTATGTTTCCTCTGAAATGATATAAGGAGGTCGTTATATGGAGTTTTTGCATTCAAATTATCCTCCTGCAAAAACAGCTTGTCGATCTTTCGCGGATGCTTTTTATGATATGCTTCCGGGAACAAGTTCACTTGATATTGCAGTAGGCTATATCACGGCTGATTCTCTAATCGAGATACAAAAGCTCGTAGAGTTTAATGATTTGAGAACACTTAATCTTACGATTGGCATGCACTACCTTGATCGTTTTACTAAAACTGAATATAATGCTGCCGTTGATCTCAATAACTATTTACGAGAGCAGAGCCGTGGACAAGTTAGATTAGTGACACCTTTCCGTTATCACGGAAAACTTTACTCGTACAGCAATGCGTCGGGACCGTATGCTGGTATCATTGGCTCAAATAATCTGAGCAGCATAACCGGTGGCGGAGCGCGCATCTATGAGTCATCTATTCTGCTGGATGACCGAAGACTTGCAACTGAGATGCACTCTTTCATTCAGCATTTAGTTGACAGCTCTACGGAGAACATTGCTGATCTCACAATCGAACAGTTTAATGATCAAAACGCACTTCTTGAGGGACATGAAAATGTGAAGAAGGTTGATACTCACACACTTGTTAATTGTCTTGATTCAAGAACAAATATAACATTTGAAATCCCGATCAAGGGATATGAAGTATCACCACAAAGCAACCTGAATGTTTTCTTTGGTAGAGGTCGTGTTTCAAAAAACGGATTGGTAAAACCCCGTCATTGGTATGAAGTAGAGCTTATTGTCCCAAAAAATGTTGCGACACAAGCTGGCTATCCCGTTGCAAAAACACCGAACGCAGAGTTTGATGTCATTACCGATGATGGATGGACTTTCAGATGCAAAGTAAGCGGAGATTACAATAAGAACTTTAGATCAGAGGGAGATCTCAAAATCTTAGGTAAGTGGCTTAAAGGTAGATTGGAAAATGCCGGAGTTCTCAATGTCGGTGAGCCGGTCACACAAGAGACGCTTAGAAGATATGGTCGTAGTTCTTTCTCGCTCACGAAAACAAAAATACCGGGACTTTGGTTCCTCGATTTTGGGGTGACGAAATGAAATACTTAGACAACTATCTGGCACGAATAGATGCAAAGGGGAATCCTGCACTATCGCAAGCGATAAGAAAAACAACGGGAGATATTGTTCCACAGTATATATCTAATTTTTCATATAAGGATCATGTAGTCAGCCTTCTGGTTGGCGATGTTCAGAGCGGTAAGACGAGTCATATGTTTGGCTTGATGTGTGCTGCTGCTGATGAGGGCTTTGGCATTTTTGTTCTGCTCACCACAGACAATATTCTGCTTCAACAGCAGACATATAAACGAGCCGAAAAAGACCTCTGCGACTTCTGTATCTGTGATGAAAATGACTACCTCAAGTTCACACAGAATAATATGAGAAAACCGGCAGTCATTGTTTTGAAGAAAAATGGCAGAGTTCTTAAACAGTGGAAAAACAATTTCTCTTCAACTCAGTTTGTTGCAGGAAATCCTCTATTTATCGTTGATGACGAGGCAGATGCTGCCAGTCTGAACACACAAGTCAACAAGAACAAGCAGAGTACAATCAATAAATGCCTTGATGAGATCAAAAAAACAACTTCAAGCAGTATTTATATGCAAGTAACGGGAACACCTCAGTCCATTCTTCTCCAAACCGAGAAAAGCGGATGGAAGCCTTACTTCATTTATTATTTCCGTCCCGGAAATGGATATATGGGCGGTAATTTCTTCTTTGATGATGAACATAAGAATGTCATCTTGACCGATAACACCGAGGCAACTGAGTTGTTAGATGATGACGAGTTCCCTGAGAACGGGCTAAAGACTGCACTTGTAATGCACTTAATATCAGCAGCTCATATTTTCCTTTCAGGTGGAACGGTATGCAACTTTTTAATTCATCCGAGTTTCAAAACAAGCGAACATAAAAAGTTTGCAGAGAAGATCGGTGAATACTTGAATGAATGTTCTTATTCTCAAGAAGAAGCACCTACAAAAGAGGCTTTCTTGCAGGTTTATAACTCTTTGAAGACCACAAAAACTGATATACTGCCTTTTGAAGACATTTATAGATTTATCTTTGAGCAAATGGCGGCCGATAAAGTCAATATTCTTGTCCTTAACTCTTTGACATCGTTTGAAGAGAATACTCAGTACGAGCAAGGTATTAACATCATCGTCGGAGGAAATAGTCTGGGACGGGGTGTAACATTCCCTCAATTACAGACAATATACTATTGTCGTGTTGCAAAGAGTCCTCAAGCCGATACTATGTGGCAGCACGCGAGAATGTTTGGATATGACAGAGATCCGGATTTGCTTCGTGTATTCATGCCTCCGAAACTCTTTAAGTTGTTCTCCGACATCAACACCACCAACAACAGCATAATTGCACAGATAGAAAGTTCTAAGGGTGGATCAGATATTAGAATCTTTTATCCCAATGGACTTAAGCCAACAAGAAAGAATGTTTTGGATAAGAAACTTGTTGGAATGTTGTCGGGTGGCGTAAACTACTTCCCGTTTGAGCCTACAAACAAAGATATTGATGCTCTTTCCGAAATGCTCGCGCCTTTTACTGATGAAATCTATTCAGTAAGTCTTAAAATGATAAATGGAATTTTGGAAATGGTAGATTCCGACGGAGATGATTGGAGTGCAAATACTTTTATCGGATTTGTGAAAACTTTTATCGCAGAGAATCCTTTGGCTCAGGGTAAATTGATCGTTCGCAGAGAAAGAAACATTGCAAAAGGAACGGGAACTTTACTTTCTCCGAATGACCGAAAGTTGGGCGATGATTATTCCAACGAGGTTGTGTTGACGATGTATCAAGTCACCGGCGATAAAGGTTGGGATGGGAAAAAACTCTGGATTCCTAACATTAAACTTCCCAATGACATCATTTACTACAATGTGTCAGAAAGCAAAAGGATAGGTGAATCCATCTAACAAATATTATTCTAAAATAGTAAGCCGAGCCAACTTCGGCTCAGCTTATCTTTCGGAGTATAGATATGAACTGGGACCAATATTACGAAAAGTTCTACGACTGGGCTACGAGTACACAGATCAGCCGGATGTCATCCCTGACTTCTTATGGCGCATCCTCAGAGGTTGCCGAGGTTGCTCAGGAATACATGGACGAAAAGGCTGCATCCCGTCTCATCAAAAAAGCAGTGGCGTATGGAGTTCAGTTTACACCGGAAGAGATTTATGACCTATCCGGATGCTGCAACACAGAAGCTATGAATGTACTTCTTGATTCCTCGAAATGCAGATTCACAAAGGAGCAATTAGAAGACCTTTACGGTGCAGTCGATGATGAAGTCCTTGAAAGAGTAGCTGCGAGGAACAAGATAAGCCTCTTTGAAGATGACGAGGACGAAGAAATTGATGATGAGACTGTCGAGGAAGAGTTCTTCGATGAGCCGGTTGCTTCTGCCCCTAAAATCGGCTTCTTTACAAAGCTTTTCGCAGGAATCGGAATTGCTGATGCACTCTCATCCTCTCACGCTTCTCATCCGGGACATTGTACCGGCGATTGTGCGAACTGTCCTCCCCATTATGGCTATCGCTATGGGCGATGGTATTATGGTCATGGTCATGTGCATGGCTGTGAGTTCGGCGGGAACAAAGGCGACGGAAGCCTGTAACGGAGTCATACATGTTGGGCTATAAGAAAAAGCCTCAAACGCAACCAAAAGGCGCGTTTGAGACTTTTTCTCAGTCAACAGACATCGCTTTCGGATTGATAATTGTGACCGGCTTGCCTTGCCGCTGGGCATACTGGACTGTCTTGCCCGTCCCGCTTGGTCTGCCGTCCCATACAGCTATGATGAAGTCTGCCTGATCCACCATGTAGCGGTTTCTCTTGTGCATACAGTCAGGGGTGTAGTGATGCTGGATCAATGTCTCCTTGTCGCACTTGGAGGCAATATCGAAATAGCGGTCTCTCTGTTCCTCAGTCCACTTCTCAGCCTGACTTTCACAAGGAATTGCGCTTTCAAGAGTAATGCCTTCATAGTTTGATTTAAGACCAAGTACAATTTCCGCTGCGTACATATCAACGCCGAGTGCCATGCCGCTGATGAAATGGGTAACGCCTTCCTGTTCGATGAGCCTGATAATCTCTGCACGGAGCGTTTGCTTGAGGGCAATGCAGCGTTCATCCGATTCGTTAAAGCCGAACGGAAGACTTTGTGGTCTATGACCGGTAAAAGCACATTTCTTCACTTTCATCTTTTTTCTCCATCTATGTATTAGCGCGTGTATCTCATTCGCTTATACATAGTATAGCACATGATTGTGAAGAATTATGTCGATTGATGTCAGAAAAAAACGAACCACACAATAAATTGCGTAGTTCGTTGAAGGAAGTCATTTGCTGTTGTTCTTTTCCTGCTCAATCATCAATTCTACCATCTGAATGATCCGCTTCTGGGCATCAAGAGGCAAGGTCTCAAGCTCTTCGGAGAGCTTATTCGCCTTGTACTTCGTAGAATGGTCAACCACATCACAGAAGATTGCATCCGCTGAAACCTCAAGTGCATTGAGCAGGGTGATCAGTTTTTCGCAGCGTGGGAAGGATGCCCCGCGCTCAAGGGTAGAAATGTAGTTTGCTGTAAAGCCGGTCTTTTCGGCAAATTGTTCCTGCGTCAGTCCAAGACGCTCACGGCATTGCTTTATTCGCTTGCCTATTCTATTATCGATCATGACACATACCATGTCCCTTTCCATGTATCTAATAATAAGTATATGGATTAGCGACACATCTATACAGAAACGCTAATGCACTGACTATGGATTAGCGTTAGATTTCTGGGAATTATTTACGAAAAAGACACAAAAAAAGCCTCAGCCGACACCCAAACGGGCATCGACCGAGGCTCTTTGCAGTAATAAGATTATGGCTGAAAATCGACCTTTATTCCCACACTGACGGCGATTGACTGCCACATGGGAAAACATACGGGGCTATTCTTTTGCGCGGCTCTGGGAGGCTAAAAACCGTCATTTTCGACCTTTATCCTGACAGTAAATCGCTTCCTCCGACCGCTTTGAGATATAGTGCGGACAAGCGAGGATCACAGCGCGAAAACTCTGTTTGCAGTCATGAATGCAGCGTCGGCAGACCTCGCTATATTTACGCCGTCCGTCCGTATCTAAGAAGAATGCCCACTCCTGCTTCCATTTTGCACTTCGGCTCATAAGTCACGGTCAGGCTTGCGCTCCTTTACCGGCGCAGCCTTCTCCTTCGGAGGCTCGGTCTTTGCCGCTTTCAGCCTGTCCATGATGGAAGACTTTCCGCCCTTCTCGGCTGCCTTTTCCTCCTTCGCGCCGTTGTTGATGATTCCGTCAATCATACCGTAATCATCTTCGGTGGACATTTCAGCAGACTTCAAAGGATTGCTGCGTTCGAGAGAGGCGATCCATTCAGCCTTTTCAATACCGAAAATACCCCCTTGAGTGGCGTGTTCCCTGATCTCGCTCATGTCCATGACCATTCCCTCGGTGTTATCTCCGTAGAGACGATAGATGGTATGGTCTTTGCCGATCTCGGCGGCAGCTTCCTCGCGCATGGGCAGCATACCGCCCCATGCGTAGCCATATTCCTTCATCTCATCAACAGAGATGGTCTCGTCCGGCATCCGGTCAACGGGCAAAACCTCCATTTCAAGAAGGTGAACGGTATGCTCGTCAAAACCGTCATAAACATCGGAGATTGCCAGCTTGCCTTTCTCATCGACGATGACGCAGGGGGCTTCATCCCCGAAGGTGTCATGCTCCATCAGCCAGAAGGTGTGACCGTCAACCTCCATATGATCGATGGTATGCCAGGTCCCGACATGACCGGAGACCGCCAGACCGGAGGTGTCCATATTTACCTCGAAGTCCTTCTGCTCCTTTGCTTCCTGCTTCTGCTGCTCTTCGGAAATCATGGGGATTGCGACAATTCTGTCTCCGAGCTTGGCAAACTGCTCAGGTGATTTGAAGTGATCGGTAAACTGCTGCATCAGCTCAGGAGTCAAAGAGCCGAAGCTGTCATCGGTTAGACCGACCACCATGAAAGTACCGGCAACGATGTCGTAGATGTCTCCGTCTTCATCACGGAGAGCGCGGTTGAGAGGCAAGCCTTCCAGCTTTGCTTCTTCGTTGCAGACAATGGCAACCGGTTCTTCAAAGGGGTACACTGCCTGAATATAGCCGCCTACTTCATGCTGCAAGGACTCCAGACCAGAGTCAATCTCTTTGGCATAAGGCTCTTTTCCCGGCTCTACGACGAGGACAGAAATTGTGCTGTCTCGCTCAGGCTCACTACCAGAACCGGAGATACGATACTCGTCAGGAATGTCCTCACGAGATCCGTCAAAGACGCGATCCCACCCATCACCGGTATTGCGGATATAGCCTTCGTCGGTAAATCTGCCGTTCTCATCCATTGCCACATCGCGTCCGAAACGCTCAAAGTCAATGTAGTTGGTAAGATTGCCCATTGCTTTTGTGTCATAGATACCGGCTTCTTCGATGTAGTAGCGTCCCAGATCCTCTTCGTCCGTGACATCGGGAAGGAAGTCATAGCAGTCCAGATTGTAGGTCAGGTTGATGAGATCGTCGATGTTGCTGACCTCATCGCAGCCAGCCTCCATAATGGCAACGAACTTTTCCTGATCCCATTTGTCCATCTCATCAATACGGGAGGCAAGGTAGTTGAGCTTATCAAGGCTCTCGTACTCACCGAGCATATCATAAACGCCATGCACCGGGCATTCGTAGTCGGTGATAAACCATTCTTCATAGACATGACCGAACTCATCCTTCGAGCCAATACCGATACGCTCAAAGACCTTCTGCATTTCCTCTTCGGTTGTCGGGAACTTCACCCATTCACCGACGAGCGCACCTTCATTGTATTTGCCGAGATTGGTGACAAACGCTTCAAGGTTTCCATCTAATACGGGCATTCGCATCCTCCTTTCAATCCTCAAGCAGACTGTCCGGCACGATGTAATACTCATCGAACTCGGCGTCAGTCATGCCTTCGAGCTTCTGAACGGTCTTATAAAGCAGCTCTGCCATCTCATTGTCCAGATCATTGAGAGGCAGATTTTTCATTTCAGCGATGAGCTTGCTGCGGCTGGAAGTGTCGAAGCAGCACATCAGATTGGTTTCTTCAACAGTAAAGAACATCGTTATATCTCCATTTCTTTAGATTTTGGTTTCTTGCTTTGCTCAGGCTTTTTCGCTTCTTTTTCAGTGATGTTCTGAGCGTGTTCCTTGAGCTTTTTGAGAACAGATTGCTTCGGCTGTTTGTCAGACTTTTGTGCCTTTTCAGCGAGATACGCCTTTTTCATTTCAGCAGCCTCGTCCAGATCGAAGGGCATTCCGTACATCTCAGAGACTTCCTTGAACTCCTTGATGCTGTCCTGAACAATGGGAGGCTGAGTCGGATCGGTGAGATTGACCAGCGTCACAGTATCGGCTTTATAGTTGACATCCGTGATCTTGTAGATTTGGTCATTGATACACCATTCCAAACCAACGGGAAAGTAATCTGCGCCACGAAGGTCTTTGACCGTCTCTTGAGTGCCGTCCTCTCCTGTACGGGTGAGGAAAACATTGTTTCCTTTTGCCCATAGCTTAGAGGCGTATGCTGCCCACTCATCTTCGCGGAAACCGGTGACTGCAACCTGACCGCCGCCTTCAAGCTCTTTCATCAGCAGTTTTGTACCGAGAATGGGAGAAGCCTTCTTTGCATCCTCGCCGTAAATCTCGAAGTACCCATTCTGTGCGAAGCCTACAATGGCATCGGGATGAGCTTCTTTGATCTCGTTGTAGGCGTTTTGAGCGTCAACCGGCATGACCGCCAGAGTTTCGACCTTTTTCTCCGGGAATGGAACACCGTTATGCTCCGAAAGCTGCTTGAAATCGGATGACAGCTCTTCCTCAAGTCCTTCCGGCGTGTTTACATTGAAAAACACCATTGCCTCTTCGATGATGTAGCTGTAAAACTCTGCACCATGCCATGTGTTCTGACCATCGGAGGCAACCAGACCATCTGCGTCAAAGTCCAGCTCCACATCATTCATTTTGAGTTTTGAGAGGACATCATAGAGTATTTCTGTCTCGCGGTCATAAACGGGAAGGATGTCATGCTGTTCCTCAAGCTGCCGGATATGATCTTCAATGTTTCCGGGCTGCGCATGGAAACTTGCCTTCAACCTTTCGCGTCTTAGGATCATTTGCAGCTCTCGTTCACTTTCGGGAAGATAGGCAACAGAGGAAACATTCCCGTGTTCATCCTTCATTGCAGCAGCCTCTCGCCGGTATGACTGCAAAGGGAGATAGTAGGTGTTCTGATCCTCAAATGTTACCGCAACTTTTTCGATGTCAACGGTAAGCTGCTTCATGCGATCAACATGAGCTGTGTAGTCCAGCTCAATCAGGTTGCCAACAACAGTCCCGTCCTTAACACCGGTAATTTCAACGGAGTACGCAAGGATAGGATCGCTGGTCTGGTCACGGTAGAACTCCCATGTTTTGTTTTCATAGGTGTCCTCGATATAAACTTCCCGTTCGCGCATGATATGAGTACCATGTGGACGGGACATCCAAAGAAGATGCTTGTCCTCCGCAGAGTGTGTTGCAGCCAAATCCCGGATGAGCTTCTGATCCAGCTCGAAGTCCTCCTTGTAATGCTCAGTGTGAATGTCCGAGATGCGCCGGAGCGCGTCAATGAGATCAATGTTCTCGTATTTCATAGGCATCACTCCAATCCCATATCACGCGATTTCTGCTTCGCAGGTGACTTTCTTTCCGGTTGTGTCTTTGCAGCAGCCTTGAGTTGTTCGCGGATAGACGGCTTTTCCTGCTTTGCCTCCTGAGCCTTTTCCTTCTTGATGTATTCCAGAGCAGGTGTCAGCTCACGATAGCAGCCCTGAGTCTTCTTAGCAGAATAGCGTCGATGAATGGCAAACATCGGCTCTCCGTTCTGTGTGACCGTATTGCCTTCAATCTTGACCTTGTTCTGCGCCATGATCTTATGAGACTGCTCAGAGGCTTTAACGGTTGACATCATGCCGTCGTTGGCATAAGCGATACGAGCCTTGAGGGTGTCCATAACAGCATCTTTGATCTTTTTCTCTTCGGGAGTAAGGCGATGCTTCGGTGCAGCAGCCTTTTCAGGCTCAGGGATAGAGACTGTTTCAGTCTGTTCCTGCGTCTTTTCAGGCAGCAAGCCCTTGAACTGATTGATAAAAAGGTTTACCAATCCCGGATGCACCTGACTGACGATAAAGGACTCGCTGTTTTCCTCGCATACAGAAATCTTTCCTGCCCAATCCTTGTTTTCAGCGTGATACCTTCCGTCATGGAGATTGTGCTGCACAGTGTTTGCCAACACATACTGAACGCGCTCTTCGGAAAACTGCTCAAGAACCGTCTCGACGGCAACTCTCGTGGAAAGTCTGTAATCTACATAGTTCTCACTGATCGCAGCTTCAATGGCTTCTTTGCAAGCCATATTCGCATCACGGGAGGCGCGGTACATATCAAGCTCACCGGCTTCATAGGCGTAGTTTGCCATTTCACGATACACCGGGACATCGTGATACGATGGTTTTTTCTCCTTGACCGGCTCAGGTGTCTCTTGAGTATGCTCCTGAGACTTCTCAGCAAGCAGCACCTTGAGCTTGGCGTCGATGCTTTCAATCATCTCAGCAGCAGTGCTGCGGATCGTCTCAAGAGAGCCTTTCAGCTCTTTGGTGTCCTTATCAGATGACCAACCGGCGATATAGCCGAATGAGTAGTCAGAGGTTTCAATGCCGTAACGCTGGCAGACCGTGTAGGCTACACTCTCAGCCTCAACCTCTTTAGTGTGTCTGTCCTTACGCTCTTCGGGAGCAACCTTCTCATCGGGCTTGATTGCATGGAGCTTTGCATGGGCAATCTCATGGATAGCGGTTTTCACCGTCTGGATTTCGCTCATGCCGTCCTGAATGGCAATGCGGTTTTCCACATGAGAGAAGTAGCCCTTCGCGCCTCCGGGAATATCCTCAAATGAGATCGGAACGGGTGATTCCTGCTTGAGAGCTTCAAAAAAGGCAGCGTAGTTCTCCACGCTGCCGGTCAGCTCATCAACTGCAATGTCGGGAAGTTCTTTGCCGTCTGTCTGCGAGACATCGAAGACGCTTACCACCTTAAAGGCAGGACGCAAAACCTCCACAGTCTCCGTAACGGGCTTTCCGTCTGCATCCAGCACCGGCTTCTGAGTGGCAGGATCAATCTTCTCGCGCTCTTCCTGAGCCTTGTAGGGCGCAGGAGCGAGTATCTTGATACCTTTCTCACCCTTCATGACATGACGGTCAAAGTTACGCTGCCATGAGGTATAACCGGCGATAAGGGTAGCATCCGGCTTCTGCATAGCGATGAGCAGTGTGTTGTTGAATGAGTAGTTGTAAAACTTCGACATCGTTGTCAGGTACTCTTTGAACTTCTCCGATTCAAAAAGCTCCTTGATGCCTTGTTCCAGCTTATCCGTGATCTCACGGACTTGCTGGGCGTTTCTGTTTTCAGCCATTTCAGACCTCCAATCTTATAGATTTTCAAATGAAAAGCCCCGACTGAGGCTTGCTCATGAGACGAGCTTTGATCTCAGACGGGGTTTCTCTGCGTGTCAACCGACGATGGAAGACATTCTCTTCATGCTCCCATGTGATAAGCCGGTCAAACATTTCGGGATGGTGGGTGATCATGTGGCGCAGCTCGGCGTCACTTGCATTAGGACAAAACCAGCAGCCGTTTCTCCGGCAGTGTCCGTAGATCGGTGAGAGTAAATCATGGTCAGCACAGAGCTTGAGAGCATCCGCTTCGGTTAAACCGTATTTTGCGAGAAGGCTTACCTTTGGTGTTCCTTCAAGTCTTGCAAGACGCACCGGCTCATCGGCAGCGATGCCAACATAGCTGATGGTATCAGGAGAGATCGTCTTGTTATATCTTCTCATTGGATTGGTCTTGCACTCTCTGTTCGCTGCACACATTCCAGCCCAAGCAAAGCCGCGCTTCTCCCCCTGATGGGGTCCGCGAACGATAATGTGATGGAAGATGTCATCGTAGGTTTTCGGTCCGTGAAGGATCGTAAACTTGACACCAAGCTCTTTTTCACAGAAGGGCTTGAGCTTGTCATAGATGAAGTCCCGGTGTTCCGGGACTTCACCAGTGGTATTTTTATCGAACATGACCTCAGCGAACACGATTTCATCCATCGGCTCATCGTGTTGAGCTGCCAGAAGAATTGTTGCTACGCTGTCCTTGCCTCCACTGCAAGAGGCGATATGCAACGGGCGCGTCATCGGTCAAACTCCATCTTGAAGCTGACATACTTGCCTCCGGTATCATCCAGCCGGATGATCGCGTCATAGAGCTGAGGCTTTTTCGGGGTATAAAGCCCCTTCACCCGACACCATCCCTTGTCAAGCAGCTCGGCGGCGATCTTCTTTGTCAGCTTCTTTTTCTTTGAGGCAAAAAACTTGTTGTCCTCCCACATACAGAAGGAACATTCTCTGCTGGAACAGTAGAAGTTGCCCTTGCCGACATAAACCGGAGATCCGCAGCGAGGGCATTTTCCGATGACTTCTTTGCCGGATTCAAACCGGCTTGCCTCTGCATCCGAGAGGAAAGGGTATGCTTTGACCAGCGATGTAGTCATGTCAACAATACCGGCGAGGAACTTGTCTGCATCAGCATTGCCGCGCTCAATCTGCATCAGAGTGTTTTCCCATTCCGCTGTCATGGAAGGCGAAGTGATCTGCTCAGGCAGGACGCAGACGAGGTTGTTGCCGTCCTTTGTAGGCACGAGGGACTTGCCCTTACGCTCAATGAAGCCGGACTTCACCAGCTTCTCAATGATTCCGGCGCGAGTGGCAGGAGTGCCGAGTCCCTTTTTTTCTGTGTCATCATCGAACTCTTCATTTCCGGCAGTTTCCATTGCAGACAACAGAGTATCTTCCGTGTACTGTTTCGGAGGCGTGGTGTAATGCTCGGTGACGCTTGCGGAAACGGGACTGAGGATGTCCTTTTCATTGACGGCAGGAAGTACCTTCTCAGGCTCTTCCTTGTCCTTGCTCTTGAGAGAATCCTTGAAACGCTGCTCAATCACTTTCCAGCCTTCCTGAGTGACGGTTTTACCTTTTGTCTTGAACTCATAGCCTTCGCAGGAGAGCGTGACCGAAGTCTCATCATAGATGTGCTTCTCGCCGGTGGATGACAGAAGACGCATGGCAACGAGACGGATGATCTTTTGCTCGGATTCCGGCAGCTCAGAGATGTCCTGCTTTTCAAGCTGGACGGTGGGGATAATGGCGTGGTGGTCAGTGACCTTTGCATTGTCGGTAATGCGCTTGATGTCAGGCTCATGCTTCATGCCGTCGAAAATCGACACTTTCCGACAGATAATGCCGATGACCTGACGCGCTGTGCCTTCCATATCATCCGTAATGAACTGACTGTCTGTTCGGGGATAGGTCAGGAGCTTCTTTTCATAGAGAGATTGCACCAGCTCAAGTGTCTGCTGTGCCGTGAAGCTGTAATAGCGGTTCGCCTCACGCTGCAAGGTGGTCAGATCGTATAGCTTCGGAGGATTGACCGTCTTCTTCTCACGCTTGAGAGAAGAAACGACGGCTTGCTTTTTATCGCAAGCCACCGCAATCGCATTTGCCTCGTCTTCGGTTTTGATCTTCTCCATGTCAGCCGTCAGCCCGTCCTTCTCGACATGGACATTGAAGTATTTCTCCTTGTGGAAGGTGGTGATCTTGCCTTCACGCTCTACCAACATCGCCAGAGTAGGAGTCTGAACTCGACCTACCACGAGACGCTTTTTATAGAGCGTAGTGAAGAGCCGGGTGCCGTTGATTCCGACAATCCAGTCAGCCTTTGAACGGCTGAGGGCTGCTTCGTAGAGCTTATCATAGTAGCTGCTGTCACGCAGATGATTGAAACCCTCACGAATGGCAGCATCCTCAAGAGAACTGATCCAGAGACGCTTGAAGGGCTTGGTGCATCCAGCCTTGTTGTAGACCAGACGGAAAATCAGCTCACCTTCGCGTCCTGCATCGGTGGCGCAGACAAGCTCTGTGACGCGCTTGTCCTTCATGAGATCACGCAGCACCTTGAACTGCTGCGCTTTGTCCTTCGGAACTTCAAAAAGCCATTCCTCCGGCACAATGGGAAGATCGTCATATCTCCACTTGGCATAGCGTTCATCGTAGGAGCTTGCATCAGCAAGCCCCACGAGATGACCGACACACCATGAGACAATGTAGTTATTTCCTTCGAGATAGCCGTCCTTGCGAGATGTCGCGCCTAACACCTTTGCAATGGACTGAGCCACGCTCGGTTTCTCAGCTACGACTAAAATCAAACCTCTTCATCCTCCGTTTCTTCGTCATGGTCGGCAATATCAGGCTCTTCGTCCTCGTTGACATACGGCTCTTCCTCATAGCCCTCATCGTCAAAGAAGTCAAGGTCTTCGTTCTTCTGCTTCTTACCGCGAACGAACTTGAAGTAGTAATAAGCCGCGCCGCCAATACCGACAACTGCAACAACGCCGATGATCATGCCGATATTGCTTTTCTTTTCAGGCTTTTCCGGCTCAGTAGGCTCGGTGTCAGGCTCTTGGGCAGGAGGCTCAGGAACAACGCCGGTGCATTCACTCATAGTAGTTTTGCAGACGGGACATTCCACATTGATGTCACCGACAACGCATTTGTCCTCGCAAACGCAAGTGGTCAGAGCTTCAACGGCTGCTTCATCCATCAGGGCAAGCAGATCCGCTTCGTCTACCATGTTGAGGAAATAAGTCTGATACTGTTCCTCTTCGTCATTGATGGGAGCATCGTAGTCGATCACGATGTAGAAGGTATTGCCGCTTTTCGTCTGAACGGTGATGAACTGCTTATTGGTTGCCTTATCATAGAGCAGATCACGGGTATAGGCATTGCCTTCATCGTCGATAGGCTCACCTTCGGGCAGCTCAGGAGTGGGCTTGTCCTCCGGCTCGGTATCAGGCATATCCTCCGGCTGAGTAGCCTCCGTGACGGGGAGATTCTGGTCAGTGTCATCCGCATACGCGAATGCCGTCATGGAGAAGCTGCTTACCAGCACCATGCAGAGTGCCAGAACGGTGAACAAACGAAATCCTTTTCTCTTATTCATTCTCAGTTACCTCCTGATGCGTAGTGGCGGGCTGCTTCGCAGGCTTGCCGCCCTTCATGGTGGAGAGGAAAGCCATGACCTGATCCTTGTCCATGACCATAGCGCGGACGGTGTTGATGATCTCAAGGTTTTCCAGCTCGGTTTTCTTGTCGTACAGCTCGTTAAGCTGCTTCTGAATATCTGCTGCCTTGCCTTCGAGCTTGGCAATGTCGGCGCAGACCTTCTGGTATTTAGGATTCATAGAAAAATCTCCTTTCGCTTAATAGTTCGGTCTTCCGAAGGCGTAGAAATGAGACTGCCAATAGGAAGTGTTGATGGATGAGTATTGAATGGGATCGCCGCAGTGCAGCATGACTCCATCACCGACATAGATGCCCACATGGGAAACGCCGGGAGTGTCGTATGTTCCAACAAAGAAGACGAGATCGCCGGGCTGCGCATTGGCTCTGGAAACCGGAGTGCAGACATTGTATAGTCCTTGCGCACCGAGTCTTCCGGTATTGACGAGTCCGCTGTTCGTCAGAACATAGGAGACAAAACCGGAGCAATCGAAGGAAGTATCAGGGTTTGAGCCGCCCCATACATAGGGATAGTTCAGATACTTCTCAGCCTCTTCGATGAGGGTAGCGAAGGTTGCATCCGACAGATAAGCCGAATTGACCTCGTACTCATCCGGTGGATCGGTGATGTACTTGTCTACATACTCTGAGCTTGGGAACAAGTCCTCACGATTGCCGACCACAGACATATAGGTGGCGTACATGGAGAGCTGATCCTGAGACATGATATAGACCGGTACATGGCTCAGATTGAAGTTTTCCAGCGTGACATTCATGATGTAGTAGTTATACGGGACTTGTACCTCGTAGGTGTAATACTCAGTGCTTGTCGCGCCGGTTTCGGGATCGGTGACGGTGTAGCTGCCAACTCTCGTCTCTGTCCGGTATCGTACCTCTACGATTTCCTCCGTTGTGAGGATATACTGCTTATCAAACAGCATTTGAAGCGTACTCTGGATTTCGTCCAGCGTGAACTCAGCCTCATGGAGCGCGGAGAGAATGGAGATCAGAACATAGGGATCATGCTCGATGTCATCCAAATCAAAGTTGTACTCATCGTAGCCGGGGTAATAGCTCTCGAAGTTGTCCAGCTTATCTTGCAGCTCTGCCTCCATCTGCAAATACTGTTCCTCCGCGCCGAGCATTGCTTCGTCTTCGCTCAGGTAGGAGGATGCTATAACGGATGAGCCGGTTGAAGTGAACATGGCAGTGCAAGAGCTGATACCGGCTGCAAGCAGCACAAGGACCATAGCACCAACGCCGATCCAGAGAAACACCTTTTTGTTTTTAGCAAAGAACTCCTTGACCTTAGCCGCAGCCTTCTCACGGGTTTTCTTGCCCGTTTTCTTTGTGGCAGTGGAGGCGGTCTGAGAGCCGGACTTCCGCGCTGCTGCATATTCCTTCTTGATGTTCTGCTTCTGGTAGTGCTTGTTCATGTTGGGACGCTGCTTCTTCATCTCAGGATGCTCCTGCTGCGTCTTCTCATAATGGAGCTTTGTGTCGGCAACCTGAGCCTCATGTTCCAGCTTTGACACCTTCTCAAAAGGTTTGTTTGCCTGACTTTTCTTGTGGTGACTGTAATGCCGGACAGCAGTCTCGGCTACGATCTCAGAACGGTGAGCTGCTTCTACTGCTGAGTTGTCATGCTCGACCTCATGGATTTTGCCGTGAATACCGGAGGCAAGCGTATCTCCTACCTTACGGACAGACTTGTCAGCCTCAAACTGCAATTTGCTCTGTCCCTTCGGCAGCTTGATCTCATCCTCAAAGTAGAGCCGGGTTTTCGCTTTGCCTTTTTCATCATCAAAGACACGCTCTTTCTTGAGAACTTTCTTTGTGGGCAGCTTCTCACGGGCAGCATCCAGACGCTCATGCGCCTTTTCAGATTTCTTTTCAAGACGCTGGATTTTCTTAGTAGTAGGAGCTGCATCATCGGAGATCGGCTTGTCTGCTGCTGTCTCAGCCGCCTTGCCGAGGATGGCTTCACCATCCACGGCTTCTACTGTCTGAGTACGACGGGCAGAGCTTGTCACTGCTGTCTTTGCCATCACTGAGCCGTAATCAATCGGGGCTGAATGATGAGCTTCGGGGATATGCGGCGCAGGAGAATGAGCCTCGCTGACCGGCAGCTCACCGGGCTTGTATTCCGGCTGGACTTGTTCTGTTGGCGCATCTGCCTCTTCGGGAACTTGCTCATCCTGCTTTGGCAGAAGATCCTCCGGTATCGGCTGCTTATGCTTTACAGCCTCATCGGGAAAGGCTGAGGGATCGGCTTCATGAGGCTTGACGAGCTGGGCGTCTTCAAGACGATTTGATATTCTTTCGGATGTACCTTCCGTGAGGTTTTCTTCGACTGCACCTTCTCTGGTCATCCTCATGACAACCTTGTCTTTGGGCTTCAACTGTTCATGAGGCATTAAATCTCACCTCCAATCCGAGCATAGGCAAGCTCTGTGTATTCAGGATTCAGCTCAATGCCGACATAGTGCCGGTCAAGCTGCTTTGCGACCATGCCCGTTGTACCACTTCCCATGAAGGGATCGAGAACAACGCCGCCTTCGGGACATCCGGCAAGCAAACAAGTCTCTACCAGCTTCGGAGGGTATGCAGCATAGTGACCGCCCTTAAAGGGGACAGTGTTGATCGTCCAGACATCGCGCTTGTTGCGGAGAGGATTGATCATGTCATCGGTAATGCTGCCATGCTCACGAACACGGTTGATTGTCTGCTGCTGTGCCTGACCGGGGATCGCCTTGCCGAACTTATTGCTGCCGTTCAGACCGCGCTTGAGGCGTTCTGCTGTTGTTGGAGCAATCGGCTCGGAGATCGCTTTGTAGTCAAAGTGGTATTTACGGGACTTTGAAAAGAGGAAGATATGCTCATAGCATCGGGCGCACCGGTCTTTGACACTCTCCGGCATGGGGTTTTCCTTCATCCAGATGATGTCGTTTCTCAGATACCACCCGGCGTCTCGGAGGGAGAACGCCAGCATCCACGGAATGCCGATCATGTCCTTCGGCTTGCAGCCCTCAACCTTGTAGTTGAGAGCCACAGCCTGACCGTTTCTGCCTTTGGGATTCTTTGCATCTACAAAGTCTCCCTGATTGCCTTTACCGGCATAGGTGTCAGCGATATTGAGCCATAGCGTCCCATCGGAACGCAAAACGCGCCTGACTTCTGCAAACACTTCCGTCAGGCGCGAGATATATTCTTTGGGTGATGTCTCTCTGCCAATCTGCTCATCCATACCGTAATCGCGCAGCGCGTAATACGGAGGGGATGTCACGCAGCAGTGAACGCTCTCATCAGGCAGTGTCTTCAAGACTTCGAGACAGTCACCGGTATAAATGTGATCAAGTTGCATAGCGGTTTACCTCCTTCCCTGAGGATGTACTAATGAGTTAGTCGGAAAAATACTCATCCGGCTCGTAGTCTTCGTCCAGCTCGTCCTCCCATCGGGTGAAAATATCCTCAGCCTCCTTTGCGGCTTCGCGGTAGAGAGAACGACGGGACTCCTCAAACTCTGCATAGACGGGAAGGATTTCAGCCATATCACGAATGAAGCGGATGTCCTTCGAGCGCATATCCGTCACCATGTCGATCAGCTCTGCCATCGTCAGAAGGTCTTCGATCATGCTCTCATACTTTGCTTTGGAAATGGTCACGGTTTCCTCGTCATCGTCCTCATCTACAACAGCGAAGGGATAGCCGTCGTTGTACTCGGACTTGGGAATATAGCCGATGTGCTTGCCTTCGTCGCACTTCATCAGCGCGGCATTCATAAACGCCATCAGCTCATTGCTGCTCTCAAGGATGTCCTCCCTGACATGGAGGTAGGCGCGATGATGCTTGCGCAGCGTCTCTTCCTCACGGATGAGCTTAATCAGATCGGCGGTCATGCTGATCAGGGAAAAGTAGCTGTCCATGCCTTCCTTGACATCGCGGAAGGTCATCTGGACTTTGTTGTCACCGAACTTTTCAGTGAAGTCGTTGATGATGTCATTCATGGGATGGGTGTTCTTGTTCATATCGAAAATCCTCCTTAATTCTGCAAAGTTTCTTCGGGTTTGGTGGTCATGATGCGATACAGCATCGTGTCCTTCGGGAATTTGTCCTTGAAGGGGACGATGGTAGAGCCGTAGAAGATCAAGCCTTCACCGGCATTGGAGTTGGTGATGTAGTTCTGCTGGCTGGGAGAGATATTCAATGCCTTCGAGAGAATCTGTCTATCGCCGGATGCTTGATTCAGAAGATACACGAAGTCGGAGTTCTCAAAGATGTTCTCAACCTCACGGGAGGCAAGCAGGTCCTTGACATTCTGGGTGATACCGGTAGGAATACCGCCCCATTTTCTAAATCTCTTCCAGATTTCCACGGAATAAGCTGCCGTCTGTTCTTCCTTGAGCAGAAGGTGGAACTCATCCATGTAGTATCTGGTGGATTTGCGCTGGGCGCGGTTGATGGTCACTCTGTTCCAGACCTGATCCTGAACAATGAGCATTCCGAGCTTCTTGAGCTGCTTGCCAAGCTCCTTGATGTCGTAGCAGACGAAGCGGTTATTGACATCCACATTCGTTCTGTGATTGAAGACATTCAGAGAGCCGTGAACATAGATTTCAAGGGCAGTCGCAATGCGCTGTGCCTCCGGCTCTTTCTGACTTCTCAGAATGTTGTAGAGGTCTTCGAGAATAGGCATCTTCTCAGGAACGGGATCGGCAAGGTAGTCCTGATAGACCATGCGGACGCTTCGGTCAATGATGGTCTTCTCAACCGGCTGCAAGCCGTCCTTGCCGCCTACGATCAGCTCACACATGGAGAGGATAAAGTCGGACTTCAAGGTCAGAGGATTTTCCTCTTCGGAGTAGTTGACATTGATGTCCAGCGGATTGATGTAGTCGGTACTGATGGGCGAGATACGGATAACCTGACCGCCGAGCTTCTGCACAAGAGGGAAATACTCGGCTTCGGGATCGCAGACGATGATGTCATCCTCCGTGATGAGGAAGGCATTGGTCATCTCACGCTTTGCCGAGAAGGACTTGCCACTACCGGGAGTGCCGAGGATCAGCCCGTTGGGGTTTTTGAGCTGCTTTCTGTCCACCATGATCATGTTGTTGGACAGCGCATTCAGACCGTAGTACAGAGCCTCACCGCCCTGAAAAAGCTCCTGAGTGGTGAACGGGACAAAGATCGCAGTGGAAGAGGTAGTCAGACCACGCTCAATCTCTACCTGATTCAGACCGATGGGAAGGCTGCTCATCAGTCCCTCTTCCTGCTGGAAGTCCAGACGCTTGAGAGCGCAGTTGTACTTCTGTGCAATAGAGGCGGTCTGAAAGACCGCGTTTTCGAGCTTCTGACGGGTAGTTGCCGTGTTCATGATGAGAATGGTCACGAGGAACATTCTCTCGTTTCTCGTCTGGAGATCCTGCAACAGACGCTTCGCTTCACCACCGAAGGTTGCGAGGTCAGAGGGGATGATGTCCATATCGTAGCCGGAACGGACTGCCTTCTTCTGTTCCTCAATCTTCATCTTGTCGAGATCGGTGATCTTGGACTTGATGCTCTTAATTGCCTTCGCCTGATCAATGGTGCGGATATGAAAATTGACCGTAATGTTGTTGTCCATCTCAAGGAAGTCAGCCAACATACGGTCATTCAACTCAGGCGCGAGAATCTGCAAGAAGCTCACTGCGCCGATGGTCTTGCCCATCTTGAAGCACTTGCCTTCGCGGAAGTCAAAGGAGGTAGGCGCGATGAAATCTTTGGTACTCAGACCGGTACGAGCTACCATGTCGAAGGAGAAACGGAAAGGCTCATTCGTGTCCATGTTGAACACATCATGCAGCACTTTCAGACGCTCATAGCCGGAAAGAGGCTCAGTCTTAACGCCGAGGGTTTTGAAGTTATTGAGAATATCCGTCTCAATGCGTTCGAGCTTGGGCTTAGCGGTACGCAGCGAGTCAGCCTCAATGCCGAAGGTGATGTACTTGCGCTTGAGCAAGCCATTGTTGCCTTTGGTGAGCTGTTCGTGAAGCATACCGGAATACTCGGTACGGATGTCGTTGAAGTCATCATCCTGCTCAGGAATGTCGATCTGCTTCTTAAACTCATTGATGCTGGCTCTCTGATTGATGAAGGAGAGCTGAACAAAGATAGAGCTATCGAAGTAGTTGAGGAAGTCACACCAATTCTCAAAGATGGCGGTCTTGTCTTCATTCTGAGCAAGCTGGTAGTTGATGTCGTTATAACGGATGGTCTTGGTGTAGAGGCGGCTATTTACCTTGCAGATACCGTCACGGCACATCTCCACATAGGGGATCGTCTGCTGCGCGGACTTACGGATTTTCTTAGATTTTCTGTCCTTTTTCTTCTGCATGACGATTTTCTTCTTTTCCTCAGCGGAAAGAGCATCGCCGTACACCTTGCCATTTTTCACAGTCATTTTAGGCTTTGCTGCCTTTTTGGTGCTGCTGTTCAATCTGCAATTCCTCCTGTTCTTTGATTTCCTGCTGAATAACAGCGTAGAGATTATTTGTGCGATAAGGACGCACCTTGTCCCTCAGAAACATGGACTTGATCACATGACCGAGGATTTTTTCTGCCGGTTGCCCGTCATTTTCGTACAGAGCCATGAAGATGAACGGGAGCATAATGACCACCATCAGCATTGCAGAGGTAGACAAGCCGAGGCTGGTCTTGGTCAGGAAGAAGATCGGAACACCGACTGCCGCAGCCAGCGCAAAACAGATGAGCTGCCGCTTTGTCAGGTTGAACATGACCTTCGTCTTGACGCGGTTAAGGTCTTTCGGGACCGGTACAAATGCCATTGGAAACCTCCTTCCGTAGTATTCTTTCGTAGCGCAGCTTCATTTGAGCTGGATAACGGTCTTCCTCCGGTTTTCGCTTGCCCGTCCAGCGCAGCCCACCGGCTTGCCCTTGACAAGTCCATCCCGAAGCTCTCAGGCTTGCGCCATTTTCGGTGTCGAGTGTGTATGTGATGATCCGGTCATAGCCCATAGCTGCCGCAGCTCTCGCAGCCGCAGCATAGAGCATACTGCAAGCATTCCTTGTGCCGTTGGTACAGAGCCGAGTGACCTCAAGCGTTCTGCCGTCATCCAGATAACGGCTAACCGGGCGTCCGGCGATCACCACACCGGCAAGCTCTCCGTCAGCTTCACAGCCGATGGAAAACTTGTGACCGACTACCGGCTTGTGGTGACGATGCTGCTGTTTCACATACTCATTTGCCTCCCTGAGTGAGACGGGCTTTAGTCTGAGCATGGCGTTTCATCCTGAGAAAGCTCAATGCTGCATTCCACTTCGTTGCCCCACACATCCCATCCTTCGGGAGATTGTCTTGCGAAAAGCTCAATGCGCGGAAGATCGCCCATGAGCTGAACGATTTTGTCCCTTGCTTCATCAGGCTTTTTGCTGTGTTGTTCGATAGGACTTATAATGAACTGATGAACGCTTGCTGACTGTCTCTTCGGTTTTCCTTTAGTGGCGAAGAGACATATTTCAGCGTTCCCACGGGTCCAGAAACCAAGCCCATAAAACCAGCTATCAGCTACCTTGTTCTTTTTGAGCCATACGAATGCAACGGTCTTATAGGTGAAGCCCCACGATTTTATGAGTTGCAAAGCCTCACTGAGTTGGGGGAAGGTTGCCCACATGAACAGAGCGCAATCATCAGCCGCGAGTTCGGAGATTGGCAGTCGGCACAAATCCTCAATCCCCATTGTGGAATAATGAAATGCTGCTGCTCCTTGAACTCCGCTGCGCTGGTATTGCCACGGGGGATCAGCATATATGATGTTGTATTTTCCCATTAACGACCTCCTTTCCGAGAGTGATGCTGCATTCCACTTCATTGCCCCATACATCCCATCCTTCGGGAGACTGCCTTGCAAAGAGTTCGATGCGTGGAACATCGCCCATGAGCTTGACGATGCGGTCACGGGTTTCATCCGGCTTCTTGGAGTGCTGCTCAATATGGCTCATAATGACCTGATGCACACCGGAGTTCATCCGTTTCGGTTGTCCCTTCGTTGCGAGGATGCAAAGTTCCGCATTGGCTCGTGTCCAATATCCCATGCCCCAAAAGAGACTATCGGAAATGCGATTCTGCTTCACCCACACAAAAGCGACGGTCTTATATGAAAATCCCCATGCGTCAAGGACTTGGAAAGCCTCCTGCATACATGGGAAGGTGATCCACATGAAGAGCGCACAGTCTTTCGCCGCAAGCTCTCCGATGGGTAGAGCCTTGATGTCCTCAATGCTCATCGTCGGATAGTGGCTCTCCGCAGAGCGTCCCTGACCTTTCTTTGAATAGGTCCGGTACTGCCACGGAGGATCAGCGTAGATAACCGAGTATTTCTTCAACCGATGCCTCCTTCCTTAATGAGCATTGAAGATGGACTTGGCGAGTGTTCCGGTCTTAAACAGCGAGAAGCACAAGATGACCGTGTACGCTGCAATGGAGAACAACGCCGAGTGAATGTTTGCTGCGATAATCATGTTGTTGATGAGTACGGCATAGATGCCCACGCACACCATGATGAGGAATCCCTGAAATGCCAGCGCGAACAGTCCCTTGAGGTAGTTCGTGCCGATGCTGCCCCATTCACGGTTGCTCATCGTAGCAACGGGGATCGGCGCAACGCTGACGGTACAGTAAATCTCGATCATACGACCATAGAGAATGACCGTGATGAGGATGGACATGATCTTGAGGCAAAGGCTGATTATCATGGTTTCGATGGACAAGCCGAGTAGTTCACCGATACCCATTGCCTCCATGCCGGTACGCATTTGGTCAAGAGTGGATTGAATGTCGATGCTCGTATTGCCGTGTATTACTCCGGCAGCACCGGCTACAACATTCTGACCGATGTCGAATACTGCCATCACGATGTCAAAGGTGTTGGTTACGAGGTAGATCGCTACGGCTGCTTTGAAAAACCACTTGAAGAACATCCAAGTGTCCATGTCGTGCATATTGTTTTTCTCTGTGATCATGGAGATCAGCTCGTAACACAAAACAAAGGTGATGATGATACCGGCGATAGGGACTATCACATTTTCGGATAGTCCCCGGATCATCGTATAGATGCCGCTGTTCCATGCGGAAGGTGTTCTTCCAACCTCAGAGGCTATCGTGCCTACCTTGTCATTGACATCGGTGAACATATTGGTCAGGTTACTCTCAATCCACCCGATAAGCAGATCCTTTATGGCTTGTTCGATTTTTTCTAAGATACTGCCCAATATTTCACCACCTTTCGGTTAGCTGGAATAGCTGAGATTAGAACAGAGTCGAGAGCATAGGGATCAGAGTAGTGCCGATGACCACAACGCCACCACCAGCCATGAGCTGCTTGATACCCTGAGACTTCGCGCCGGGGTTATCATTGCCGTAGCCTTCCATCAGGTTGACTACGCCCCACACTGCCAAGCCCGCGCCGAGGGCGATAACGAGAGTCTGCAATACAGTGACCGCCTGAGTAATAAATGCCATAGAATATCCTCCTTAATTTTGAGTTGATTGATGGTTAAGAGAGGGCGTGTTCTTCACGCCCTCCCATGTGAACGGGTTTCCGGTGATTAAAACAGAGTGGAGAGCAGAGGGATCAGCGTAGTGCCGATGACCACAACACCACCGCCAGCCATGAGCTGCTTGATACCCTGAGACTTCGCGCCGGGGTTATCGTTGCCGTAGCCTTCCATGAGGTTGACCACGCCCCACACCGCCAGACCAGCACCGAGGGCAATAACGAGAGTCTGCAGAACCGTAACTGCCTGAGTGATAAATGCCATATTGTGTCCTCCTTGACTTTTCTTTGATTTGGATTTTGAAAAATGGGCAAAAAAATAGAAGCCCCGTCGTTGTTCTGCTTCATTGCGCAGTACAAGACGGGGCTTCATCCAGCTTCGACCTCTCCCATGTCATAGAGATCGAACTTTTCAGTTGGCTTGACTACCAGCTTGCGTGACCGGTATTTTTCGATGTCGAAGGCATTTCGCTTATCGAAGTCAGACAGCAGTTTGTATTTTGGATGCTTCGTTATATCAAACTTATCACTGAGAAAAGGTCTCACACCGCGTAGCTGCAAAATACATTTGCCGCCGTCCATGACAGCGATCTCGTCCTGAGACATCAGTTCCTTACCAACCTTCTGATAGTTCAGTCCGTAGGAATTGTTGGTTGATCGGGTTTCCGAAGTGTTATACAGATCAATGGTTTCCTTGCCAAGCACCTCACTGATCTCTTTCAGAGTGGACTTTTCCTTGCCACCGAGGAAGAGCGTCACATCGCAGTTGCCGACAATGGTATCGGCTGCATCCTTGTAGATGGTCTTGAGCTGGGACTGTGACTGCAAAATGATGGATGCGGAAATCTCACGGCTTCGGATAGTTGCGATGAGCTTATCAAACTTCGGGATTTGACCGATGTTGGCAAACTCATCCAGAAGGCAGCGCACATGAACGGGCAGTCTTCCGTTGTAGACATCATCTGCTTTATCGCAGAGCAGATTGAACATCTGCGAATACATGATTGCTACCACAAAGTTAAAGGTATCATCGGTGTCGGAGATGATAACAAAGAGAGCTGTTTTACGATCTCCGAGGGTATCAAGCTCCATTTCGTCATAACTCATCAGCTCTCTAAGTTCAGCTATGTCGAAGGGAGCAAGTCTCGCGCCGCAGCTAATCAAGATCGATTTCGCGGTCTTGCCAGCCGCTAACTTATATTTACGGTATTGCTTCACCGCGAAGTGGTCAGGATCACGGGCTTCAAGCTCATCGAACATAATGTCCACGGGATTTTTGAAGCTCTCATCATCCTCTCTGGCTTCGGAGGCATTGATCATTTCGAGCAAGGTAGTAAAGTTTTTCTCGTGTTCAGGTGCTTCGTACCAGATGTAGCCGATGAGTGCTGTGTAGTAGAGCTTTTCTGCCTTCACCCAGAAGTCTTCGCCGGACTTATCGCCATCTCCCTTCGTGTTGACGATGATCGTATTGACCAGCTTGAGGATGTCCTTCTCTGACCGGATGTAGGCGAAGGGGTTATAGTGCATGGACTTACGGAAATTGATGGTATTCAGAGACTTGATCGCATAACCGTTTTTCTCAAGCATCTTGCCGCATTCGACGAGGACCGTACCCTTCGGATCGGTGACAACATACGAGCTGTGCATTTGCATGAGGTTAGGCTTAACGAAAAAGCGTGTCTTACCTGAGCCTGAGCCGCCGATGACCAGGATGTTCTTATTACGAGCATACTTCGGCTGCTTCGGACGGCTGTTCATCGTCAGAGCCTCCGTCTGAGTGAGAATCACATTATTTGCGAAGTCATCATCCATGTAGGGTTTGATGTCCTCCGGCTTGCCCCATCGGGCAGATCCGTATTCCTCGCCTTGACGGAACTTCTTGCGGTTTTTGCCTTTCATATAGACCGCCAGCTTGAGTATAGCTCCTGCTGCAACACCGATGAGCAAGTCAATCGGATTGAAGCTGGGCAAGGGATTGGCGAACGCGCTGCCGAAGTTAGCGAAGCCACCGGCGAGCTTGCCTAAGAGATCATCTCCGGGTGCCAGACGAAAAACAGTAGCGAGTTTGTTCACAAAGTAGAATGCGAACACATACGGGAGGTTGAGAAGGATGAGCTTCTTGATGTCGAGCTTCTTTTTCATAGCTCAACGCCTCGATCCTTGCTCTTGACCTTGACCTTCTCTTTATGCTGCGCTTTCGCTTGCTCTCTGCTTCGGGAGAGCTTCTGCTTGAGGGAAGGCTTGTCATGCTGTTTGACCTTCTTTGCGGAGAACTCTTTGAACGCCTGAGTCATCACATCCACATCGCGTCCCTTGAAGAAAACAAGGTATCGCGGAGGCTGCTCTGAGGTGTCCTTCTTGAGAGCGTAGTCAATCCCGTATTTATTGGCGGTACGCTCAAAAGCCTTGATGTTTCCGTCGGTCACTTCGATGTTGCTGATGGTGGCATTCTGTTCTACGAGATGCTTGATGGACTGCTTGCCCCGATAAGTCTTCGGCTGGGAGGCATTTTTCTGAGCCTTCTCAATTTCCTCCACGAACTTCTTGAGAGCTTTGTCCAGCACCTCAGCAGTGATCTTGCCGCCCTTAATGGCTATGGCAACAATCTTGGTATTTACTTCATCCTGCATAGGGACCTCCTTTCTGAGAATTGCCGGGGCTTTGTGCAGAAGCTAAGGCGGCACACCCCTGAGATAAATAATGGTCATCCTTGATACCTCCTATTACAATAAATTTGGACAGGAAAGCCGGGCAGCCAGTCCGGCTTTCCCTCCATCTCGTGCCTAAGCTACAATAAGAGGAGCAACTGGCTGACCAATACCTCCTTGGGCGTTTATGTCCGAAAGAAAGACTGTCAGCCATCCTCTTGTTGCAGCGTTCGATTTAAGCAGGTTGAGCCTACCGGATACCCGGGGAGTTCGTGTCACCCAATAGATTGAATCGGCAGCGAGAAAAGATGGATTCCGGTTGCAGATTCTTTGTATTGGAGGAATGTGAATGAACTGCGTTGGTATCGATGTCTCTAAGGGCAAGAGCACAATTGCGGTCATGCGCCCTTTTGGAGAAGTGGTAGTCTCACCCTTTGAGGTGCTTCACACCGACAGCGAACTGAGCGAGCTGGCAAGGCTGCTCAAAAGTCTGGACGGTGAGACCCGTGTGGTGATGGAAGCCACAGGTAATTACCACGCACCGGTGGCCTGGCTGCTCCACGATGCGGGGCTTTATGTCTCCGTAGTCAACGCAATGCTGGTGCATGACTACGGGAACAACAGTTTAAGACGGGCCAAGACAGACAAGAAGGATGCTGTAAAGCTGGCCAACTACGGTCTTGACCACTGGCTCACACTGCCGAGATATGTCCCAGAAGAGGATACCCGGCTCATGTTGAAGCTCTGCTACCGGCAGTACCAGCAGTATTCCAAAGTACAGACCATGCTGAAGAACAACTTGATCTCCCTCCTGGACACCACTTTTCCGAACGCAAACCGCCTGTTTTGCAGTCCGCCCCGCGCCGATGGCAGTGAGAAGTGGGTGGATTTTGTAGAAGCTTTCTGGCATTGCGAGTGTGTCTGTGGTCTGTCTAAGAAAGCCTTTACCGCCAAATACCAGAAGTGGTGCAGAAAGCACGGCTACAATTTCAGCGAAGAGAAGGCGCTGGACATTTATGCCTCTGCCTGTGGACATTTCGGTGTCATACCGAAAACGGATACGGCAAAACTCTTGGTAGAACAAGCTATTTCCCAACTTCGGACAACTTCCGCCGCGTTAGCTGCTCTTAAGCAGGAGATGCAGTCCCTGGCAGCTTTTCTGCCGGAGTATCCTGTGGTGATGGGGATGTTTGGTGTTGGTCCTGCCCTCGGCCCCCAACTCATGGCTGAAATTGGCGATGTGCGCCGTTTCCATTCCAAAAAAGCGCTGGTTGCCTTTGCGGGCATTGACGCCCCTCCCTACCAATCCGGCCAAATGGATGTCCGCAGCCGCAGCATCTCCAAGCGGGGATCTTCTTCGCTGCGCAGGACGCTCTTTCTGGTGATGACTGTCATTCTGCAGCGTGCTCCAATGAATGAGCCTATCTACCTGTTCATGAACAAGAAACGCTCTGAAGGTAAACCCTACCGTGTCTACATGATGGCCTCAGCAAATAAGTTCCTGCGCATCTACTACGCTTCTGTGAAAACCTACCTGGATTCTCTGGAGCACAACTAATTTTCGTGTCATACCATCTGGCTGGCCGCCGTTTCGATTTTGAGATGCTCAGCGGCTTAATTTTATGTTGTCTTTTTGCCGCTCCCAAAATCTGAATTTTCTACTTGACTTTTATTAGCAGGTCTTCCTGAGTGGTTTACTTCTGACCGTAGAGATCATGATTTACAAGAGCCGAATAGTAGTTGTCCATTGTCAGGGATGCGTTATACAGCGCCGTGAGCATATATGCTCTGATGTTCCGAATGTCGGAAGGGCATTCATCCATTGCATGAAGGACATACTCTATATGGCTGCTGTTGAGCTTGAGGAAACGGGACTTTACCACTTGCTGCGGCATATCCTCGCCGTTGATACGGATAGTGGGACGAGTGGAGCAAATCGCGTCCAGCATGATTTCGACCATTTCATTTACACGGTCAGTATTAAACCGGTGATCCTGAGAGAGTATTTCAAGCTCAAGATTATCTCGTATAAGCTCTTCATATCTCGCTCTTTCGTCAATCCCATCCATCCCATCAAGATTGATAGATTGATACTTACTCAAAGAGTTATTTCTTTCTTGAGTAATTACTTGATTAGTATTTATTTGTGCCGGATTTTCCTCGTGTGGTTTATCCATGTCTGGATTATCCACATCGGGATTTTCCATGTGTGGATTATCCGTGTGTGGCAAATCCGGTTGTGGCTCTTCGTATATCTCAAAGACCATGCTGCTCATCCGTCCTTTATCATCCCGTTGTCGGTGTCTGACGAGATAGCCGTGTTTCTCAAGCTCCTTGAGAGCTGAGAGGATAGCATCGGGACCTTCCTTGCAGATCGCAGACAAGCCGCGAGTGGAGAACTTCCAGCCGTCATTGAATGAGAGCATCTTAGAGAGAAGTCCGACTGCCTTGAGGGACAGATTTTTGTCTCTGAGATGGAAGTTCGCCATGACCGTATAACTGCGATTTTTGTTTACGCGGTAGACTGCCATGTGATCAACTCTCCTTGTCTTCGTCCTGAGCCGTTCGTCTGGTAGATAGCTTCACCGGATAATACGGGCATTCATCGAAGACGCAGGACTGATACTTCCAATGGGGACGATGGAAACGGCATGACCGGCATTCCGGGCAGATACCATCGCAGCCGCTATCATAGTGGTCAAAGCCGGGGACTTCCTTCATCAGTGCTTCAAAGGCTTGCAGTTTACTGGCTGTCATGTAGCTCATTTTTCATACTCTCCTTTCCTCGCCGCATCGCCGTCATCTGCAAGAGGCAGATTATTCCAGCTTTTGGGCAACAAAAAAAGAGGGTTTGTCTCATACTCCGAAGTGGAGAATGAAACAAACCCTCTTAGCTTTTTTCTTATTCAGATGATTTCTCGGATTGTGTGATAGATACCGAGCAGCAGTCCGATGATCAGGGCGAGTCCTCCGATAAGACCACCGATGATTATGTTCAGTGCGAAAATGCCGACTGTGCCGGAAATACTGTAACCGAAGGGAACGAGCCAGAGACACATCCTTCGTGTGCCAAACGGCAAGCCGACGCATAGCCACATCAGGAAGTAGTCGCATACGCCGTCAGCCATATAGATCGGCTTGAGGAACGCTGCGAGGCAAAACGCAAGTCCGAGTGGAACTACAACCTCCTTCATGAATACTTTGACAGCTCCCATTGATCCTCCTTCTGCCGGAAGTGTGCTGATGCACCTTCCGGCTGGTTGATTATTGTGTAGTCCGTTGTTTTCGGTCAAAAAAAGAAAGGACTAAGCCAGAATGCCTTGAGTTTCAAGGTCTTTCTGATTTAGTCCTATTATCGCACAATAATCCTTGACGATGACCGTACCCACTTTCCCGGCTTCAATGTCCGCAAGCATGGCTT
>ERZ779889.895-NODE-895-length-33844-cov-4.272308_pt1 | contig 33844 bp, 32 predicted proteins | sample MGYA00511030_ERZ779889 | MGnify/ENA primary metagenome ERZ779889 (study PRJEB29588, sample SAMEA2160616) | human gut metagenome | biome: human gut; feature: human-associated habitat; material: faeces | place: Denmark | collected 2008/2010 ... | reverse complement strand
AAAGATAACTTTGCATCTGAATAACCTCGTATCTATAAAAAATAACTCCGCAGCTTTAAACTGCGGAGTTATTTTTGTTTGCCCAATCAAGAGCTTTTTGTTCCAGTTTTTTTACAAAAGCATCTTTACCATTGCAATAACCTTCAATATCGTATGGGTATTTTAACGCCAGTTTCTTTTTTAAAGTGCCGTAAGCGGCCGCCTCCTGCGGATGGCTGCACAGATAATCACGCACTGCCAAATGGCGTACAATTTCGCAGCTGTCTGCTTCAGCAAAAATATGTACCTGATGAGTACGTTCATCCCCGCCTTTACGCAGATAACGCCTGCCAGGTATGCCAAACTCTCCCATATATTCGTATCCGGCAGCCTCAAACTTCTTCTGCAAGCTGTCAACGGCGGCAATATCAGAAACAACCGGCATAATATCAATTATAGGTTTGGCTTTTAAGCCCGGTACTGCTGTACTGCCGATATGATACACAGCTACGCACAAATTTCCAAGAATGCCTCTTACAAGTTTTGCCTCCCGCTCAAACTTATCTCTCCAAGCAGGATTATAATCAGTTACTACAATATGCTGTGGCATTGTTTTACGCTTTTACAATATTCAGCAATACTTCCGTGCATTTTACAAGCGAAGGCACAGGCAGATATTCAAAACGCCCATGAAAATTATGCCCGCCCGTAAAAATATTCGGACACGGCAGGCCCATCTCGGAAAGGCGTGAACCATCCGTACCGCCGCGCACAGGAATAAGCTGCGGTTCAATGCCGGTCTCGCGCATGGCGTTTTCTGCACGTTCTACAATTTCAAATACCGGCGCAAGGTATTCCTTCATATTGCAGTACATATCCTGCAAACTGCATTCAACAGTGCCTGCGCCATATTTAACATTCATAAATGCTGCCAAATCACGTAAAAGCTGTTTGCGTTTTTCCAGCAGGTTTTTATCGTGGTCGCGTAAAATCATATCCAGTTCTACACGGTCAGTACCGCCTTCAATGCGCAGGCAATGGTAAAACCCTTCATAGTTTTCGGTGTATTCCGGTTTTTCAGCCTGTGGCAGTGCCATTTGCCATTCTGCAGCCATAGTTACAGCATTGCGCATTTTATTTTTAGCGCTGCCGGTATGTACGGAAACACCGTTAAAAATTATTTTAGCATTGCAGGCATTAAACGTTTCATAATTCAGCTCGCCAATTGCGCCGCCGTCAACGGTATATGCAAAATCCGCCTTAAATTCATCAAGCGGAAAGCCATCCGTACCGCGGCCAATTTCTTCATCAGGCGTAAATGCCAGCAAAATTTTGCCGTGCTTAATTTCAGGATGAGCCAATAAATATTCGCAGGCACTTACTATTGCGGCAATGCCAGCTTTATCATCTGCGCCAAGCAAAGTGGTGCCGCCTGCGGTTAAAATGTCCTGTCCAATATACGCCAGTATTTCCGGAAAATCTTTTGTACTGATAACACAGTTTTCAGCAAGTTTTATATCCGTTCCGTCCCACGCTTTATGCAAAGTAACTTTTACGTTTTCTCCGCTCGCTTCACTGCTGGTATCCATGTGGGCAATCAGCCCGATAACCGGCAGCGCCTCGTCGCTATTGGCAGGCAGTTCTGCAAGAACGTAGCATTTATCGGTTACTTTTACATTTGCCAAACCAAGTTCCGTAAGTTCTTTTTGTAAATATTCCGCAAGCTGCCACTGCCCTTGCGTACTGGGCAGCGTTGTGCTTCTTTCATCAGAAGCGGTGCTGAATTCCGCATAAGCGGTAAATCTTTTTACAATATGCTGTGCATCAAGTTCGTATGCCATATTATTCCTTCTTTGCTAAATATTCCTGCCATAGTTGGCTTATTGTTTTATCAAAAACCGGATGTACTTTTTCCGGAGCTATTTCAAACAAAGGCCGCAAAACAAAATCTCGATTTTGCATATCCGGATGCGGCACAACGAGATTCGGCTCATTAATAACTTCATCGCCGTAAAAAATTAAGTCCAAATCTATTATGCGCTCACCCCAACGGCGCAGGCGCACCCGTCCCATTTCAAGTTCCGTTTCCAGAAGAATTTTTAAAAGTTCCTGCGGTGCAAGTTCTGTCTGCACTTCACATACCGCATTTAAAAAGCGCGGCTGGTCGGTAACTCCGTAAGGGTCAGTATCTATATAAGAAGATACTTTAGTAATTTCCAATCCTTTTTCTGCAAGGCGTTTTAAAGCATCATCAAGGTTTTCTTTAAGGCTGCCGAGATTCGTTCCCAACGCCACATAAGCCGTTATCTGCATAAAACCGCCTCCAGCATGCGCACAGCGCGCAGATTTTCTTTTACATCATGCACACGCACCATTTGCGCCCCTGCATAAACAGCCTGGCAACTTAACGCAACAGTGCCTTCAAGACGTTCCTGCGGAGGTAATCCGCCAAGCGTTTCGCCGATAACGGTTTTGCGCGATGCCGCTAAAAGTACAGGACAGCCAAGCCAGGTTAAGGAATCAAGCCCCTGCAAAAGCTCAAGATTTTGCTGTGTATTTTTGGCAAAACCAATACCGGGGTCAAAAATAATTTTGTCAGAACCAATGCCAAGTTCTGCTAAATCTTCAGCACGCTGCTGCAAATATGCGGCAACTTCGCTTACTACATTATCATAGCTGCAGTTCTGCTGCATGGTCTTAGGCGTACCGCGCATATGCATCAGCACTACCGGCACTTTGGCATTGGCAGCAACTTGTGCCATGGCTTCATCGCCAGTAAGCGCCGTTACATCATTAATAATATCAGCACCGGCATTAATTGCTGCCTGTGCCGTTTGCGCATGGTAAGTATCTACCGAAATTATACTGCCGGCAAAAGCCTTTTTTACGGATTCCACAGCAGGCACTACACGTTTTATTTCTTCTTCAACCGTTACAGCATCGCTGCCGGGGCGCGTGCTTTCGCCGCCAATATCCAAAATATCGGCTCCGTCAGCAAGCATCTGCTCTGCGCGCCGCAATAAATCTGCGCCGACGCGCGAACCGCTGTAAAACGAATCCGGCGTTACGTTCAAAATGCCCATAATGCGCAGTTTGTCGTACACAAGCTGCCTGCCGTCTGCCAGTACAGTTACAGGCTGCTGCTGCACCAAAAATTTTTGCAAATCTTCTTTTATTTTTCCTAATCCGAAAAACGGCATCTGAGCAAGTTTGCGTACCAAAATGCGGTAGTGCTTTATTGTGCCTAAAAGAACGGCATCAACATATTTGGTGTCATTTAAAATACAGTTGCTTGGTACAGCGCAATCGCCGCCAGCTGCCAGCATTTCCTGCTTTAAAATATTTGCGGCAGGCGTACGCACACAAGTAAGTTTAAGCGGTAAAATTTTGCTTTTAGCGGCAAAAATGCCGCGGCTTGCGGGGTGAATGCCCAGCGCGGCAATTTCTCGTTCTAAATTATGTACATTAAGTTTTATAATCATTCCTGCCAGCCCTTTTCCACGCAGGCAAAAGCATTATGGTTATGTATGCTTTCAATGCTTTCAACCGTTACTTCATACCATTTTATGCGTTTGTCAGCTTCAAGGCGCAGAGCAATCTCACGCACGGCGTCTTCCACAAAGCGCGGGTTATCATAAGCCTTTTCCGTAACAAATTTTTCATCCGGGCGTTTCAGCAGGCTGTATACAGGCGCACTTGCCCCTGCATCTGCCATTTCAGCCAGTTCTTCAATCCAAACCAGCCCGTCAGCTTCAATTTCAATCCGCGCCAGCGCACGTTGGTTATGCGCGCCGTAATCGCTTATTTCTTTGCTGCACGGGCATAAAGTCTGTACAGGCACTTCTGCCATAATGCGCAGTTTAAACTCATCTTTTTTTTCGGCAGTAAGCACGCAGTTTAAATCCATCGGCGCGCGCTGCCCGGTTACCGGCGAAGTTTTATAAATAAAATACGGAAATTCCATACGGATAAAGGCTTTTTCCGCCTGCAAATGCGTTTTTAAATTATCAAGCACTTCTTCAAGGCCGCCCGGGCTGATTGGCCCTACCGTCTGCATACATTCCACAAAACGGCTCATGTGCGTACCGCGTATTTCGTGCGGCAAATCTACAGCCAGGCTGATAGATGCTACGCTGTGCTGCTCGCCCTGTTCTTTATCTTTTAAAATAACAGGCCAGCGCAGATTTTTTATTCCGACATGCTTCAGAGGGATGCGGCGCCTATCTGCTTGCGATTGTACGTCTTTCATCACAAATCACCTCTGTAAATGCAGCCGCTGGTTTTTGTTTCCCACACTTCTACTTCATACAAATCGTAATTATCTGCATGCAGCAAATCTTTAAGTTTGTTCCAAACCCACACACTGATATTTTCTGCCGACGGCTGCGGCAAAATATCGTTAATGCAGGCGTGGTCCAAATGTATCAGCACATTTTCTTTTACGATATTTTTCAAGCGGATAAAATCAATAACCATGCCTTCATGGTCAGGCATTCCCTGCACTTTAACCACCAATTTATAGGTATGACCGTGCAGTTTTTCGCATTTGCCGTTATATTCAGGCAGGTAATGTGCAGCATCAAATTCAAATTCTTTTAAAACAATCATAGTTCCTCCGTTAAACAGTCAGCCCGGCAAAATCCGGCTGCTGGCGCAAAGCCTCATATGCCACAATGGCAACGGAATTGGAAAGGTTCAGGCTTCTCGCTTCAGCAATCATCGGGATGCGCACGCAGCAATCTGCGTATTCGTTGCGCAGTTTTTCAGGCAGCCCGGCAGTCTCCTTGCCAAAAATCAGCAGGCTGTCCGGTGCATACTGCACATCCGTATAACGTTTATGCGCTTTGGTTGTCAGCAAAAATTTAGGATTATCCTTATATTTTTCCAGCACTTCATAAACGCTGTCATAATAATGTATATCTACCAGGTGCCAGTAATCAAGCCCGGCACGTTTTAAATATTTATCTTCCACCGAAAATCCCAGCGGGCGCACCAAATGCAGGTGGCAGCCCGTAGCTGCACAAAGGCGGGCAATATTGCCGGTATTGCCCGGTATTTCAGGCTCTACCAATACGATATGCATAAAATCACTTTCCTTCTCTCAAAATCTTTTCTACGCGTTCACGCATGGTAAGTTTGCGTTCCGGCTTATCCTGTTTATCCTTCTTATCTTCTTTCTTATCGTCATCAGTGCTGCCGATATAATTTTTAAGGTACTCGGCCTTGGCTTTTTCTGCTTCCTTCAAATCTTTATCCGAAAGCAAGAGCATGCTTTGGTAAATACGCATAATTTTTTCGCAGTACTGGCTGCCCATAGCCCATGTACCGTTAAGGCCGGCCCATGTATCAACTATGCCGCGCTCCATGCGGATGGAATGTGCAAGCTCATAACGAGGGTCAACTATTTCCGTTGAAGGGTGCTTTTTGGTTGTATAGGCCAGCAAATGCTGAATATGTGCACGCACTCCGGTTTCCGGCTCATCAAAGTATGCGCCTTCTACACCGCCGCCGGTTGTGCCAAGACCGCAAAAATTGTTCTGCTCCGGCTTAACATCGCCGCTGAAACGGAAAAATCCTGTTTCTACTATAGCCTGCGCCAGAGCCAAATCTTCACGCACGCCCTCACGCCCTGCTTCTTTCCAGTACATCTGCACCAGTTCGTCAACGGAGCAATTAAGTTTCGGGTCGGGGTTATTCAAATAAATCAAAGCCGCTGCCTGTTCCTGTGTAGCTTTGGCTTCACCAAAAATACCTATTTTTTTATAATTTTTCGGCAATCCTGCCGTATTAACTTTATAAGACGATGTTTTTGCCTGTTTTGCTGCTTTAGGTTTGGTAACTTTTTTGGATGATACAGCTTTATTGGAAACAACGGCTTTATCTTCCTTGCCTTTTTTTAAGTTATTTTTTATAATTTTGGCAGCAGCAGTCGCCACAGTGCTTTTATTAACCTTGGGCACCGCAACAGCGCGCGGCGATGCCTGCGCACTGGCAGCAAAAGCCGTTAAGCACGCTAACGAAACTGCTATCATGGTACGTCTTTTTAATTTCACGTTCATTCTCCTTGCTTATATTTTTACTTTCAATTAATTGCAAACATACACATAAATTTTACATCAAAAAGAGGCAAACTGTAAAGGCGTTTTAACTTTGTTGCCAAACAATTCACAAAATGCACAAATTGCAGTATTATGTTATAATAAAATAAAGCTATTTAAAAGGAGATGATTGCATGTCAACAGTTTTTAAGTATATTAACCATGCCTGCTTTATGTTAAGCCACGAAGGCCACAACATTATTTTCGACCCGTATCTTGAAGGATGCCCACAATTTAAGCCGGGGGACACCGAAGCATTAAAAGGGTTGAATGTTGAATATATTTTAATCACCCATGCGCATTTTGACCATATCGGCAGCGCATTTGAACTTGCCAAAGCCTGCAATGCAACGGTAATATCCACAGCAGAAATTGCAGGGCTTGCCGGTGAAGCCGGTGTTAACGCACACGGCATGCATCTTGGCGGCACCCACAAATTTGATTTCGGCCATGTACGTTTAACCCCTGCTTATCACGGCAGCGGCGTTGCAGGCGGCCATGCCTGCGGCTTTATTGTAGATTTTTACGGCACTAAACTGTATTTTGCTGGCGATACCGCCCTGTTTGGCGATATGCAGCTTTTACAGCGTCTTGACCCGTTTGATTACGCTGTTCTGCCTATCGGCGACAACTTTACCATGGGCCCAGCCGATGCAGCAATTGCCGCTGAATTTTTAAAAGCCAAATATGTTATCCCGGTACACTACAATACCTGGCCGCTGATTGCCCAGGACCCCGAAGCCTACAAAGCCAAAGTAGAAGCTGACGGCATCGCCAAAGTACTGGTTGTGCCCGTAGGCGAAAGCATCGAATTAGAATAAAATTTAATATCATCAAAAACAAGAAACGCGGTTGGGTTCAATATGCCCGGCCGCGTTTCTATTTTGCTCGTTTACCATATATAATTGCAAATAATATCCTGCTTAAAAACCTGCCCAAGATAATAATTGCTCCGTTGTTTTATTATCAGCCATCATTGCTTCTGCCAGATTCCTTATCAATGTTTCAATCGTCCTGCGCGATAATTGCTCTGCATAAAACAACTGTATTGTGCTGTGTTACCGGCAACTGGCTTTTCATATAAAGGTTTTGGCAGAAATATTCATCTGACAAATTATTTCTTTTTGAATGTCAGCAGTAAGCCGGTATCATCTATCTGCCGTACCTCTTGAATATAAAAATCTACCGGAACCATTGTGCCCTGCCCGGAATTTGCATCAAAGGAAGTTTTCGCAGGTGTGTCTGCGCTGCCGCCGTCCACAGTAGCCACAAGCAGCACTTTATATTCATCAACCAGGCCCTGACGTATGAAGCTGCCGTTCAATTTTCCGCCGCCTTCCAGAAGCAGATGGTCGATGCCAAGCAGTGAATATAGTTTTTTTACAACTATGTTCAAATCCAGTTTTTGCTTACCGCCAAAAATGTAAGAAATTTTTTTGTTTCGAAGATATTGCAAATAAGCATCAGAAACCGCCTCTGTCAAGACGGTAACAATGTGGTCGCCCACACGATTGACATAAATATCAGAAGCACCATGCAGCATCACATTAGTATTCCAAGCCAGCTTTCCGGAACCATCAATTGCAATGCAGTATTTTTTGGCATTTGCATCTGCAATATAATCTGTCCTATCAACAGTAGAAACACTTTCCGGAAGTTCCAGTTTGTTGCCCGGCGTCAATTGCCAGCTCCAATCCATAAAAGTAACCCTGCCGTTGATGAATGCCTTTGCGTTCAACTCGTCATGAATTTGCTCATACCTGGCGATATATTCCCGCCCTCGTTCCGTTTCAAAATATTCTCCTATGATTTTCCCATCCAGGGAGTTCATCATATAGCAAGTGATATACGGTCTGTTCATTGTAAGTACCTCTCTTTCTTTTTATATCTTTTATAATTGCTTACCAGCCTGATATGCTTCCTGAAGAGCCGGATGCCCATCAATTTCGCCTTTTTCCATAACGCCGCCAGCAAAAATAACTTTAGCCAGCCGGGTCTTTTCAAAACAACGAATCCAGCCATCCAGCCCTTCTAATGTTCCTTTGAGTGTTGTTTCCAGGTTCTCTCCGGCAGCAGCCAGCAGGTAAACATCCCTAAATTCATATTTGTCCGGAAAAAGTGGGTAAGTCCTATCCAAAAACATTTTCATTGCGCCGCACATACCGTAAAAATAAACTGGAGTTGCAAACGCAAGAACATCCGCCGAACGCATTGTCGCGAGAATCTTACCCATATCATCCTGAACAACGCACCTTCCTTTTTTCTGGCAAGCAAAACACCCGCGGCAAATTCCTATGTTGTAATCAGCAAGGCAAATTTCTTTTACTTTGTGACCTGCCTCCAGAGCGCCTTTTGCGAATTGGCGCGCCAACCTGGCAGAATTTCCTTCTTTACGGAAACTGGTAGATAATACAACTACTTTTTTCGCCATTTTATGTTCCCCCTTCCTGTTGGATTTAATATTTAAGATTTTATAGCTTACCCTGATAGAAACATAGAACAAAAATTACAGAAATGCTGAAAGCCAAATTTATTTACAGTAAATTTCCTTCGTCATGTTTGTTACTCACTGCATTTTAGTTTCGTTTTGCATTGACAGCTTTGTTCTTTCGCTCTATAATTATAATTCCAAATATGCTGTTGTAAAACAGATAATAGTACATAATTATGTTGAAATAATACCATTTTAAGGAAAGAGTTGAAAATAATGAAACTGAAAACGCTGCAAATTGGCAAAAATTTACAGGAACGCATCACATACAGCAGCCATTTTCTTCCACTTTCTGTATGTATAGACAATTTTGATGATTACTTTCAGCGTGAATGGCAATGCCATTGGCATGATGAATTTGAGTTTGGTGTTGTACAGAAAGGAACTGTTGAATTTACTATCTATGATGGACAGAAGAATATTATATACCGGCTCCAAAAAGGAGATGGCATTTTTATCGGCTCAGGCTATTTACACAGTGTAAAAGGATTAGAACCTGAAACCATCATGGCAGGGGTCGCACTCCCAATTAACTTTTTTCAAAACATTTTTCGTCAGTATATTCGGTCATTAATGGACTCCGGAATTTCGTGTATACATCTTCATGCACTCAATTCTGCCGATAAACCACTGCTATTCGCTATTCAGGAGCTTTGTACAATATCAGAACAAGAACCAGCGTATGAATTTCATTTTATTGAAACAGTCTGCAAAATCTGGCGTCTTTTAATAGCCCGCTCAGAATATGATGGTAGTACGCAGTTACCCAGTGAAAACAAACTTCAAGAACAAAGAGTAAAAAAGATATTATCTCTTATCCATGCAAATTTTGGTGAACATATCAGCATTAGTGATATGGCAAAAGCAGCAGCAATAAGCCGCACCGAATGCTTCCGATGTTTTCAAACTATTTTGGGAAAAACTCCGGCAGAATATTTGATTGAATACCGTCTGTCAATGGCAGCCACAATGTTGACTGGCAGCGACCGGTCTCTCTCTGAAATAGCTGAACTCTGCGGGTTTAATAGTCCCAGTTATTTTGGCAAGGTTTTCCGTGAAAGATGCGGCACTTCTCCTAAAAAATATCGGGACCAGGTACATCAGAAAGATTAAATTTAAAATACAACGCTCTCTTTAAAGTTGTAATTTTAGTAAAAATACAAAACGAAAATAAGGTTATAATAGCAAAAAGCCAAAGCACAGCTTTCAAAGGCTATGTTTTGGCTTTTATTTTTCTTAATTAAGCTAATGTAATTTATTTAATCAAAAAGTAAAACTATTTAAAATTTCAGCAATTGCTTTTTGCAATTTATTTGGCTTTAAATTATCATACGTTTTGAATATAATCCAAATAATCACCGCCTGCATAAACTACCTGATTATTTCTTATAACAAAACCAACGGGCAATCCCCAGTCGCCCTCACCTTCCACAACATAAGCAATTTCATCATTCTCACCGGCCATATCTACGTATAAGTTATTAAACCAGCAATACTTCAATATATCAATCTTATTATCAAGTTCCGGAAGTTCAAATCCTTCTTCCGCACCTTCTGTCTGTGCACACTCTATAAGCATTTGGCAAATTTCAGCTATAACTTTTTCAGGCAAATTATCAAAAGAATCTATGCATTTTTCCGCGCAGTCTTTTAAAGCAATGTCATTTACACAAATGCTAAATTCATAACCGTGCTCATCATTACGGAAAAACTTACTTTTAAAAGTACCCTCTGCATTATTTTCAAATTCATTTTGCCATGTAATCATAAGGAACGCCTCCTTAAATCAGCAATTTAATTTTGATGAGATGTTTTAGAATTTTATATATACAATGAATAGAAAAATAAAAAAGCAGCCTTCGTTAGAAGACTGCTGATTTAACATGGTGGGCGCTAACGGGATCGAACCGCTGACATTCTGCTTGTAAGGCAGACGCTCTCCCAGCTGAGCTAAGCGCCCGTAATGGCATGGTGACCGGTGGGGGAATCGAACCCCCGATACCGCCGTGAAAGGGCGGTGTCTTAACCGCTTGACCAACCGGCCACATGGTGACCCATGTAGGCCTCGAACCTACGACACCCTGATTAAGAGTCAGGTGCTCTACCAACTGAGCTAATGGGCCAAGCAAGTTTTAGAACTGTGCAAGAGATAGTATACCTGTTTTAACGGCATCCGTCAAGTGTTTTTGCAAAAAATTTTTTGAAAAAGGCATTTTATTTTAAAACCTTTAAGCGTTTTACTTTTATATTACCGCTGTTTGTGCTACAATAATAGTATTATTGAAAGAAGCTAATTTGGAGGAATGAACATGTTAGACATGAATTTTGTCAGGGAAAATCCTGATGCGGTGAAGGAAGCACTGGCTAAGCGCCATTCCAAAATAGATTTAGACGCTTTTTTAGAGCTGGACAAACAGCGCCGCGAAGTTATTTTAAGCGTTGAAAAACTGAAAAACCAGCGCAACAGCGCCTCCCAGGAAATCGGCCGCATGAAAAAAGCCGGTGAAAACGCAGATGCGCAAATGGCAGCAGTACGCGCACTGGGCGAAGAAATTGCCGCAGGCGATGCCAAGCTGAAAGAAATTGAAGGCGAACTTAACGCTATTTTATATACTATTCCTAATATGCCTGCTGCGGATGTTCCGGTCGGCGAAGATGATTCCGATAATCCGGAAGTACGCCGCTGGGGCGAACCGCGCAAATTTGATTTTGAGCCTAAAGCCCACTGGGATATTGGCGAAAACCTTGGCATTCTGGATTTTGACCGTGCAGCCAAAGTTACTGGCGCACGCTTTACCTTCTATAAAGGCCTTGGTTCCCGTCTGGAACGCGCCGTAATTAATTTCTTCCTTGATATTAACACTAAAGAACACGGCTACACCGAAATGTTTACGCCGTTCATGGCTAACAGCAATACTTTGTTCGGTACCGGCCAACTGCCGAAATTTGCCGAAGATATGTTTAAACTGGAAGGCCTGGATTATTATTTGATTCCGACGGCAGAAGTAACATTAACCAACTACCATGCCGGTGAAATTTTAAACGATGCCGACCTGCCGAAATACTATACCGCTTACAGCGCATGCTTCCGCAGCGAAGCAGGCAGCGCCGGACGCGATACCCGCGGCTTAATCCGTCAGCACCAGTTTAATAAAGTTGAAATGGTTAAAATTGTTAAACCGGAAACAAGCTGGGAAGAACTTGACAAGCTGACCCATAATGCAGAGCACCTGCTGCAATTGCTGGGCCTGCCGTACCGTGTTGTCCGTCTCTGCACCGGCGATTTGGGCTTCAGCAGCGCTACTACTTATGACCTTGAAGTTTGGCTGCCTGCTGCCAATATGTACCGCGAAATTTCCAGCTGCTCCAACTGCCTTGATTTCCAAGCACGCCGCGCAAATATCCGTTTCCGCCGCGATGCAAAGGCAAAACCGGAATATGTGCATACCCTTAACGGTTCCGGCCTTGCTGTTGGACGTACCGTCTGCGCTATTTTGGAAAACTACCAGCAGGCTGACGGCAGCGTTGTTATTCCGGAAGTTCTGCGTCCTTACATGGGCTGTGACGTTATTGCCGCTCCGGAAAAATAAACAATTTAATATTTACGGCTCTGCTTTAAAAGGCAGGGCCTTTTTATTTGCTGTATTTGGCATTACGCTGCTTCGGGCGGCACAATATTTTGTATAAAAAGACTGTATTAAAAAGGTATAAAAAATATTGAAAAAGTATTAAAAAAACGTAAAAATTAAGCAATTTCAGCCGTAAATTTGCCGCTATCCGTGATTATTTTAGTTTTGGTTTAAACTCCTTTAAAAATTTATAATTTCTTTCATTTTCCTATTGTACTTTCTGAAAATTGTGGTACAATCATATACGTTAATTAATGCAGTGGCAAGGGGAGAGTGGATATGAAAAAAGAAAAATATTTTCAACTTAACAGGCAGGAAACGGAAGCGCTGGCGCAGGCTTACGGCACTCCGCTTTTAGTGCTTTCTTTGGAACAGATTGAGAAAAATTATAATCTTCTGCGTACTCATATGCCGCGCGTTAAGGTGTTTTACGCTATTAAGGCGAATCCCCACAGGCGTATTTTAGAGCTGATGCGTGACCTTGGCTCTAACTTTGACGTGGCTTCTGACGGCGAAATTATGGAACTTGCTTCTTTGGGCATTGCAGGCAGCAGGATGATTTACGCGAACCCGATGAAAACAGTGAACGGTTTGCGTGCATGCAGCACTGCTGGCGTAAGCAAGATGACCTTTGACAGCGCAGGTGAAATAGATAAAATGGCGCGCGAGTGCCCGGGTGCAACGGCTCTTTTGCGCATCAGGATAGATAATTCTTCGGCACATGTAGATTTAAATAAAAAATTTGGCGCAGCGCGCGAACAGGCTTTGGAACTTTTGCAAAAGGCAAAAGCAGCAGGCCTTGACGCTGCCGGTATTGCTTTTCATGTAGGCAGCCAGACGACAAGTGCCGACCCATATTTAAATGCCCTTGATATTGCGCGTGAAATTTTTGAAGAAGCAGCAGCCAGCGGCATGCAGCTTCGCATTATGGATATTGGCGGCGGGTTCCCTATTCCCGAACCTAAAGTACGCTTTAACCTTAAAGAAATGCTGCAGCAGATTAATGCCCGCCTTGACGAAGATTTCCCGGGCGTGGAAATCTGGTGCGAGCCGGGGCGTTTTATCTGCGGTACGGCGGTAAACCTTATTACCAGCGTTATCGGCGTTACGGAGCGCGGCGGACAGCCGTGGTATTTCCTTGATGACGGCTTGTATGGTACATTCTCTGGCGTTTTGTTTGACCAGTGGGATTTTAAGCTTATCAGCTTTAAGGAAGGCGAGCAGGTGGCAGCAACTTTTGCAGGTCCGAGCTGCGATTCCCTTGATATTATGTTCCGCGGCAAAATGACGGTGCGCCAGGAGGAGGGCGATTTAATCCTTGTGCCTATCTGCGGCGCTTATACTTCGGCATCGGCAACAACTTTTAACGGATTCAGCAAGGCAAATTTTGTTGTTTGGGAAGATGTTAAAAACGAAATTGCAGAGCCGGTACTTTTAAAAGCGGAGTAAAAATTGTCCGTTAGTCTTTTAAAATAGTTATAGAAAGTCATAAATGTTACAAAAAGTTAATAAAATTTGCTTATTGTAGAAAAACTTGACAAAATTCTGCTTGCAGTGTATAATTTACATTGTGCAATGATATTTTTTATACATTGCCTTACATACGCTTTCCCTTATTTTAGGCTGCCGTGCGCACATCTTTGATGTGTGCCGCAGCCGTTTTTTATGGTATAGGTAATGTGCTTATGGTATAATCTTTTTAGAATAACCTTGTAAGGAGGAAATATTATGGACCAGCAGGAATGGATGGGCTATGTATCCCGCCTGGCAAATGGAGAATATCCCGTGCCGGTGGGTATGATACAGGATTATAACGATTGGCGCTGCCGCTCTATTGTAGGGCGCGCGCTGTACTGGATGGGTGACACTGAAGGTGCAATGCGTGTTTTAAGCACTGTGGTTGATGTTGAACCGAATATGGATGATGACCCGGAATATGGTTTAAGCGAAGCAGAGCATAAAGTTTTGTGCCTGCGCGATATAGCGGAAATTGTCTGGAAACTTGCCAAAAGCGAAGATGCCGCATTAACATACTTGCAGCAGGCTTATGATATTGCGCGTGCATATAAACACAGCTTTCACAGTTCGCCGCGCGGCGATATGTTTTACCGCAGGCTGACGGTACTGCGTGAAGCAGGCAAAGAAGCGCAGGCTGTGCAGGAAGCGCAGCAGATGGCAGAAGCCGAAAAGGACAACAACGGTGTAAACCCCTACAAATATTTTGCTCTTAAATTTTTGGCGGAAGATGCTCACAACGCCGGTGATGATGCCAAAGCAGGCGATATTTACGCTGAAGCGTTTAAATATTACCCCCGCAACGAAATTGCCGAGCGCGATTTAGCCAAGGCTGCCGCTGAAACAGATGCTGCCAAACGCTATAAAGCCTACGAATTTTGCAGTACCGTACAGTACAAACCGTGGGAAAAACAACGTCCTATAGTGCTGCGCCGCGGTATTGACGGCTGATAAAATTTTAATACGCCTTTTGCATGAAGCAGGAGGCGTATTTTTTTGTAGCTAAAATTTCACAAATCTGTTACAATAGTACCAGCTACTAATAATTTTAACAGAGGTGACATTGTGAAAGTAAAAAATAAACTGATTGCATTGGGCGTGTTGTGCGCTCTTGGCGTGCCTCAGCTTGCCGGTGCGGAAGGCTTTGCTATTAACGAATGGAGTGCTGAAGGCGTTGCCATGGGCGGAGCACGTATGTTTGCCGAAGGCGATGCAGCCAATGTGGCTTATAACCCGGCATCCATTACCAAAGTTGATGGCGAAGCGTTTAAGGTAAGTGCAACTTACCTCAGCCCGCACGGTGATTATGATTTGTATGACGGTAATAATGTTATTGAAAGCGGGCATAACCGTGTGCATTTTGGGTTTGCGCCAGGCACTTACTATGTAAAAAAACTGAACGATAAAGACTGGTTCGGCATTGGTGCGTTCAGCCGCTTTGCCATGGTTTCCGAGTTTGAACGTGATTCACATGTTTCTACCAATGCATTTGTATCTCGTTTGGATGGTGTTAGCGTTACGCCGACTTTTGCGCATAAGTTTGATGATAAGTGGAGCGCGGCGATTGGTGCAGAGGTTAACTATGTTCGTTTGACGATGGAAAAAAATATTGCATATGATCCTCTGAATAAGATGGGCGTTGGTCCAACTCATACCAAAGGTGAGAGTTATGCTTTAGGATGGAATGCTGCTGTTAATTATGCATTTGATGATAAGAATGAAATCGGCGTAGTATATCGCAGCCGCATTAAACATTCTATGGAAGCAGATTTTAACGGCTATACAAATTCTTTATTGGGACGCGATTTTTCAGGTGATGCTTACGGAGAGGTAACGCTGCCGGAATCTTGGCATATCGGTTACAGCTATAAGTTTAATGATAGAACCCGCTTGGAATTAAACGCTGTGCGCACCGGTTGGGACACTTACGATGCTTTGAATATCACGACTCCGATGGGAGTTAGTGCTAGTCCTAAAAACTGGGAGGACGGCTGGCGTTATGCCATCGGCGTGGAGCATAAGCTGAGCGATAAATATACCGTAATGGCAGGCTTTGCTTATGACGAATCCTCTATTCCTTATGACGGCGGCGATTTTATGGTACCGACCGGCAATCGCCGTACTTATTCCATCGGCGCACGTTATAACGATAAAGACCAGAGCGTAGCTTTGGCACTGGGGTGGATGGATGTAGGTGATTTAAGATTTAAGTTTAGAGATTCTGACCCAAATCAAATTGGTAATGATGATCGTCATGCTCACACCCACGACAGCTTTACCAAAATTATCGGCATCAGCTACCAGCGCAATTTTTAAAAAGAAGTAAAATTTTTTAAAATCCCTGTTTTTTAACAGGGATTTTTGTTTACTATGGCAGACATTATTTTGAAATTTGCATAATTTTGTAATATAATTATTAAAGATATGTATTTATCTGCCCTGTGTATGTGGAGGCAGTTATGGAAGGATGATGAAGTATGAAAACATATGCTCCCGTTACCGCAGAAGTAATTGAAGCATTAAAAGGCGTTGTGGGCGCAGAATATGTGCTTACCGACGCTGAAACTTTGGAACACTATCAGACTGATGAAGAAACAGACCCGCGTAAATTCCACAAGCCGGAAGTTGTTGTAAAACCGGCTAATGCCGAAGAAATTGCGGAAATTATGAAACTTGCCAATAAATTTAACGTGCCCGTAACCGTGCGCAGTGCAGGCACCAGTCTTGCTGATGGCGCTATTGCCGTTTACGGCGGCATTGTGCTTTTGATGGAACGCCTTAACAAAATTATTGAGCTGAATACTGATGGCATGTATCTTGTTACTGAAGCCGGCGTGCCGACCATTGATATTCAGAAAATGGCCAACGAAGCAGGCTACCTTTACGCAGGCGATCCGTGCAGCGCCGACAGCTGCCTTATCGGCGGCAACCTGGCAACCAATGCCGGCGGCAATAAAGCCGTACGTTACGGAACCACCCGCGACCAAGTACACGAAATTGAATTTGTCAGCCCGACGGGCGAAATTATTGAAGTTGGCGCGCGTTTGAAAAAATGTTCTACCGGCTATTGCCTGGAACAGCTTATTATGGGCAGTGAAGGCACTTTAGGCATCATTACCAAAGCAACCCTTAAACTTTTGCCGCTGTGCCCGTATAAATTTGACCTTGTAGCCGTATTTACCGACCCGGACAAAGCTATTGATTTAGTGCCGCTGCTTTTAAAAGCCGGCATTGACCCGACCAGCATTGAGTACATGGATAATACCTATGTACGCACTACCGCTGATTACTGCGAATATAAAAACGTACCGCATTATGAAGACGGCATTTATGTTATCGTTACGGTTGAAACCTACAACGAAGACGAACTGGATATGAAAATGGAACGCCTTGATGAGCTTTGCACCGAAGCTGGCGCCGTAGAAGTGCTGGAAGCTGACGAACGCATTTGGAAGATGCGCCGCAACTGCCAGGAAAGCGTACGCCTTATCAGCCTTGTATCCCTTACCGACGACGTTGTTGTACCGCGCGATAAAGTTGCTGATGCAGTTAAATTTGTTATGAAAACCGGTGAAAAATATCCGTTTACGCCGCTTATTTGCGCCCATGTAGGCGACGGTAATCTGCATATCGTATTGTGCAAATGCGATTTGACCGATGAAGAATGGGAGCAGAACGTACAGGCATTCCACGATGAAGTTTATACCTATGCTTACAGCATCGGCGGACGCCTGGCAGGCGAACACGGCATCGGCGCCAAGAAGCTGAAGGAAATGGAAAAATATACCCGTCCGGGCGAACTTAATTTAATGCGTACCATTAAAAAAGCAATGGACCCGAACTGCATTTTGAACCCGGGCAAAATTTTTAACATGGATTAATTTTATTATTGAAGGACAGTAGAAAGGACTTGAGAAATATGGCAAATTACAAACCGGTCACCGAAGAAGTACTGGAGGCGCTGCGCAAAGCAGTGGGCAGTGAATATGTAATGACCGACTCCGAAACGCTTGACAGATATAAAACCGATGAAGAAACCGACCCGCATTACCATCACCTGCCGGAAGTTGTAGTTGCCCCGGCCAACACCGAAGAAGTGGCAGCAGTAATGAAAATTGCCAACCAGTTTGACGTGCCCGTAACCCCGCGCAGCGCAGGTACCAGCGTATCCTGCGGCGCAGTGCCTGTTTGCGGCGGCATTGTAATGCTGATGGAACGCATGGATAAAATTCTGGAACTGAACAAAGAAGGTATGTACATGGTTGTTGAAGCCGGTGCCAGAACTTTGGAAATTCAGGAATATGCCAACAAAGAAGGGTTTTTGTATGCTGGCGACCCGTGCAGCGCCGATAGCTGCCTTATCGGTGGCAACATTGCCACCAACGCGGGCGGCAACAAAGCAGTGCGTTACGGCACTACCCGCAATCAGGTTTATTCTATCGAAGCTGTTACTCCGACCGGCGACATTGTAACGCTTGGCTCCACTCTTAAAAAGAATTCCACCGGCTACTGCCTGGAACAGCTTATTATGGGCAGCGAAGGCACTTTGGGCATTATTACCAAAGCCAGCCTCAAACTTTTGCCGCTGTGCCCGTATAAACTTGATATTCTGGCAATTTTCACCGAACTTGATAAAGCAGTCGGCGTTGTGCCTAACCTTATTAAAGCAGGTTTGAACCCGACCAGCGTTGAATTTATGGACAACGGCTTTGTGCGCAGCGCGAGCGATTACTGCGAACTGAAACTGCCGCATTATGAAGATGGTTATTATGTAATCATTACCGTAGAAACCTTTAACGAAGAAGAGCTGGAAAGTAAAATGGAACAGCTTGACGAAATTTGCACTGCCAGCGGCGCAACCGATGTTCTGGAAGCCGATGAGCGTGTATGGAAAATCCGCCGCAACTGCCTGGAATCTACCCGCGTTCTCAGCTTAATCAGCACTTCCGATGACCTTGTTGTACCGGTTGATAAAATTGCCGAGTGCATTGAGCATTTGAACGAAGTATCCAAAAAATACAGCTTCAAACTGCTGTGCCTTGCCCATGCCGGTGACGGCAACCTGCATTTCCAGATTCTGAAATGCGATTTGAGCGATGAAGAATGGGAAAAACAGCTCAGCGAGTTCCACGCAGAAGCTTATGCTTATGTTTACAGCCTGGGCGGACGCCTGAGCGGCGAACATGGCATCGGCGCCAAAAAATTGCCGGCAATGGAAAAATACACCAATCCTGTAGAAATGAAAATGATGCGTGAAATTAAAAAAGCGCTTGACCCGAAATGCATTTTGAACCCGGGCAAAGTATTTAACGTATAATTGACGTAAAACATTAAATAAAAATCCCCTGCTTTAATGCAGGGGATTTTTGTTTTGCTGTATTTAGATTTATGCAGAATGTTAATCTTCGTTGTGGATTTTGCCGTAAGCTAAAAGTATAGTGCCTTTGGGTGCGGAAAGAGCCGGGCATACATACAGCACAATGCCGCTCTGTTCTGCGTAGTATGTAGTAAGTGTTTCGCCGAATAAATCGGTAGTACGTCCCAAAATCTGCCCTTCTTCAACAAAATCGCCGCTGTGAATGTGGTGCAGCCAGCAGCCGGTTTCCATTGCCTCAAGGTAAATAATATCCGTCACGTCGCGCGGAATATAACGGCGCGGCTTAACAGGCTCATTAAGCAGTTTCAGCTTGCGCAGAATGTTTCTGATATCTGATTTATATTCTTCAATGTCTTCATGCAGGCAAAGCCCAGCACCGCCGCGTTCAATCAAAATGGAAGGCAGGCCGGTGGAGGCAGCATAATTATAAGCCCCGCCGGTAGCAAGCGAACGCACCATGTATTCCACGTTCAGCACCTTGGCAACGCTGCGCGCTTTTTCTGCCAGTTCTTCCGTTGGCTGTCCCGGGTAATAAACATAAGGGTGCAGGCTTTCGTGAATATCGCCGCTGTGCAGGTCAACGTAAAAATCGGCAATCGGAAAGAAATTGCTGCTGATTAAATACGCTGTTTTTTCTGCCAGTGTGCCAAGCGGGCTGCCCGGGAAGACCCGGTTTAAATTCTTGCCGTCCTCCGGAACAATAAATTCGCGTCTTGCCCAAAAGCCCTGTATGTTTACAGGGTGCAGCATAATCAGGCGGCCGCAGATGTTTTGCGGTTCAAGTTCTTTGCCAAGCTCCATGGCAGCGGCAATGCCGGGATATTCGCCGCCGTGGATGCCGGCAGTGACTAAAAGCGTGGGGCCATCCTGTGTGCCGTTAATAATGGTGATGGGTATTTCTATCTGTGTATCGGGAACCGGCAGCATGGTACGCAGTTTGCTTCCGCGTTCAACAGTCAGTCCGCAAATATTTAAAGTGTCAGACACAAAATCAACTCCTTTTTCAAAATACAGCTTATTATAACATTATTTTAAACATTATTGCAAATAAATATCATTTAAAATTCTTTTGCTAATAAAAACTATACCCATAGGGGTATGGCGGAACTTATTGCTGGGAAAAAATAAAAAAGCCGTATTCTGTAAAGAATACGGCATATTTTCTGGAGCGGGTGACGAGACTCGAACTCGCGACACATAGCTTGGGAAGCTATTGTTCTACCACTGAACTACACCCGCATATGTAACATTTGTACTTACACATTATAGCACAATTCTTTAAAGCATTGCAATACATGGGGGGAGAAATGCAGTGAATTCTGATTAGCTTAATAAAAGCCAATATATGAGTTTGCCTAAACTAACTCAATATTGTATAATAAAATCATTATTGTAAAGAGGTGAACTGTTTGGATATTAGGCAGTTAGAATTTTTTGTTGCTGTTTGCGACAGGGGAAGTATAAATAAAGCGGCTGACTGTCTTTTTACAACTCAGCCAAATGTAAGCAAAACTATTGCCGGGCTGGAAGCAGAACTTGGGCGTACGCTGTTCAGACGCTCACATAAGGGCATGGTACTGACGCCTTATGGCAGAACTATCCGCCAGTATGCAGAAGAAGTGCTCAGGCATGTTAAGCTCATTCAGAATGTTGCCTTGCCGGGAGTACGCGGCAAGTTTTCGCTGGCAAGCTATCGCAGCGATGTGGTGGCTGCACTTTTGAGTGAGTTTTATAACGAATATAAAGATACGGTTTTGCCGGAATATCATCAGGGTTCGCTTGAAGAAATTACCGATAATGTACAGAAAGGCATTTGCGAAATCGGTATAGTATATGTGGCGCAAAAGCAAAGGCAGATTTTTTCGCATATCCTGAGGCATAAAAATCTGGTGTTTGAAGAACTGGGCAGCATGCCGATTTGTGTGTATGTCGGTCCCAACAATCCGCTGTATAAACTGGATTGCATAGATTTTACTGATTTAAAGAAACTGCATGTTATCCGCGGAGTTAAAGATTTCTTTTCATTAGAGCATCATTTGGAGCATATCAATGTTGGTATTGCAGAATTTACAGGAGTTACCGATGCTTTTTACACTAACAGTGAGGCGGTTATTTTAAATCTGTTAACAAATACTGATTTATGCCTGATTGGGATGGATTCCAAAACCAAAAAATATGATAAATTTAATATTAAGGCAGTGCATGTAAACGGCAGTGAGGGAATGCTTACAGTTGGTTATGTTTATGCAGAAGGGCAGGAATTAAGTTTTTACGCCAGAACGTTTGTAGAAAGGTACAGCACCACACTATAACTTTTAGTTATAATGTGGTGCTTATTATTTTGTATTATTTCTTGGTGCTGCTGATATGCTAAAATAACTACGTTATATTTTTAAAAAGGGGGATATATTTATGCTAAAGAAATTTGCAGCAGCGGTGCTTGGCTGCGCTCTTGCTGCAGCTATACTCGCCGGATGCGGTTCAGATGCTTCGAGCAAGGCTGAAAGGCCTAAGGACGAGCTGGTGTTTGTAAATTATCGTGATATACGCGATTTAAACCCGCATTTATATGCCGGAGAAATGTATGCACAGGAGATGCTTTATGAAACTCTGATTACCTTTACTCCGGATGGATTTAAAGGTGTGCTGGCAGAATCGTGGGATATCAGTCCGGACGGAAAGGTATATACTTTCCATATCCGTGAAGGCGTAAAATTTTCTGATGGTGAGCCGTGTGATGCTTACGCCATTAAAGCAAACTTTGACGCAATCCTCGAAAATAAAGACCGCCATACATGGCTGGAGATGATGCATGTGCTGGAAAGTATTTCCGCACCCGATGCGAAAACTTTTGTAATGACTTTATCCAAACCTTATTATCCCATGCTGACGGAACTTAGCGTTACCCGTCCGTTTGCCATGATTTCTCCTAAAGCGATGAAAAACGGCAGCACTAAAAACGGTGTTGATAAATATATCGGTACAGGCCCATATGTACTCGGAGAAGTTGTTACTGACGAATACGCAGTGTTTGAAGCTAATCCCAATTATTGGGGTGAGCAGCCGAAGCTGAAAAAGATTCTGGTGAAGGTTATTCCCGATAACCAAACCCGTGTTATGGCCTTGGAAAAAGGCGAGATTGACCTGATTTTCGGCAAAAATATGCTGGATGTTGATTCTATCCGCAAGTTCAAGGACAATAAAGACTTTACGGTAGCTTTGTCTGAGCCTACTTCTACCCGCCAGATTGTTTTAAATACCAATAATGCGGTGCTGAAAGATATTGCCGTGCGCAAGGCATTGCAGCATGCTACCAATAAGCAGGCCATTTCCGATGGTATTTTTTATGGCGTAGAACAGCCTGCCGATACTTTATTTTCAAAATCTATTCCGTATTGTGATATTGGCTTAAAACCGTATCAGTATGATGCGGCGCTGGCTGAAAAAATGCTTGATGATGCCGGGTGGAAAAAAGGTGCCGATGGTATCCGTGTAAAGGACGGACAGAAAATGGAATTGGGACTTTTATATAACAGCGACAGCGTTACCGAAAAATCCATTTCCGAATATTTGCAGTCTGAATACAGCAAACTTGGTATTATACTTAATATTTTCGGCGAGGAAGAACAATCCTACCGCGATAAAATGAAGGCTGGCAATTTTGATATGGTGTTTAATATCTGCTGGGGAACTCCTTATGACCCGCAGTCCTCACTTGCAGCCATGAGAATGCCTGTTTACGGCGATTATGCGGCGCAGCAGGGTTTGAAGGACAAGGCTGAGATTGATAAGGCGATAACCGATATTATGGTATCTACCGATGAAGCAAAACGTCAGGAACTTTATACCTACGTACTGACCCGTCTGCATGATGGTGCCGTATATCTTCCGCTGACTTATGAATGCAATAAAGCTATTTACCGTTCTGACCTTAAGGGAATGCATTTTACCCAGACTCAGTACGAAGTTCCTTTCCATGATATGTATATTGAATAGTGTATCAGCCGGAGGGTCTCTTTGATAAGGGACCCTTCCGTGTTTTAACGAGGTTATTATGCAGTATTATATTATTAAAAGAGTTCTCAGCGCAGTGCCATTGCTTTTGTGCATTTCTTTTGTGTGCTTCTGTTTTATAAGTTTGATTCCGTCCGACCCTGCTGAGGTTGCGCTGCGTGTCCGGCAGGTTCCCATAATTACGCCGGAAGCTGTGGAAGAAGTACGGCGTGAGCTTGGGTTTGACAAGCCCTTTATGGTGCGTTATTTCGATTGGGTGGTTAACTGCCTGCATGGTGATTTCGGCATTAGCTATACCAATCCTTCGCGTACGGTTGCAGGCGAGCTTCTGCGGTGCATGCCTGCTACGTTGATTTTAGCAGGAGCCTCTTTTGTGATGGTTCTTGCACTCAGCATACCCATTGGGTTTTTCTGTGCTGTTTATAAGGACAGTTGGTTTGATAAGATTATGCGCGGTTTTATTTTTATGACTACCGCTATGCCTGCTTATTGGATTGGCCTGCTGTTGATGTGGTGCGTATCCATCAAACTTGACCTTTTGCCGACAAGCGGCAACAGCAGTTTTAAACATTTGATTCTGCCGGCGCTTACAGTATCGCTTACATATATATCCACATATATACGCCTTATTCGCAACAATATGCTGGAAAACATGAAGCAGGATTATGTTCTGTACGCCAATGTACGCGGCCTGCCGCAACGCCTGATTTTAACTAAGCATATTCTGCGCAACTCCATGCATACCTGCTTTGTGGCTATCGGCATGAGCATACCGCAGCTTATTGCCGGTACGATTGTTGTAGAAAATGTTTTTGCCTGGCCGGGGCTTGGAACGCTTTGCATAGAATCGATTTTTAACCGTGATTATCCGATTGTGCAGGCTTATGTGCTGCTTATTGGTGCGCTGTTTGTTGTTTTTAATCTGATTTTTGATATTTTGCAGACTGTTATTGACCCGCGTTTGCGCAGGGAGGTGTCCTGATGCTTGAAAGATTTCTGCATAACAAAATGGCGATGATGACAACGGGTGTAATTTTGTTTATTGCAGTGCTGGGAATTTTTGCCCCGCTTATTGCGCCTAATGACCCTTATGCCAATAATATCATGAATAAATTTGCGCCTGTGAGCGCACAATACCCGCTTGGCACCGACCAGCTCGGCCGTTGTATACTTTCGCGCATGTTGTACGGTATCAGGCCTACTTTGGGTCTTGCCATGCTGACGATGATTGGCACAATAGGACTCGGCGGGTTTATGGGGCTTGTGGCAGGCTATTTTAAAGGGCCGGTTGACGAAATTATCATGCGCGTTGTAGACGTAATGCTTTCCTTCCCCAGCCAGATAATGGTATTTGCTGTTGTTGCGCTGCTGGGTATTGATGTGCGCAATGTAATTTTAGCCAATGTGTTTATAAAATGGGCGTGGTATGCCCGCATGATACGCACAGCGGTTGTGCAGTACAGAGATTGCAATTTTGTGCAGTTTTCGCGCTGTGTCGGCACGCCGGAATGGTTTATCCTTTCACGGCATCTTCTGCCCTCCATTACTGCTGACCTTGCGGTACTGGCAACGCTTGATATCGGTTGGGCAATAATTAATATTTCTACCCTTTCCTTCCTCGGCCTGGGCGTTCAGGCGCCTATTCCGGAATGGGGAGCCATGCTTAACGAAGCCAAACATGTGCTGACAACTAACCCGTCACAAATGTTTGTACCGGGTATTGCCATTGTTGTGCTGGTTACGGCATTTAATCTGCTGGGTGATGCGCTGCGCGATGTGTTTGACCCGAAGGAGGCTGCCTGATGGTAATGCTGGACGTAAAAAATTTGAATGTTGTACTTAAGCATAAAAATATGCAGCGGGTACTTGTGGATAATGTCAGCTTCGCGCTTAATCCGGGAGAATGTCTGGGGATACTTGGCGAATCCGGCAGCGGCAAAAGCCTGACAGTAAAATCTGTGCTGGGTCTTTTGGACAACAGTTTTGATATAAACGGGCAGGCTGTTTTTCAGGGCAGGGATTTATTGCAGGAAAGCACTGAATCTCTGCGCAGGCTGCGCGGCAGTAAAGTAACAATGGTGCTGCAAAACCCGATGACCTGTTTTGACCCTTTATGCAGGGTGGGCGAGCAGATTGCCGAAACCTTTGTGACGCATCTTGATTTGAACGGCAAGCAGGTATATGAAAAATCAGTAAAAATGCTTGAAGCAATGCTTATTCATTCTCCGGAAGAAGTGCTGGAGAAATTTCCGCACCAGCTTTCGGGCGGTATGCTTCAGCGTATTATGATAGGCATCGCCATGGCTATGAAACCTGATTTGCTTGTAGCTGACGAACCGACAACGGCGATAGATGCCATTACGCAGTATGAAATATTAGAAGAATTTTTGCGTATTAAAAAAGAAGGCAATACTTCCATAATATTTATTACGCATGATTTAGGGGCAGTATCCCGCCTTGCGGATAAAATTATTGTTATGAATAAGGGCAGGATTGTTGACGAAGGAAGTTTTGAACACATTTTAAAAAATGCCCGCGACCCCTACACAAGACTGCTGGTAGAAAAAAAGAGCGCGGTAATGCAACGCTACCGTAAATTTATAGATAAACCTGCGGAGGTGGAGTAAAGTGATTGATTTACAAAAGATATGTGTTAGTTTCCGCAGCGAAAAGCAGACCAGCTTTTTTGGCAAGGAACGCAAACAGATTTTGTTTGATGTATCGCTTAAAATTCCGCAGGGAACGTGCCTGGGCATATTGGGCGAATCCGGCAGCGGCAAGAGTACCCTGGGCAGGGTTATCTGCGGTATGCTGAAGCCTGACAGCGGCACATATATGCTGGAAGGCACTGATGTTTATGCCGGTAAAAACGGCAGGCGGCTTCTTCAAAGCAAACTCAGCATCGTGTTTCAGGATTATACAACTTCGGCTAATCCGCGTTTTAGGATAAATGATATTATTTCCGAAGGAATAAACGTATATAAAAGGCGTACCGGCGCAAAAATCAGCAACAAAGAAGAAGTAAAACGCTTATTGGAGCTGGTCGGGCTTGATGAAACTTTTTCCGGAAGATTTCCGCATCAACTGTCCGGCGGGCAGCTTCAGCGCGTATGTATAGCAAGAGCCGTGGCCTGCCGTCCGGAAATAATACTTTTTGATGAGGCGATTTCTTCGCTTGATGCACATACGCAGGTGCAAGTAATGGATTTGCTGGCAGAGCTGAAAAAAGAGCTTAACTTAACCTATATTTTTATAACACATGATTTAACTTCCATTACTTATTTATGTGATGACGTTATGTTTTTAGAAAGCGGCAGAGTTACAGAGCATATCAAAGTTGAAAATATCGGCAGGACCAAAGACCCTTATGCCAGAAAGCTGCTGCATTCAATTATTGAATTTTAAAAAATTTAGAGGAGGTGCTTTTTTGAAAAAAGCATTAATACTTTCTACGGCTATGGCATTTGGCGTAACTGCCTCTGCCGCTGCAGCCAATCCGTTCAGTGATGTTCCGGAAGGACACTGGGCCTATCAGAGTATAAATAAACTTGCCGCGCAGGGCGTTATTGATGGTTATCCGGATGGTACTTACGGCGGCGATAAGCTGATGACCCGTTATGAAATGGCACAGATTGTTGCCAGGGCAATGGCAGGCGGTGCTGATGTTGATAAACTTGCAGCCGAATTCAGTGATGAACTGGACAGCCTTGGCGTGCGTGCAGCTAATCTGGAAAAGAAAACCGGCAATGTAAAAATTGCCGGACAAATACGTATGCATTATGCCGGTTACAGGGACGGCGCAGATAAGCACTGGAATACCAACAGCAGTTCTAAAATACGCACACGTATTTTTGTAACCGGGCAGATAAACGAAGACTGGAGTTATAACGGACGTTTTGAAAATACCCAGAACCTGCGCAACAGTACCGGCGATGATACGCTTGAACTGGACCGCGCTTTTGTGGAAGGCAAATTAGGCGGAGTTAAATTGCGGGCAGGACGGACCTGGGGTTATTTTGGTGAAGGCAATATTTTTGATGAAAACCTCGACGGCGTTATAGCTTCTTATGGCAAGGATGTAAAAATAGAAGCAGTTTATGGCAAAGCGCCAAAACAGCTTGGCTGGGATTATAAGGATGTTTACGGCGGGGCAGTAAGCGCTTCCGTTAAAGATTTAAAACTTGGCGCAGGTTATTATAAATTCGGTGATGCGCAGGCTGCATACTCCAATGACCCGGATAATGCAATCTGGCATGCAGATGTTTCTTATAAAACCGGCGATATTACTTTGGGTGCGATGTATTTTCAGTCTGATGAGAACGACAGTGCCGGTGATGATAATGGGTATGTAATAAGCCTTAATTATAAAGGTGCTAAAGCTGCCGAGCCGGGTTCTTACGGCATCAATGCACAATATTTTGACCAGGCCGGAACCACGGCTATATCACATACCATGAACGGCGAATATCCTTACAGAACAGCTGCAGCTAATGCTGTGGAAGGTTTTGATGGTTACAAACTTGCCGGTTACTATACTGTGGCTAAAAATGTTGTCGCCGGTATAGAATATTTTGCGCTTGAAGGAAATAAATCCGGGGAAGATTATGATACTCTCTGGACACAACTGATTTTTACATTCTAAAAAATAAAAGCCGTATTCCATACAGCAGGAATACGGCATATTTTTTATTGGATGGCGGTTGTTATCAAGCGCGGCTGCAATTTGCTTCGGCATGGCATAATACGTCATGCCGGTATAATAAATGTGGGTGTCAGCATCAAACGGCTGTAAATTTTTAAGTTAGCACTTGACAACCTCATTAAAAAATAGTATAGTGTTCTCAAACAGGAACAACATATAAGGGGCTGAATGAGGGGAATGGAAATCGTAGAACGTTTGATGTACTTTAACCTTACACGCCAGGAGGCAACTTTATACCTGCTGCTGTTAAAAGCCGGACGCCTTACAGGGTACGAGGCTGCCAAGCAGACGGGTATTTCGCGCTCTAACACTTACACTGCTTTGGCGGGGCTTGTGGAAAAAGGCGCAGCCTATATTATGGAAGAAGGCAAAGTGACGCGTTATACGCCGGTAGCGCCGGAAGAGTTCTGCAATAATAAAATACGCCGCCTTACAGAGCAGCGCAACCAGCTTTTAAAAGAGCTGCCGGGCGTGCAGAACGAAGCGGAAGGCTACATTACCATCAAGGGCAATGCCGAAATTATCAGCAAGCTGCAAAATACGGTGCTTAATGCGCAGGCGCGCATTTATGTATCGGCAAATGCCGCCGTTATGGAACTTTTGCGCAGCGAGCTGGAAACGGCATTAAGCCGCGGCTTGAAGGTAGTTGTTATTACCGGGCACGATTTCCTTTTGCCGGGCGCAATTTGCTACAACACTGTAAAACAAAACGGGCAAATCAGGCTCATTGCCGATTCGCATACAGTGCTGACAGGCGATTTGGACGACGGCGACAATTCAACCTGTTTATATTCCTGCAAGCGCAACCTTGTTGATTTGTTCAAAGATGCGCTGAAAAATGAGATTAAACTGATTGAATTGCAGAAAGGTGAGAATTAATGGCTGAGAAAATTCCGTTTGTAACTAAAGAACAACTTGAAGATATTGCATCACAATACGCAACACCGTTTTATCTGTACGATGAAAAAGGCATCCGTGAGACGGCACGCCGCGTAAACAAGGCTTTTGGCTGGAACAAAGGCTTTAAGGAATATTTTGCGGTTAAGGCTACGCCGACGCCGGGCATTTTAAAAATTCTGCATGAAGAAGGCTGCGGCGCGGATTGTTCTTCTTACACAGAGCTTTTAATGGCGGATACTGTTGGTTTTAAAGGCGAAGAAATTATGTTTTCTTCCAATGATACTCCGGCGGAGGATTTTCAGCTTGCACGCAAACTTAATGCAACCATAAATCTGGATGACATTACCCATATTGACTTTTTGGAAAGGGTAGCGGATATTCCGGATACAGTTTGCTGCCGTTTTAATCCCGGCGGGCATTTTGCCATTGCCAACAATATTATGGATAACCCCGGCGACGCTAAATACGGCATGACCCGTGAGCAGCTTACCGAAGCTTACAAACGCCTGATGGAAAAAGGCGTTAAACATTTTGGGCTGCATGCCTTTTTGGCAAGCAACACCGTAACTAACGATTATTACCCGGAGCTGGCGCGTATTTTGTTTAAAGTGGCGGTGGAATTAAAAGAAGAAACCGGCGCTTCCATTGAATTTATCAATCTTTCCGGCGGCGTAGGCATTCCTTACCGTCCGGAACAGCCGGAAAACGATATTATGGCTATTGGCGAAGGCGTGCGCCAGGCATTTGAAGAAGTGCTGGTGCCTGCGGGTATGGGCAATGTAAGGCTTTACACCGAAATGGGCCGCTACATGCTTGCCCCTTACGGCGCGCTTATCAGCCGCGTTATTCATCAAAAGCATATTTACAAAGAATACATTGGGCTTGATGCCTGCGCTGCCAACCTGATGCGCCCGGCGATGTACGGATCTTATCATCATATTACCGTTATGGGCAAGGAAAACGCGCTCTGCGACCATAAATACGATGTTACCGGCGGTTTGTGCGAAAACAATGATAAGTTTGCCATTGACCGTATGCTGCCGGAAATTAATATCGGCGATTTAGTGTTTATTCACGATGCCGGCGCACATGGTTTTGCCATGGGCTACAATTATAACGGCAAGCTGCGCAGCGCTGAGCTTCTGCTGAAAGAGGATGGCAAGGTAGAGATGATTCGTCGTGCGGAAACTCCTGCCGATTACTTTGCTACCTTTGATTTTACAGGTTTATTTAATAAAGATTAATGTTAGAAACTCCGGTATTTATTTTAATGCCGGAGTTTTTTGTTTGCCGAAAATTTTGCTGTATGGTATGATTTATTTTAGTGCAGAAATTGACGGCGGTTTGTGTTAAACATAAAAGCCGTACAAAATAAATTAAAAATATTCAGGGAGAAAAGAATATGGCAATTTTAGAATATGCTTCGCTGATGAGTGACGAAATAAGACGCGTGCCTCTTGAAGAACTTAAAACGCGCCTTGCTAATTTCCGTGCGGCTATGGACAGTGAAAACCCCGGCTGGCAAATGGCTGTGGTAAACGATAAAGTTAATATGTATTATTTTACCGGCACAATGCAGGAAGGCGCGCTTGTAATCCGTCCGCAGGACGAAATTTTGTGGGTGCGCAGAAGTTACGACCGTGCGCGCAACGAATCCTTGCTGCCGGATATCCGCCCTATGCAGAGTTTCCGCACTTTGGCGGAGTTTTACGGTACAGTGCCGGAGAAAATGTATCTGGAATGCAAAAAGGCAACTGTTGAATGGCTGAACATGCTGCGCAAATATTTGCCGTTTAAAGATTATGCCGATATTGATGCACTGCTTTGCAGCCTGCGCCTGACAAAAAGCACCTATGAACTTGATTTAATGCGCCGCAGCGGTGCGATTCACCAAACGGTGCTGGAACAACTGGCGCCTAAAATGATTACTGAAGGCGTAACAGAAGCAGAGCTGGCGGTGGAACTTTATTCTGCCATGCTGCGCCGCGGTTCGCACGGCATTGCGCGCATGAACCTGCCCTTGGGCGAAGACGTTATCGGCGTGGCATCTTTTGGCAAAAGCGGGCTGGTGCGCACTGCGTTTGACGGACCCGGCGGCACAGGCGGCACCTGCATTGCGGTGCAGAGTATTGGCTCGCCGTTCCGCAAATTGAAGGCGGGCAGGCTGGTGTATCTTGATATTCCCTGCGGCGTGGAAGGCTACCATACCGATAAAACGATAGTATATTATTTTGGTGACATTAACAAAGACCCTAACCGCGATTTGATTCTGGCAGCGCATGAACACTGCCTGATGCTGGAACGTTTTGCTGCATCCATGTTAAAACCGGGCGTAGTGGTTGAAGATGTTTACAATGAAACGATGAAACATTTTGATGAACGTTTTGCCGGAGGCTTTATGAACGGCGGCAAGTTTTTGGGGCACAGCATCGGCCTGACAATGGACGAAAGCCCGGCTGTTGCCAACCGCTTTAAGCAGGTGCTGACTGAAAATATGACTTTTGCGCTGGAGCCTAAAATTGCCCTGCCGGGTATTGGCATGGTGGGCAGCGAAAACACGTATCTTGTAACTCCGCAGGGAGGCAAGGCGCTTACTGGTTCTCCGCATAAGTTGCACTGCATTTTTTAAAACTTAAAACAAATAAAAACAACGGCAGCAGCCTTAATATAAGGTTACTGCCGTTTTGTTATGTATCATTTGAAGCAGAAGAAATGCCCAAAACAGGTTACAATAAAAATATAAATGCTATGCCAGCGTTTCCGAAGAACACAATCCTGCCAGTGCAGGCAAATTGGTGACGGTTATTTTACCGCGCCCGGTGGCGATAATATTGCGGCTGCGCAGATGTGCCAACCCGCGCGTAATATGCACGCGGCTTAAACCCAACAGCTCCGCCAAAGCATCCTGCGTAATATCAAGCGAGCCTGAAGGTGCAGACTGATTGTTCGCAGCAAGCAGGTACAGTAAATTACAAATTTTAACGAGCGCGGAATTATATTCCTGATGGATGGTTTCAAACAGCAGGCGGTTGATATACATGGCATGCCAGTTGGCAACCTGCTGTGCCAGTTCTGCATTGGCAGCAAACATCTGCCCGAATTGTTCCTTGGTAAATTCAAGCACCTGCATATCGCTTAAGGCTTCGGTTACAAGCGAAAGTTCAATTTTAAAATCGCAGTTATGGTAACCGGGAAAAACTGTGCCCGCGCCGTGAAAGCTGATGATTTTACGGCGGCCGTTTTCATGGTCGGCATAGTTCATGGCTGCGCCGCTTATAATATAATGGAACAACCGGTGCGGCTGACCGGGCTGCCACAGGTATTCGCCTTTGCGGAACTGCTTTTTTAAATGGGGCTGCGTAAGAAAATAATCGTAAAAGCGGGAAAATTCCCCACAGAAAAAATAACGCGGTATCAGCATTTTGATGCCTCCGGTAAATATTGTTACTTAAATTGTAGCACGGCGGCAAAGTATGGTAAACATAAAACGGGAGGGATTTTTTATGCAGTACAAATGCAGAGTAGCAGTTATTGACAAAAAATGTTTTGATGATTACCAGAAGCAATATTTGGCAGACCCCAAAAGCGGCGCCTGTCCATTTTATAATGTAGGCGATGAGTTTATTTTTGAGCGTTACGGCGGTGAAGATACTTTCTGGCGTGTGGGCAGCGGGTCCCAGTGTGCCGAAGCGTGGGACTGCATCAGCCGCTATGTTTATACCGCGTTGCAGGGCGGCAGCATTATGCGCGGGTGGACTAATGATGAGCATATGATGATTGCCTGCTGCAATGACGGTACGCGGCCGGTAATTTTTAAAATTGAGCGCCTTGATTATCTGGTGGTTAAAATTGAAGGCATGGTTTGTGAAAACTGCGCTGCCAAAGTAGAAAATGCGCTGGCGCAGATTGCCGGAGTTACAGGCGTAAAAGTACGCCTTGATAAAAAATGGGCAGAGGTTTACTGCGATAAAAACGCTGCCCCGGATGAAAACGCATTAATACAGGCAGCAGAATCTTGCGGTTATAAAGTTATAGGCATTGATTAAAAATAAAAAACGGCATAAAAACAACGGCAGTAGCCTTAATATAAGGTTACTGCCGTTTTGCTATTTTCTCATTAATTGTTCAAGCTCTGATGTTTCTGAGGCATAGCCGAGCACATATAAAGTATCGCCGCTGTGCAGGCGGGTGTTGCCTTCGGGTATCAGTTCTTCATCGCCGCGTTTAACATCTACCAAAAGTGTGTGTCGCGGCCAGTTAATTTCGCGCACCAGGCGTCCATCAGCAGGGCTGCCGGTATCGATTGTAAGTTCAATGATGCTGCGTTCCTGTTCGGCGTGGTTGGCTTCCAGTGCTTTGGTGTTCTGCAAAAGGCGCAGCAAAAGTTCTCCGTAAAGCGGCTTAGCCTGCCATAGTTCGGTTGTGGCAAAAGCTGTCAGTGATGCCAGTGCCAAAGGCAGCAGGTGCAAAAACGAACCTGTCATTTCCATTACCAGCACGGTGGCGGTAATGGGCGTGCGTACAGATGCCGTAAAAAATGCTGCCATGCAGATGATAATAATATTTGCTTTATAAGCGGCTGCCAAAAGCCCTGCCTGCGTAAACAGGGCGGCAATAACGCTGCCGATAAGCCCGCCGCTGACAAGCGTTGGTATAAAGGCTCCGCCCGGCAAACCGCTGCCGAACGCCAGCAAGGTCAGCACTATTTTGGCGGCTGAAAAAAGCAGCAGTACAGTCAGCGGGTAATTGTTGGCGGCAATATCGGTAAGTAAATCGTCGCCGCCTCCCAATGCCTCCGGCAGATAAAAGCCGACAGCGCTTGTGATGGCGAGCAGCAGAAAATTACTTAAACAGGAGTTAGTTAAAAAGCCTGTTTTATAGAGCCTGCCGCTGTTTAAAAGCCCGGCGTTAAACCATAAGCCTAAAATGCCGCAGATAATGCCTGCGGCAATGATTGCCCAGTAATCTGCAAACTGCATCAGCGGCAAACCTGTAAAATCAAAAACTGTTTCGCGCCCCAGCATAATGCGGCTTACCAGTGTGGCAGCAAGTGAGGCGGAAAGAGCGGGAAAAAGCAGCAGGCCGCTGAAATTGTGGTTGAGTTCTTCCAGAACAAAAATAACACCAGCAAGCGGAGCG
>ERZ779889.888-NODE-888-length-34137-cov-3.751247_pt1 | contig 34137 bp, 18 predicted proteins | sample MGYA00511030_ERZ779889 | MGnify/ENA primary metagenome ERZ779889 (study PRJEB29588, sample SAMEA2160616) | human gut metagenome | biome: human gut; feature: human-associated habitat; material: faeces | place: Denmark | collected 2008/2010 ... | reverse complement strand
CCGTCGGCGCGCGTGCTGCCCTCCACGGCCAGCACCGTGTAGAGCTGTTCGCGCTGGTTCATCTGGTCGATGACGCCGGTCTCTTTCAGCAGTTGGTACATGCCGGAGAGGCTGCTCTCCGTGGAGAGGGATTGGGGGAGCGGTTCGTCCACGATTTCCACTTCGTCATTGGACACCGTGCTCTCGCCCTGCGCGTAGTGGTCGTCCCACGTGTCGGAACATCCGGTTGCCGCCAGGCTGACGCCGGCTGCGCAGAGGGCGCTCAGGATAAAATATTTCGTTCTCATAGCGATGTGTTTCTTTTGTGTTATTGTTCAACTGGGGTTTCGTCGGTGATAGGCTCGAAGAGGATGTAGTCTATCATGATGCGGTAGTTGGAGTTGGAGCTTGCTCCCGGGTCTTTCAAGACGAGCTTGAACTGGTGCGACGAGGTGGCGTCGAACTCAATCTCCTCGTAGACCGTATAGGTGAACATGTGGGAGCCGCCCGTCGTCACGTCGTCCGACATGTAGGGGCTTGCCGTGACGACGTTCTTCTCGTCAACGGAGAATTCCATCTGGCCACCGTTGCTGCCGCTCTCGCCTTTATGGATGAAGTCCATCGACTTGGCGTTGCCAAACTGGATGCTCACCTTGTACTTGCCTTTCACGATGACCGGCGTGGTGAAGGTGATGGAGCCCATGTTGCCGAGGTTGAGCATCAGGAAGTCGGAGTACATGGCGTCCTTCCAGTCGTTGTTGCTTTTGGCCGTGAAGTAGATGATGAACCAGTTGGGCTTGGTCGAACCGGGACGCCAAGGGCTGGGGCTGGTGAGCGTGTAGTCGTAGAGGCCCAGGGAGCTGACGTCGGCGTTGCCTTCAGTCGACTCGTGATAGGTCTGGTACTTCATCTCGTCGAAGTCGCCGTTGCCGGCTTCAATCCAGTCGCGGATGGCATCGTAGTTGGTCACGTCGAAGAGCACGGTTTCCGGCTGCGGCTCGGCCACGGCCATCCAAGCGTCAATCTGGTGCACATAGCCGTTCTTGGCCTGGATGTTCGACTCCTCGTCGAGGAAGCCGGCCTGGCTGTCTTCCACGCCGTAGTTCATGTAGAACACGCCATCGACCTCGCTCACCTTCACCAAGCCCTCGGAAGTGAGCGTTTCCCAGTTCTTCGAGGTGGCGTCGCTCGTGTCGAACGACTTGAGCTTGCTCAGGTTGTACGCGCCGGGCAGGATGTGGTAGGCCACATACTGGTAGAGCGCGTTGTCGGGGTTGGTGTAGTCGGCCCCGGCTTCAAGCTTGGAGGCGAGGTCTTGCAGCGAGTTGATGCCCGCTTGCTGGTAGACGGCGTCGCTCACGGCCAGGAGCGTGAAGTTCTGCTTCTGCGTGATGGGCCGCCCGTTGGCGTCCACGGTGTCCTTGTAGATGACATTGATGCGCTCGTCGAGCCCGGTGGCCTCCACGGCCTCGCGGAAGAGGGCGAAGGGGCGCTCCGGCTCGCAGATGCGTTCGTAGACGCTCTCGGTGAGCGGGGTCATCACGTCGTCGAGAATGTAGACAAAGCCGTTCGACACGCGGTTGGCCAGCTCGGCCACGTGGGCCTCGCCGTTCAAGTAGAGCGACTGGAGACCGCCGGCGGCAGCGTCGTCGCCGTAGGAGAGGGTCAGCTCGTCTTCCGAGACGGTCTTGATGGGCAGCGCGCCGTCCACGCTGATGAAGTCTTGCTGGTTGAGCGTGTCGGCCAGCAGGTGGAACTTCACGAGGTTGTTGGCATACTCCTCGCCCAGCTCCTCGATGGAACTCACGCCTTCGCGTTGCAGGAAGCGTTGCACAGCTTCATTCGTGGGGGCGAAGACGGTGAAGCTCTGCGTGGCCTGGTTCACGGCATTGTAGAGATCGGCATATTTCATGATGGACACCCACTCCGAGCAGTCCTCGCGGGCCGACAGGTAGGTCGAGGCGGGCTGCATGTCGTAGACGGTGAACGTGTCGCCGTCGTAGGGGTCGTCGCAGGCAACGAAGCAGAAGAGGGCGAGCAAAGCCCACGCGGCCTTGCCGCACATCTGCCGGAGGATGCCTTTAAAGGCTTGTTGGTATCTTGTTTTCATTGTCGGTTGTTGTTTTAAATGGTTGGCGGACGTCTGCCATCGGCCGGGGCCGCCCGGGCTGCTTGGGAGCTAGCCGGGAACGGAACGGAAGCTAACCGGGAGCTGCATAGGAGCTAGCCGCGGCTAGCTCCCGTTCCGCGTTTCCGCGCGGCGGGGATGGCTGATGTCCAAAGATGTATCGTTCTTATTGCACCACGTCGTAATAGGGGTTTTGCTCCAGTTGGGGGTTCGTGTTGATGTCCCACTCGGGGATGGGCAGGAACCAGGCGTTGTCGTCCTTGAGAGCCGATTGCAGGAAGCTGCGGTTGGCCGTGGAGTTGTTGCTCATCACGAGGTCAACGAACTGGTTGCGGTACTTGAAGCCTTGCTGGCGGCCGAAGCGGAGCAGGTCGTACCAACGCTTGCCTTCGCCGGCGAACTCAATGTCGCGCACTTCGAGCAAGGCCGTGAGCAGTTCCTCCTCGCTTGTCTCGGCGGGGTCGATGTCGAGGTCGTACTGGAATCCTGTGGTGTCAAAGCCATAGCCGCGGTTGCGTATCGGGTTGATGAGGTCGAGGGCAGCCTGCCAGTTGGCCGCTCCGCCGAGGCGGATGAGGGCTTCGGCCTTCATCAGCATCACGTCGGCCATGCGGTAGACGATGAAGTTGGCATCCTGGTTGTCGCCTTCGCGCTTCATTTCCCACTCATTGCCCATGCCGTTGTATTTCCAGATGATGGGTTGCAAAATGTCGCTCGCCACGATGCTTTCGTAGCCAAACGTGTAGTAGATGCCCCAAGGGGCGCCGACCATCGGCATGCTCGAATCCGTGAGGCGTTCGGTCATGGTCTCGGAGAAATACAAGGGCGGCGGGGTGCTGTTCCAGTAAGTGAGGGCCGTGGGGCTGCCGCTGGTCTGGTCGAGGTCGCCTTCAAACTGGATTTCGAAGATGGACTCGTTACTGTTGCCCGGGTAGAACATCTCGAACCACTGCGAGCTGGAGGTGATGAGCACGGGGCGGATGGCCGAGCTGGCGTTGATAAGCTGGTCGGCATAGTCCACGCAGCCCTGGTAGTCCTCGCTCCAGAGGCAGACGTCGGTCATCAGGGCCAGCAGCGCCCATTTCGTGGCGCGGCCTTTGTTCGACCACGTTTCGCCGAAAGTCTCCTTGGCGGCGTTGGTATCCAGGGCGTCGGTGATGTCTTTCTTGATTTGGGCTATCACCTCGCTCTCGCCCGACTTGGGCACATCGGTGGGAATCTGGTCGTCGATGTAGGGTTCCGTAATCAAGGGCACGTCGCGGAAGTTGCGCACGAGGTAGAAGTAGGAAAGCGCGCGCAGGAAGTAGGCTTCCGTCTGGTGGGAGTGCATTTGCTCCTCATAGTAGCTCGCGTCTTCGGCCATCACGCCGGGGGCGTAGTGGAGCACGGCGTTGGCCAGGCCGATGATGTTGTAGAAGTTGGCCCATTTCACGTTGCTGTTGTTGGGCAGCACCTGAAAGTCCTGCACCTTCTGCTGGTCGGTGTTGGTGGTGTTGACCGACCCTCCGCGCAGCTCGCCCCAGCAAAGCATGTCCTTCACGCTGCCCCGCGTCAGGTGGTAAGCCTGCCCGAGGACGGATTCCACGTCTTCGCTGGATTTCCAGAACATGTCCGACGATTGTTTGTCTTTCGGCAAGATGTCGAGGTAGTCGCTGCAGCCGGTCGTCGCCAACATGCTGCCGAACATGAGTATTGTCGTAAGTATTTTCTTCATATCTGTATGTGTCTAATTAGAAGTTTAAGTTTACACCGCAGGTGAACTGGATGGAGGCCGGCGTCATGGCCGTGTCCTTGGTCAGCGTGGACGAGGGCTTCACTTCGGGGTCTTGGCCGGTGTATTTCGTCCAAGTGAAGAGGTTGTAGCCCGTCACGTAAACGTCCACCGTGTTCATCCGCAGCTTCTGGCTGACGGTCTTGGGCAGGCGGTAGGTGAGCGAGAGCGACTTCAGGCGCAGGTAGGAGGCGTCTTCCACGAAGCGGTCTGAACCGAGGTAGTTGTAGCCTTGGTTGTAGAGCGCGCGCGGGATGTCGGTCTGGTCGCCCTCGTTGCGCCAGCGGCGGAGGACAGCCGTACTCTGGTTGTCGGTGCCGTACATCGACTCGTTGTCCATGCGGGCTTGGTTGACCACCTTCATGCCGTAGCGGCCATAGAAGTTGGCCGTGAGCTTCAGTTGCTTCCAAGACACCGTGAGGCCCGCGCCGCCATAGAAGCGCGGCTGCGCGTTGCCGAGGTAGACGATGTCGTACTGGTTGATGACGCCGTCGTGGTTGATGTCCTCGTAGATGGCGTCGCCCGGGCAGACGATGGCCGTGCCGTTGCGCATCACGATGGGCTGGCCTTCGATGTCCCTCATCACGTTGCCTTCAGCGTCGCGCGCGTAGGTGGCTTCCGTGTTCTGGTAGACGCCCAGGTAGCGGTAGCCGTAGAAAGAGCCTTGCGGGCGGCCCACTTCGTTGCGGATGGCGTAGTTGCCGTTGTCAAAGGTGTATTCCTCGTCGGTCTTGTTCATCGGCAGCTCGGTGATTTCGTTCACGTTGCGGCTGATGTTGAAGTAGCCCGACACGCGCCAGTCGGCATTCTCGTAGGCCACGAAGTCGGTGCGGAACTCCCAACCTTTGTTGGTCATCTCGCCGGAGTTGTAATACTTCAGTTTGTATTCGCCGTAGCCCGTCGTGGTGGGCGCTTTCATGTCTTTCTGGAGCAGGTCGCGGGTGTAGCGTTGGTAAACGTCCAGGGTGAAGCGCAGGCGGTTCTTGAAGAGGGCGATGTCCACGCCGGTGTTATACTCCGTGGTGGTCTCCCACTTCAGGCGGTTGAGCTGCATGGAGGTGGGCTTGATGCCGCTCATGTCCATGTAGTTGTCGCCGGCCGCGAAAGCTCCGAGGTAAATGCCCGTGCCACTGGCCGAACGTCCGCTCTGGCCGATACTGAAGCGGAGCTTGAACTCGTCGAGCCAGTCGCGCGTGCTGGCCATGAAAGGCTCTTCGGCCAAGTGCCATGCGAAACCGCCGGAGGGGAAGAGACCCCAGCGTTCCGACTTACCCATGGAGGAGTTGCCTTCGTAGTTGACCGTGGCGTTGAAGACGTAACGGTTCAGGAAGGTGTAGTTGACGGCTGCGATGGCCGAGAGCGTGCGTTCCTCCGTGTCGCTGGAAGTCAGCTTGGAGACGGTGCTGCCCATGATGGGGTCGGAAAGGTCGGCCGAGGAGTTGCCGTAGGTCATGCTGTTGTAGGCAGACTTGCGGCTGTCGGTCGTGCGGAAGATGGCGTTGGCGATGAGCTTGTGGCGTTCGCCCCAGTTCTTGATGTACATGAGCTGGTTTTCCGAGTTGATGGAGAGCAGGTCGGAGGCGGCGTCGGTGCTGAGGTTCGACTCCTCGTCGGTCCAAGCCAGGCCGGTGGCCGTCTGCGGGAGGAACTTGCGGTCTTTCTGGTTGCGGATGTTGAGGCTGATATAAGCCTTGTAGGTCAGTTCCGGCAAAATCTTGTACTCCACGTTGAAGTTCATCTTGCTCTCGCGTTGGAGCGTGTTGTACTCTCCGTCGTTGGCCAGCGCGATGGGGTTGTAGTTGCGCGCGTCGTCGGTCTTGTCGAGCTTGGTCGGCTCGGGGTCGATGGCGCTTCCGTCCGTGTTGTAGCGCGAGAAGTACTGGTCGGTGCGTTCGCCCGTCTCTGGGTCAATATAATAAGGAGACTTGTTCGGCATCTTGCGGAACGCTTCCTTGCGGATGTTGAAGTAGTTGTTGTCGCGGTCGGACTGCGTGTAGGAGAAGTAGGCGTTGAAACGCAGGCGGTCGGAGAACTTGTAGGTCACGTCGAGCGAGGAGTTCAAGCGGTTGAAGCCCGTGCCGATGGTCGTTCCGCCCTCGGTGAGGTAACCCAGCGAGAAGCGGTACGTGGCGCGTTCACCGCCGCCGCTCATCGAGAAGTTGTTTTCCCACGTCGAGGTGTTGCGTTTGATTTCGTCGAGCCAGTTGGTGTTCTGGTGATACTCGTTGTAGTACTCGAAGTCGGGGTCTTCGCCAATCTCGGGCGAGTTCAGCAAGTTGAGCAAGTTCATGTCGCTGAAGCCCATGTAGTTCGCGCTGTTCCAGATGGCTTCCTGGAGCAGGGCCGTGTACTGGTCGCCGTTGAGCATGGGGATGCTTTCCGGCTCGAACTTGGCCGAGAACTTGGTGGAGAAGGAGAAGCGCGTCTTTCCCACCGTGCCCTTCTTCGTGTTAATCAAGAGCACGCCGTTGGCTCCCTTCGTACCCCAGATGGCTGTGGCGGCAGCGTCCTTGAGCACCTCCACGGAGGCGATGTCTTGCGGGGAGATGTTAAGCAAGGCTCCCAGGTCGTCGTTGTCGAGGTTGGAGAAGTCGGTGTCGTCGCTGATGTCCGAGGGGTAAGGGATGCCGTCGATGACAATCAACGGGTCGGAGTTGGCGTTGAGCGTGCTTGTGCCGCGGATTTGGATGCTGGCCTTCGCGCCCGGGTCGCCGCCGCCCAGCACGATGTCCACGCCGCCCAGCTGGCCCTGCAAGGCGTCTTCAAGCGTAGTCACGGGAGCCACGGCGACGAGATCTTCCATGTTGACCTTCTGCGTGGCCGACACTTGCTCGTGGGGGCTGATGCCCATCGAGTTGCGGTCGAGGCGCGCGGCCGTCACCACGACGTCGCTGATTTGCTGGCTGGCATCGTCCATCTTCACGTCAAGGCGGGCTTGGCCGGTGTACTTGATGCGGATGGTTTTCTTGCCGATGTAGGAGATTTCAATGGTCAGGTTCTTCTCGTCAGGTATCCTGATGTTGAAGTTACCGTCCATGTCGGTGATGGCGCCCGCTATGGAACGGTTCTGCGAGTTAAGGATGTTGATGTTCACGCCCACCATCACTTCCGGCTTCCCGTCGAAGAGTTCCGTCACCTTTCCCGACAGGTTCTTCGCTTGCTGCGCGTAGGCTTCGGCCGAGACGGCTCCGACAAAGAGGGCGCTCATCAATAAGTATTTGTAGATTTTCATAAAGTCGTTTTTCTGTTAGTTTCACAATACGTCGTCAATCATGTGGAAACAGCAGTCCTCGAAAGCGAAGGGGAACTGGTCGTAGTCGTCCACCACATGGCAGTCGTGGTCGGCGCCTTCGAGACGCACGCTGAGGCGTTCGCCGTCGTCGGTATATATCAAGCTCTTGGCTCCTTCGACGTGGGGACGGTAAGTGCCGCTCTTCATGTTCGAGCCCACGTAGGGATAAGACGTGATGCCGTTGTCGCCCAGCGTGATGAAGTAGGAGTACATGTAGTCGCTCAGGGCTTGCGCGTCGGTCACGGTGCCCGTCAGATTGCCGTCGGCATCGAACGCGCCGTCTTCAAAGCCCGGGATGCGGTTTTCGGCGATGGCCTTCTCGATGGCTTCGTTGGTGGGGATGAACATGATGAAACGCCCGTAGAGCGAAGGCACGATCATCTCCCCGCTCGCCAGCCCGGCTTGCTTGAGCAGCTGGGAGAAGTGGTGGTAGACGTAGTTCTTGTCGGCGCAGATGGCTATGTCATGCACGATGTCGCCGCTTTCAGCCGTGAAGATGCCGTCGTAGTTGAAGCTGTAGACCGAGCCGTTGCTCGCGTCGCTCGACTTGTGGAAGGGCACGAACGGGTCGCCGGCCGTGCTTTGCGGGTTCAGCTGGAGGTTGAAGAGGTAGTTGCACGTGATGGTGCCGTCTTTCACGAACCAGTAGTTCCAGCTCTTCTGCAACGGGTAGACTTTCTTTCCCTTGGCGGGAAGGTCGCTCTCCTCGCCCGTGGTCAAGCTGGCCGAGTGCATGTAGAGGATGTCTTGCATCTGCGAGGAGCTCAAGGGCACGCGCCCGTCGGGCGTGTCATGTTCCAAGGTCTGCGTGCTGGTCACGGTGTAGATGCCCCCGGCAGAGAACTGGTCGGTGGTGGGTATGATCATGACGTAGTTGCCCAAGTCGGACACGTAGCTGGTGAAAAGGCCGGAGCCTTGCAAGGCGTACAAATAGGAAAGGGAAGTTTTGTTCTGGAATATCGGACCTACAACCGAGCTAAACGATGCAGGCGTGTCGATGTGGTCAAGCCCATACAACGCTCCATTGACGCACATGATGCGGCGGTCTTCAGCCACGCTGTAAGGGTCGATGTTGAGCGGCGTGCCCATGCTCGACACCGGGGCGTCGTCGCCCGTGGCTTGCAGGTCGGAGGGGAAAAGCATCGAACCCGCGTAGACGTAGTTGTAGAGGAACTGGCTGAGCGCAACCTTGTCCACCTCGGCCAGTGAGTTATATCCACCCGGTTTCCAGAAACGTTCGAAAAAATCTTCAATAGCCTCGTTGGTCGGCGCAAAGATTGTGTACGAGGTGGAGCAGAGCGTCGAGAACGCGTACTCCGAATCAATCGGCCACTCGTTGGCGATGCTAGGCACACCAGTAAACGTGTGCTGATAGATTTCGTCCACGCCGTAAGCCTGAGCATAGTCAGCCGTCAACTCGGTGTTCACCGTATAAGAGCCATAAGTGTCGTAAAGTTCTGTGTAAGTCGAGAAGTCCGGGTTGGCCTTCAATTCCGTATAGATGGTTTCGAGCGGCTCAAGCACGCGGTCGATCGTGTAGATGTAACCGTTGTTGGCAATGATGCCGTATTCTTTCACCGAAGCGTTCGACACGTTAAAGCCGTCAGCCCCCGTCCAGGTGGAATTGGGGTAGAAATACTCGTAGTTTTCAGCCGCATCGATCTGGCGCGTTTGGAAAAACTGGTAAGAGAACACCGGGAGATAACGCTCGCGATGGTAGACCAAAACTTCTTCGTTTGTCGCAGGATTCATTTCCCGCGTCGGCTCGTCTTGGCTGTTCGTGCGATGCTTGTAGTAGATACCTGCATCAAGAGAAGCCGTCTCGTCTTCTCCGGTCCCAAAACCTGTCCCTTCGGGTCGGAAGTCCACCAACATGTCTTTCGTGTAGGAGTAGTCCACCAAATGGAAGCCTATCAGCTTCTTGACTTCCTCCACCGGCATATCCTTGATGGAGGCGTAACCTTTTTCTGACAAGTAGGCTTGGAACGCCTCGTCGTCGGGAGCCATCACAGTCAGGATGCTTCGTCCCTTCAGCATGTTCGTGAAGCCTGCGATGTCAGCACCTTCCAGGAAGATGGAGAAGTTTCCATGCTCGCCCGAGGAAAGCACCTCCCATTCGCTGCCGGCCACCCAATCAGGAATCTTGTAATGCTCATCCATCTTGTCTTCACATCCTGCAAACAGGAAAGGGAAGCACAAGACCCAGAGCATTTTTCGTAGCAGAGTAGCTTTTTTCATGGAGTTGAATGTTTATTTGTTAAACGTTTATTTATAATATATCAATATTCTACCTAATCATTTCTCGGTCGATGCTTGCAGCATCGTTTGATATGCCTTTTCGTATTCTTCCGGATATTCCAATGAGAATACATAGTTTTCAATGTTTGTAAATTTATTGCCAGCAACCTTGACTGCATCGTTAGGATCATTTTTATCTAATCCCCACTTGTCTTCCCAATCGTCGGGCATTCCATCGCCATCCGTATCCACAACATTGCCAACTACATTAATTTGTTGCCACGTGTCGGCAATGGGGTATTGTGTAGAATTGCGCGTATCGCGCAGGATAGTACCCTTCTTACCGAGCGATGTCAATTCGTCTACCATAAATTGGTCCACCTTGTCTCGTACTGGAAGACTTGCTCCAACATGAGCCACAATCCAATCATACGCCTCTTTCGCACTCATGGCCTCTATGGTTGGATGCAAGGAAGAAGGTGCTGAAACAAACGTCGGTCGGAAACTATGATAATTATCCCAATTTGCTTCTGTTAATTCCACACCATTGAGCATACCGTCGGTATTATCATCATAATAATTCCCCTTGAAATAAGTATCAAAACCATCATTGCCACGCGAGAACGCTTTCGCAGGCTTTTCTTTACTGAGCACCATATAGTATTTTCCATCATTACCAGAAGGGATGCACACACTCTCGTCGCCCATGATAGATGGATCAACTTCATCAGCTGGCGTATTACGCCACACCCAACACGGCCCTGTGATAAAATAATTGTTTTCAATAATGGTCGAAGAGTGACCCTCCGAATCACCGCCCATGATGTAAGCACCACCTGTGCCCCAATTATATACTACATTGTTTACATATTGATTGAGACCTTTCACTTTGAAGTTACGCGTTCCGTTATCAATAAGCAAGTTACGATAGATAGTGATGCCCTCATTGTCGTTGGTTTGAATAAGTCCCCCAGCCGAATGATTCATACATCCCTGTCCAATGATGGAATTTTGAAGAGTGATGTTTTGCGGGCGCGTTCCCTTATTATCCGCATTAATAGAAAAATTTTCATCACACCCCCATGTGAAAGAACAATGGTCATATACTTGATTCTCGCCAGACGACAAGCCACCAGCATCACCAGAATCGCTGCCATTATATTGCCGTCCCATACGCATACGCATATAACGCACTATAACATTACTTGCACCCGAAGAGCTTACCCGTCCGTTATAAAGTTCTATGCCATCGCCAGGGGCTGTTTCGAAAAGCACCGTCTGATTATCTTTAAAAACGTATGTTTCTTTATTCATATCCAACACACCCGCCACACCAAAAACAATGATACGATTGGGCTGGCTGATAGCATCTTTAAATGAACCAGATCCACTAGTATTCAAATTTGTTACACGATAAAGTTCTATCTTCTGCCCTGCACGTGCTCCTTTCGTCAAACGACCATGCCCCACACATCCAGGAAAAGCATATGTATTATCAAAACCATACCCCATATCTGGGAAAGGACCTTCCATTATCTCCTCAGTAGGCGTTTCCGTATCATCTTCTACAAATGTACTAGGTGGATTGATTGCCGGATCTGCATCATCAGGATGGATTAGTTCAGTTTCAGCACATGCGACAAAAGGGATGACACTTAGCAAAGACGCAAGATTCATGGCTTTTGCACTAAAAGACACACGACAATTACATTGAATAAATAATTTTTTTATCCTATTTTTCATTGGTCAACTATTTTTGTATTCATTATTCGTATCTTACTTTTTAATTTTAATATAAAAGCAAAGATCAGAATAATCAAATAATCCCAATTGTCATTTTTGGCATTTCTACTGTCATAAATGATTTTTTTCGCGCCCTATTTTTAGGGAATATTCCTAATCAAGGTATTATCATTAAAAAATGAATAAAAAGAAACATTATAATATAATTCCTTCCGCCAGAAATCTTCTTTACATTTTATATTTACTACTGACATCATAAATGTTTATATAAATGCAACAATTTACTTTTCTTTGATTTTATTTTGCAAAATAAAGCAAACTCAACCAATGGGGGGGGGTAAAATTTGGTCTAAAAGGTGTATAAATGTTGCGCAAGAACAGTTTTAACACTTAGCGCATGTTCTAAAGCACATACCACATGACTAGAGATAATATTTTCTCTATAATATACAACGAACAAAGCACTATATGGTTATAATAAGAAGGCAGCTTAATGACTTCTATTTGTAAACTTATTTATCCGTTATTTTTTATTCTTGAAAGTGGACATTCGGACGGTTACGAGTCGTATTTTCCATGCATAGCATCTATGACACTGCAAAAGAAAAGGTAGCCATAGACGGAAAAGAAGACAATCGATTATAAAACCTAATACATGGACAGCTTTATTTCAAATACAAAAAAACATTTTCTTGAACACATACCTATAATAAAAACGCAGAAACACAAGAAAAACATATAAATAAGCATTCCACATTCTTGTATTCCTGCGTTTTAATCCTTTACATAAGCCGACAGCGTATGAATTCAGATTCCGCCCACCTATGGTCTAATAAGTGTTGCTCCCATAAGTCCGATAACGACATCATTTGACATTGTTTCCAAACTCAAATGACTAAGTTCTTTCTGACTGTCGAGAGGTAAGTAAAGTAAAATAGCGGCTCCACCAGGAATGCGGCGATCGTTGAATCCCTTAAGGTTCAAGTCTGTCTCCAGACTATTACTTACCACCCCCGATGCGAGTGCCAAGCGATAAGGACGAGGCACGTCATTTCTGAAAGCCAATCCATCAAAATAAAAATCCTGTTCTATAGGAGCCCAATTTTGAGGATTTACCAACGAAAGGCATGTTTGACTACCATCAACATACCCCACACTTATGCGCCCGTTTTCTATATGGCATTGCATATGATTGGTACTGCCTGCAAGCAACAAATAAACGCCGGCAGCTTTTCCTGAAAGCGGAAGTCTGACAGCATCAGGATAATTGTCCCACAACGATGTGAATGCAATATTTTTTCCTTCAGATGGAGTGCGGAAAGGAATCCCTTGAGGAATAGTAAACACTCCGTCACGAGAAAGATTACGCAACCCCGTATCATCAATGTCGGCAGTTTCCTTTGGGTGACACCAGTCACCAATCCCTTGCAAAGGGATTTGAAGTGTCGTGTAGGGAGAGCGCGGGCCATAATATTTATTCCGGAAAATATCAGTAACAGAAGCATTCCAAAACGAATCCATTACAATCGGATCATATTCAGCCCCAGCATAAACAGGCAGTATAGTACCATAATAAGAACGCACCGTATCGGCAGCAGTTGAAGCAAGCGGCATCCACCAATTCATGTCACCTTGTTCCATCTGAACAAAGACCATATGATCGCCTTTCTGACCATGAAGCTCCTCTGAAGAGAAATGTGCATCATATGTATTAATCTCACGACCAGCCCAACACACTTCAACATTAAGTTTTTCATCCACTGGGCAATCAACACGAATACGGGGAATACCGACACTTTCTACTTGTTTATAAGCAACAGCCCGACCATTTACAATGACACGCTCTACCCGTTCTTTACGGGCAGGAATAACAAGATGTATCACGGCTTCTTTAGGAAATCTCGGTTCTATGATATAAACATCAGATGTGTCTTTACGCTTAAACATAAAATCTAGATAAGACGTATGTATTCTGGCATGATTCCACAAACGAGGAAATCCTGGACGAATAGTTACTTGACCATTGAGGAGGTCAGGAATAATACCAAATAAACCTTGTACTAATGCCCGCGATGCGACTCCAATAGGATCACCAAAATCTCGATAACATTCCCCACGCGCTGCATCATAGAAACTAATTTGGCCAAAATTACCAGGGCTATTACCTAAATACATCCCATCTAGCACAGAACTTTTGAACAAATGGAAAGCTTCTTCAGCACGCCCTGCTTGCCAATAAGCCAAACACATGTGCCACACTTCAGCAAAAGCCACATTATTGATGCTCCACGAATAGGGCATCCAGTCGGTAGTGGAAATTGTATAATAACCTTCATCTGCCAATCCGGCAGCCGTGACTGGAATACGAGGAATATGCTTATCTACATAATCTGTAGCCTGATAATATTGAAACAAATCACTCACATCCGAATCTATTGCATGATAAATAGTCCAAATAGCAGGTGATTCATGAAGACGTTTTTTTCCCATAAAATCTTGAAATTCAGCCCAACATCCAACATTATCCATCCAAAGGCGCTTTTTCAATGCCTGTTTGATGTGCTCCGCCTCACGAGCGTAAATACTTCCGTCCATCCCTATTTTTTCTGCAATGAGAGCAGCCAATTTATTGGCCCGATAGTTATAGGCACTTGAATGTGTTACAGCTCCACTATTGTAATAAAGCGCATCGCTAGCCCAAATACAACAATAAGCGTCATAAAGACCATCATTATCTGGATCAAAATTACGTTTCTCCCAAGTCAGATGCGAAGCAATCACAGGCCATATTTTCCGGGCATAATCTATATCACCAGTCCAACATAAATGCCAAAGCAATTCATCTATATAGCAAAGATTCATGTCATAGTGATGCATTTGGTTTGTCCGATTTGGATTGCGACAAATATATCCATTGCTATACATTTGCGTTCCCCATTTCTTGGCTGCACGTGCCAGGTTCATAATACTGTCTTGCATAGGATGTTGATAGACAGGAGGCACATCAGTCACTTGCGAAGCTGCATAATTATCGAAATGAGCACGTGCACGGTCAAACCATCCCAAACAATCACCGGTATAGGCAGCCCGCCATCCATTGAGAGGCATACGCCATCCGTTGGCTCCATGAAGCCACACATTTCCATCCCAAATACCATCTGCCGCTACAGCAAGTGCTCCACCAAGGGTATTGATATACGGATCAGGAGTATCAATACAGAAACTTGCAACGAGCTTTTCCCGAGCCGATTCGGCTTTCTGATAAAGAGCTTTTCCTTTGGAAGATGAGACTCTAAGAAGCTTTCCATCGCGATAGAACACGTATGATTCCCCATCTTTATCAAAGTCAAATAGAGTATTGGTAGGATCGACTGAACACGAAGCTTCAAAACTATCAGCCGGATCGGCTCCCATGTCGCCGTTACGGCTTAATCGTTTGGCCCGTATTGGGGCTATCATCCCCAACAAACGACAATTATGAGGTGCTTTGATTTGCCAAATGGCTTCTTCAGTATCAGGCATAGGGATAGCAGTTATATATACACTGTCTGTTCCTAAAGCTGGATCTGAAAGTGCATACGTGCGTTTTCCTGGTGTATAACGCGCCTGACAATAAGCTGTGGAGTCCAAAGCCAATGTGTGGCCATTAAAAATTAACCGGAATGCAACATTCCAACTTTTTGGTTTATTATACACAGCAAAAACTGGACGGTCGCTTGTTTCCAGCCGGTAAGCCGTATGACTTCCATAAAGGGCTCGAGTGTATCTATTTTTTCCATTCACACAAACAAAATCTTTACCTTCAGGATAATATTGCAAACGACGGGCAGCTCCCCGCAGTGCATCATTGAATGAAATTGATTCAGTATAGTCGCGCCCTTCCAATATAGCTTTCTTACTGACAGGCTGAGCTACTAGAGACAAGCCCGCACATAAAGCACAAATAAAAGTAATGCTTCTTTTTATTCTCATAAAAATTACAACGTGAAATTAAAATATTTTCAGGAGTTTGCATAGATAGAATATTGTTAAACGCGGATTACGCAAAATGGCACAAGTCAAACAAACTGTACCATCTGCGACATCCGCGCTCAACAATAAACACAAGTATTAAGGTAAAGGATTCAGGCCTTCCCAACGAACGTCCCATGTACCATCTTGCGGGAATCCTGGATTTTTTGTCGTACATCCATCCCATCCTGCACACATCATAGCCACGGCAGTGAGCAGTCCGCCGTTGCCCGGCAAATAACAACGCAATCTTCCATCCTGATAATTATGTCCATTAGGCAGATATGTATTGGTGCGTTTGTCCATCAACAAAGCGCCGACAGCTTTTTCAGGCTCACCCAAACGTGCTGCATTCATAGCTGTCATCGGATAGTCCCATCCCCACGTTTTATTCCAATTCCAGTTATCCCAGATCCAATTAAGCGTGTTGCGCATGTAATCTGGACGAATCAAATCATTCATCGGCAAGATGCCCACAGAGCCAAGCACAGCCATATGGTCAGATGTGAAACGTATGTCTTTATAAGTATCTGTAGCAGTTTCTGCTGCCAAATATAAACTATCTTCATTATAAGCCAATGGAGAAAGTTTTGCCAGTAATTCATCCCATTGTGGGTCGCGTTCCAAACCTTGACGTTCACGCCACAACTGGGCAGTTTGCAACGCAAAGTGCCAATAGGAAAGTTCAAAAGGTGGATTTACAGTTTCAGCAGCACGAAGTGTTTCCTGTGCCGGAATGGCTCCCTTCAAGACATAGCGATCTTTATCGGCTTCATAAGTGGCAAAAGAATACATGAAACGTGCAGTTTCTTCAACAAGATGTGCATAACGCGCCACAATGCTGTCACTTGGATGAGCACGATAGGCTAATTCACTTAAATAAATGTAATGTGGTTGTTGCCAAATGAGAAATGAGCCAACGTTAGAAGGAGCTTCTTCGCCACTAGGATCAGTCATTTTCATCCAACGCACACCATCAAAACCTTGACGAGTGGCAATTTCACGAGCTTTTGGTTCTGCCATTTCATACCAAGCCAACGTACGCTCAAGTAGTTCCGAGTGTCCCCAAAGTGGCAACCAAGCTTGATGCCACCAAATCATTTCTAAATGAAATTTGCCAAACCATGAATTATAAGTCAATCCAGTCTCTTGTGGAGGCATGCTTCCAGCGCATTGTATAGCTAGAAGATATTGGCTTAACACGACACGACGCTCCAATTCTTTAGCTCTCGGATCGGTGCAATGACTAAAATCTACAGCTGCTCCTTCTTTCCAAAATGTTTGCCAATACCGACTTGCGGCAGCCACAGTCTCGGTAAAAGAAGGCTGATGCAAGGTGGCCTGTTCTTCTTTTTGTGGAAGGAATTCACAAGAGAAAGAAAAATTACTACTATTATCTGTAGGAAGCAAAACAAAATAGTTTTTTTCCTTCTCTGTCAGGTTTGCCTGCCCTTCCCATGTCAAACAAACATAGTAGGTCGTCGAATCAAGCGAATGTCGTAACACTGCACTTTGCGCCTCTTGGCTAATAATCTGTACAGAATGTTTTTCATTGGCATTCCAATCGCAAGCATCATCACAATGTCCGCCCGTGGGATAGGGGAAGCAAAGCTTAACCCCAGTCTTTTCAGGCGCTGCAATGGTGGCGGAAATCAAATCACGCTGCGGATGACAAACAGTCTCTACATCATACTTTTGTCCATCAATCGTAAAGTGACTACTAATTTTTCCATTCCACATATCCAATGTCTGATCTATATCATGCACATCGTCCAGTTGTACAGACTTATTAAATTCTAATCCTACGATACCTAAATGAAGACGATGAGGATTCTTACGCAACCAGTCACTAGCCTCCTTCTGCCGTCCCTTTTCACGAAACTGACAAGAATACAATTCTTTATGACCACGTCCGAAATCGTATTCTTTCAACACTTCTTTAGGCTCATAATGATTAGAATTAGGGAAGCTATGCCATCCCCACTGACTTTGTGTACCCAAAGGCACTCCCTTTTTATAATCTTCAGGAAAAGTTTGCAAACCGGTCACATCAACCGTATAAGCAAATTCCCCATTACCAACTGAAAGTGACGACAAAGTGTCGGGTGTAATTACGTGTGGATTGTTGCGCATAACCAAACCCTCACGATCAATAGTCTCCTGCTGGGCAGAGCTACAAGCAACCAGTGTTAAAGCAACCAAAGGATAGAAAAGTAGTTTCATAAATATCTATTCGAATTTGTATAATGCTAAAGTTAAACCGTATAAAATTAAATCCTTGTTTAAGTAAAAAGAGAAGAAGGATGTGCCAAAATTCATATTAAAGAATCTCATTTCGACACATCCTTAGAGAAAAACTAACTATCACTCAGCATCCGCCAGCTTATAGACTTCACTACCAGCTAGCAAGAAGCAACCTATGCCAAAATCTTCAAAATCAGGAATACTATCGTAGGTCACCGGTTGTCCGTCTTTAGGTTCTTTTCCCGTCCCCTGCACATAACCTAAAAATCCATTTGAATGCACAGCGTCTTTCACCATCGCATTCCATGCTTTCTTTACAATGGGAAGATATTCAGTTTTGTCCAACAAACCACGATTGATTCCCCACGCCATACCATAGACAAAAAGTGAAGTTCCAGTCACTTCCTTACCACCAAAATGATCCGGATCATGAAGACTCACATTCCAAAAGCCATCCTCACGTTGACATTTTTTGATAGCATTAGTCATAACGAGAAAGTCATTTAGATAGTCAGCATGATGCTTTTCATCGGCCGGAATCTCGTCCATGATGCGAGCCAAAGCAACATAAACCCATCCATTCCCTCGACTCCAATAACAATCTGCACCGTTAGGTTCTTTGTAAGGAGGATCAAAATTTTGATCGCGCCACCATAAACCATCCTTAGAATTAAACATTCCATTATCGCCATGTTTATTACGAGTGTATTCATACATGGCCCATAGCTTATCAAAATATTTCTGTTCACCTGTCAGATGCCCCAATTTCGCAAAAATAGGACCTCCCATCTGAATAGCATCAATCCACCACCATTCATTTACTTGTGGTGTATTAGTCAACATATCAATGTTAGCACGTGTTTTACGTATTTTTTCAGCATCATTAGGACAAATCTTATAAAGATCTAGATAGATTTGTCCAGGACTGTAGTTGTCAGCATGCCGGGTTGTAGTACCACGATGAAATCCCCATTCATGAAAATTTGCCCACCCGAGAGCATATTCATAATATTCCTCAAGTGGATAAATAGAATACATGGCTAACAAACCTTCATAGTAAACAGTACGTGTCCAGATATTACTTGGACGCATTTTTTTCTGAAATGAAGGCATACGATAATCGGCATATTTCTTCATAAAATAACCGTTTACCTTAATCATGGTTTCCAACACGTCTTTTTGTTTAAAAGATTGTGCCCAAATGTTATTTGTAGCAAGCAGGCCAACCAGGCACATTAGTAACAATGTTTTTTTATTTATCATATTAATTATATTTAGTCTGTTTGTCTATCAAATTGCCAAGCTCCAGGCACCCCATAATATAGGGGCCTGTAGCTTTGGCATCGTTATCTCGCATCTTTTCACCTATATAATATTCAAAACTTCCATCACGATAAGGATGTCCACCTAACCCACCCACTTGACAACAACGTGTCAGGGTCAATGTGCCATCAGAGTTTTCTATAAGTAATTTATTTTTAAGCCCATTGAAAGCTTTTTCGGCTACAGCTCTGTATTCTTTTTCAATGTATCCCTTATTTACAGCTTTAGCATAAGCATACATAAATTGCGTTGTGACCGAAGCCTCAGGAAAATTCCCCTCACGTTCAGGTTGGTCAAGCACTTGATACCATAATCCATCTTTATCTTGATATTTCAACAAAGATTTGGCCAAGCTGCGTATATAAGAAAGAATATCTGCACGCCCTTCATGATTTTCAGGCAAGAAATCAAGGACGTCCACCATTGCCATAAACCACCATCCAACACTGCGTCCCCAAAAATTGGGAGACTGTCCTGTCTTTGGATTTGCCCAACGTTGATGCTTACTCTCATCCCATGCATGATAATAAAGCCCTGTTTGAGGGTCATAAGTATGCTCGTGACACAAACGTATCTGCTTCACAGCTTCATCCAACCACATTGGCTGGTTGAACGCCGCACCATATTCAGCCATAAAAGGAGAAGCCATATAAATGCCATCAAGCCACATTTGATGCTGGTAAACCAACTTATGCCAATATCCACCTTCCAACGTACGCGGATGACGTGAAAGCTGCTTGATAAGTAAGTCTATAGCTTTCTTATATTTAATTTTTCCTGTTTCATGATAAAGCGGGAACAATATTTTTCCAGAATTGATAAAATCCAAATTATAAGTACTCATATCATAGAGATGAATGTCTCCATTTTCATTAATAAGCGTATCTGCCCATTGCTCTACATAGTTAAAATAATGCTGATCGCCTGTAGCTTTCCACATAGCCAACATGGCACAACATCCAACACCTTGCGCATAACCAAAAAACAAACGTTTGCCATGGTCTAACTGCCAAGCCTCAGGAAAACGTTTCATCTCCGATTCGGCAAACCTAAGAGCATAAGCATTATAAATATTATCTGAAGTTTTTTTAGCCTCTGTTTTCTGAATAGACGGCAATCTGTCAGCTGCTAATGCAGATACGGACAACAAACAAAGTAGAACTAAAGTGCAAATATTGAAATATTTCCTCATAATCTATTATTTGTATAAGTATTAATAATCAACAGCTTCTACTTTCACATTATTCCACTGAAAACCAGAGATAATGCTTTTATCACATTTAGGATTCTTGGCTTTGATCTGCAAGTTTTCAAATGTGAAATGTTCCAAATTATACTGCTCGGATTTCTTCACATCAAAAAAAACATTGCACTTCAATTTAATATTGCGCATAGTGACATTATTAGCTTTAGAAACAGGCATATCTGTACGTCCTTTCAAATCAAAAAACTGTGTCCAAGGTTTCACAACAAGAAAACTTTTAGCATCTCCTGTAATATCTTCTACTAAGATGTACTCGTAATGTTGAGGAGTATCAGGACGCATTTTGAGCCATAACAAGCGTGATAAACCTGTTACATCACAACGGCGTAAAATAATATTCCGATTATAAATAGATTCACTTCCACATGTCAAAGCACTATGTGAGAATCCATAAGTGCAGTCTTCTATAATAATATTACGATTGCCACCATTATTAGGATCTTGATCGGCCCATGGTCCTTTTCCACCTTTCAAAGCAATAGCATCATCATTTACAGAAAAATAACAATGCTTTAAAAGTACATTTTGACAGGCATCAATATCTACAGCATCTGAACTCGGGGCTTTAACAGGGGCCGATGGCGCATAAATATATAGCCCTAGCAACTTTACCCTCTGGCATTTGTATAGATGAGTTGTCCAAAATGGAGAATTAATCAATCGAACTCCAGAAAGTTCTACATCATTACTATTTGAAACATAAATCAAACGGGGACGTAATTCATCCATATTCGTACACTTAGGAATTACAGCCCGTCTTAACCAAAACGACTTCCAATAACGCAGGCCATTGCCATTTATAGTTCCTTTACCTGAAATTGTAAAACCATCTACCCCATCGGCATTGATTAAAGCTGCAAAGTATTTCAAAGATTGTCCTTCTATACGTGTATCAACAATAGTAAAATTACTAATATCATCACTACCCTTCAACACACCCCCATCTTCAATATAAAGATGAGTCTTAGGTTTGAAAAATAAAGAACCGCTAAGAAACGTGCCTTTAGGTATGACTATAACACCACCTTCTTTGGAAGCAAGATCTATAACAGCCTGTATTTTATCCGTCTGTACCAATGTGCTATCATTAACAACACCATAGTCAGTGATGACAAACTGCTTTCCATGATTCTCTACTGGTGTAGGAGTATATTCACGAAACCAATCAGGAATAGGAGTTCCATCAGGAAATTTATCTTCGCCGAAAGCTGAAATTGAAAGTAAAACCATGCAGGCCAACAAAATTTTTTTCATTTTCATATTCAATTTAAAATTTAGCCTAATTTAGAATTCACCACCAAATCTGAAACATGTTCGATTACAAAATGTTTACCCGACTGAGCTACCATGAATGTTCTATATTCAGACGGTGTATATCCCGTATGTTTTTTAAATGCTTTATAAAAATTTTCTATTGTTCCACAGTTTAATTGCATCATCAATTCATTAATTGGCATGTTACTCGTTACAATAAGATCCTTCAATTTTTCAATTTTTAGATCCATAAAATAGTGTGACGGCGATATACCACAATATTTCTTGAAAAGTTTTCTAAACCAAGAATAGCTTAATTGCAACGATATGGCTAATTGATTCATATCAATATTATTCATAACATTTTCTTTCATAATAGCCTTTGCTTCTTCAATTTTTTGTTCATTGCTATTTATTGACATAGTTGTCGATTTTGCACAAACTAATATCAAACCAATCATATGAAGAGTAATCCCAGCTAAATAAACATACTTAGAACTCTCTGTTGAGTGTCGTATTTCATCGGCACGTTTAAACAAATCTATCAATTCTTCATTAAACCCGATATTCAAAAGAACACTTTGCCCATCTAAAGGTGAATGACGAATAACCTGCTCAATTATCGAGCCTTTGGCATGAATATAATAAACGCCCCATTCATCTTTTTTATCAGGTTTAAAAGCATACCACTGCCCAACCGGAATCCAACATAACATCCCTGCTCTGATACTTACACTCTCATGAACACATTTTTTGAGATATAGATCCCCACATCCTTTAGTCACATAAATAAAAGCATACTCATTACTTGCATGGGATTTAGAAATAATCCAATCCGAATTATTCATACAATTTACCTGAGTCTTCGAAATTGGATCGACTTTCTGCATCCCTACAAGATTCACGTCCAAAATTGTCTCTTCATTTGACTTTTTATCTATCTGTGAACATAGCAAAGATAAACACCGAACACTTTCTGCATTATTCTTTGGAGAATATACAGGCTCATGTACAATGATATCAGAATGCACATTTAAGGAAAAGTTGTAGTTGATCATGGCATTAACTCCTTTATTAAAAGTGTGCACGAAAGTAGGCAAAACTTCCCATTTTGTACATGAATATATCTTCAAACAGATGAATAAATCTTCAAATATGCATTTTCCGGAAAAAAACACATGGAAAAAATACAAATAAAGCAAGCTCTTCGCATTATTTAGGCTAATTTTAGCCTCCATAAGAAACAAGCTAGGCAAACTTTTGCGCAATGGCAAAAATTCACATTCAACAAAACCTATACAATAATATAGATGCACACATACAAATCCAGTAACTTTATAAAAACACATTGATATGAATTTAAACCTAAAAAAATCTTTAACACTAGTTCTAATGCTCATTGGAGTGAGTAATCTGAGTGCAACAGTGAAACTCCCATCCATTTTTTCCAACAATATGGTATTACAACAGAAAACAAATGCCGCCATATGGGGAAAAGCATCACCAAATGAAGAAGTGACTATATCCATGTCATGGAATTCTAAAACGTATACTTGTAAGGCTGATAAAAACGGGAAATGGCGAATGCACATCAAAACGCCAAAAGCATGCACAGGACAATGGGTCTGTGTCGAAGGTGAAAACAAAATTCGCATTGAAAATGTATTAATAGGTGAAGTGTGGCTTTGTACAGGACAATCTAACATGGAATTTCCTGTAGCAAGAAATCCCAAAGAAAAATGGAAAACGGGAATCTTAAACGAAGAAGAAGAAATGAAAGATGCCACATTTAATGAAATTCGCCTTTTTCATGTAGAACATCAATTATCACCCAATGAAGAAAAAGAAGACTGCATAGGTCAATGGGTTGTCTGCAATCCTGAAAACTTAAAAGAATTTTCAGCTGTCGGTTTTATATTCGGACGCAAACTTCACAAAACTCTCCAAGTACCTGTCGGATTAATTCAAAGCACATGGGGAGGAACACATGCCGAATCCTGGACTGCTATGGATGTAATGCAAAACGACCCTCTCTACGAAACAGTACTTCAAGAATTTTCCAAAGAGACGCTAACTCCTAAGAACCGCCGGAAAAATGCCCCTAAAGTGCCAGCAACACTATGGAACGGAATGATTGCACCCATTGCAGGATATTCAATAAAAGGTAATATATGGTATCAAGGCGAATCCAACGCAATCCGCTATGAGCAATATGCAGATGTATTCACAAATATGATAAAAAATTGGCGTAGCCGCTGGGAACAGCCAAATATGCCTTTTTACTTTGTACAGATCGCTCCTCAATATAAACAACCAGCCGGCATTCGTGAGGCACAATGGAATGTATGGAGAAAAAGTAAACTGAAAAACATTGGTATGGTTGTAGTGACTGATGCTTGCGATTCTATCGACATCCATCCCCGCATGAAACAACCTGTTGGAGAACGCCTAGCGGCATGGGCTCTAGCTAAACAATACAAATACAACGTCCCCTATTCCGGTCCTGCTTACAAGACAATGAAAGTAAAAGGGAATCAACTTATTCTAAGTTTTGACTACGCAAAACATGGTTTAAAGACTCCATCAGGCGAACCAGTAAAAGGTTTCTATATTGCAGGAGACGATCAAAAATTCTATCCAGCCGAGGCTTACATCGAAGGCTGCAAAGTTGTGTTAACATCCCCACAAGTGACACACCCAGTAGCTGCGCGTTACGGTTTTGGAACATTTTTCCGTGTGAACTTATATAATACAGAAGGATTCCCAGCTGTACCGTTCCGCACTGATCATTTTGATTTAAACGATTAAAAAAGATTTATTATGATTCGTAATTCCATCTATAAAACAATAATGTTGGCAACCTTCAGCCTGACTGTCTTTTCCCCCACATGGGCACAAGAAGAGTTTGGTTGGCCCAAAGTCTGCCAAGAAATGAAACCAGGAACACGCTGGTGGTGGATGGGCAGCGCAGTAGATTCAACCAACCTAACTTATAATCTAATGCAATATGCGCAAGCGGGTATTGGCACGGTCGAAATCACTCCCATTTACGGAGTAAAAGATAACGAAGCTCATGAAGTATCCTACTTATCACCGCAATGGATGACGCTTTATAACTTCACTTTATCAGAGGCTAAAAGAAATGGCATACTGACTGATATGAACAACGGTACAGGATGGCCCTTCGGTGGTCCCGACATTTCAATAGCTGACGCGGCTTGTAAATTGTTTATATGGGAAAGCCATATCAAAGGAAACAAAAAAGTCGAGCTTTCAGTAGAAGTCAACGATGTCAAGCAAAAACCATATGCAAAACTAGAGCGCCTGATGGCCTTCTCATCCAACGGGACTTGCTTAGATTTGACACAGCTAGTATCTCATGGTACACTCACATGGAACGCCCCAGCAGGAGAGTGGCATCTGATAGCTGCATTCTGTGGTAAGACGTTCCAGAAAGTAAAACGAGCAGCGCCTGGTGGCACTGGATACGTAATAGATCACTTCTCAGCACACGCTGTGAAAAATTATTTAGCACGCTTTGACAAAGCTTTTGCTAAATCAAACGCTCCTTTTCCACATAACTTCTTTAATGATTCTTACGAAGTATATAAAGCAGATTGGACAGAAGGTTTGTTTGACCAATTCTATGCTCGGCGTGGTTACAAACTAGAAGAACATTTACCAGAATTCATTTCCAATATTCGTACTGACACTGTGGCACGCATTGTATCTGACTATCGTGAAACACTCTCCGAATTATTGCTGGAAAACTTCACTCAACAGTGGACGAACTGGGCGCATAGCCACGGAACAGCCACCCGCAATCAGGCACACGGTTCTCCAGGCAACCTGATAGACCTTTATGGTGCTGTTGATGTACCTGAATGTGAAGGGTTTGGTCTCACAGATTTTGGAATAAAAGGCTTAAGAAAAGATTCACTCACACGGCCGAACTTTTCAGATATATCCATGCTGAAATATGCCTCATCGGCAGCTCACATCACTGGCAAACGTTACACTTCGTCAGAAACATTCACCTGGCTGACCGAGCATTTCCGCACGTCTCTCTCTCAATGTAAGCCCGACCTAGACTTAATGTTCATTTCAGGCGTCAACCATGTTTATTTTCATGGTACTACCTATTCACCCAAGAATGATCCATGGCCAGGTTGGAAATTTTATGCTTCAATCGACATGAGCCCCACCAATTCCATTTGGAAAGATGCACCAGCCTTCTTCACTTACATTACCCGTTGTCAAAGTTTTCTCCAACAAGGCTACCCCGACAATGATTTCTTACTTTACCTTCCATTATATGATATATGGCATGAACAAGATGGACGACTACTCATGTTTGATATCCACAAAATGGACAAACGTGCACCTCGCTTCATTGAAGCTGTAAATAAGATTAGAAAATCGGGATACGATGTTGACTATATATCTGACCGTTTTATTTCAAAGACTAAATGTCAAGACGGGAAAATCTTAACACCTGGCGGCGTAACTTACAAAGCATTAGTCGTACCTGATGCACATTTCATGCCTACCACGGTACTAAAAAAACTGCTTTCATTAGCCGAAGAAGGAGCAACCATATTATTCCTTGGGCATTATCCGAAAGACGTGCCCGGCTGGGGGGAACTAGACAAACGCCGAAAAGAATTTACTGAAATACTCGATCGTTTAAAACGCCTACCTGAAGGACGTATCATAGCCGGTACAAATTACGAACAAACATTAGCAAAAGCTGGTGTACCAGCAGAACAGCTACACGCAGACTACAACCTAAGCTACCTTCGCCGCTCACATAAAGAAGGTTTTCTTTACTTTATCTCGGCATTAACTGCACACGACACCGACGGTTGGATACCTCTATCAGTAAAAGCATCATCGGTTATACGTTACAACCCGATAAACGGAACATATGGTAAAATCCCCGTGCGTACCCGCAATGGGCATACGGAAGTCTACCTGCAACTGGCTTCTGGCGAATCAACATTCCTGAAAACTTATACGACACGCAACGTACAAGTAGACCCTTATCTTTATTATGAGGAGAATGGTAAGCCACTAAACCTAGACGGCAAATGGGACTTCCAATTTCTGGAAAGTACGCCACAAGTGGTTGATGCTCCATCTCAAGTGTCACTCGGTTCTTGGACCAATCTACCCAGCGACTCTGCAAAAGCAACAATGGGCACAGCATGCTATAGCATCCGTTTCCAGCTCCCTTCTGCAGCCAACGAATGGATGCTGTCGTTAGGAGATGTGCGTGAAAGTGCTCGTATACGTATCAATGGTCACGATGTCGGCACGTTATGGGCCTTACCATACCGTTGTCTCGTAGGCAAATACCTAAAGTCTGGCGAGAATGTATTAGAAGTAGAGGTAACCAATCTACCAGCCAACCGTATTGCAGAAATGGACAAACGGCAAATACCATGGCGAAAGTTTAAAGACATTAACATTGCCACCATCAACTACAAAAAAGGAAACTACTCTCATTGGCAACCGATGGAAAGCGGATTGCTCGGTCCCGTGAAACTAATTCCGATGAAACTAATTACATTTAATTAACCCTTTATTAAAAAAGAACCACTATGAATCGAATTTATGCGATTATAACCCTATTTTTATGTAGCTTCGGATTGTCATATGCCCAAGAAAACTATAAGTATGACAATTTATACAGAAAACTACCTTTTGAAATGCCACGCATACAAGCTCCGGTATTCCCAGACAGACAGGTGAAACTTACCCAATTTGGCGCCATCGGAGATGGAACGACACTCTGCACCGAAGCTTTCGCCAAGGCTATTACCACCTTAGAAGCACAAGGGGGAGGACACCTTATCGTCCCTGCGGGCATTTGGTTTACAGGTCCTATCGTATTAAAAAGCAACATTGATTTACACTTAGAAAAAGGAGCTGTGATTCTCTTTTCACCTGATGTGGACCTCTATCCATTAGTGGAAACGGTATTTGAAGGACTTGATACCCGCCGGTGTCAATCGCCCATATCAGGACGCAATCTTGAAAATGTAGCTATCACTGGCCAAGGTGCAATCGATGGAAACGGGCACTTCTGGCGTCCTCTGAAAAAGGCTAAAGTAACAGAAGGACAATGGAAAAAAACCATAGCACGTGGAGGCGTCTTCAAACGCCCTGACTATTGGTTTCCTTACCCCGAAACATTGCGAGGAGACACTATCAGCAATATGAATGTTCCGCAAAATCTAAAAACTGAAGAAGAATGGCACAGTGTACGCCATTTTCTCCGACCGGTAATGGTAAGCTTTATTTCATGCAAAAACGTATGGTTGCAAGGAGTTATCTTTCAAAATTCTCCAGCATGGAACTTACATCCGCTTATGTGCGAAAACGTACTTGTGGAAGATGTTTTGGTGAGAAATCCAAGCTATGCCCAAAATGGTGATGGGTTAGACCTGGAATCATGCCGTAATGCACTCATTGTAAATTCTGTATTCGATGTAGGTGACGACGGCATTTGCCTGAAAAGTGGAAAAGATGAAGACGGACGCCGACGCGCACGTCCTTGTGAAAACGTAGTCATTGACGGGTGTACAGTATTCAAAGGACACGGCGGATTCGTTGTAGGAAGTGAAATGAGTGGAGGAGTAAGAAATATTTCTGTCAGCAATTGCAGCTTTTTAGGTACAGACGTGGGCTTACGCTTTAAAAGTAAACGAGGACGCGGAGGAACGGTGGAAAATATTTGGATAGACCACATATCCATGATTGACATACCCACAGATCCTGTGACATTCAATTTATATTACGGTGGTAAATCAGCCATAGAAGTACTCGAAAGCGGAGAAAAAGTACCGGCCTCTGTTGAACCAATGCCGGTGAATGAGACAACTCCTTGCTTCCGTAACATACACATAAGTAACCTAACTTGCGCAGGAGCACGCCGTGCTTTGTTTTTCAATGGGATACCAGAAATGCCTATTCAAAACATAACCCTTAATAACGTACATATAACCTCTACTCTTGGAGCCGAATTCATCTATTCTGAAGACGTAATACTAGAAAATGTAAACATTATCCCTGAAAAAGGTGACCGGATAAAAATACGTTTCTGTAAGAATGTACAGGAAAAAAACAAAATAAAAGACGACAACTCAAGCAAATAATAAAAAAAATCTGGTCTCATATACACTACTTTTTTCTTATTGAATAGGCAAATGAGACCAGATTTTTTTCTAAAATCAACCAATAAATAAAAAATTACCAGATTTGCTCTAAAAGTAATTTATTCACGAATTGAATACGAGGACTCTCCTTACTTTTCACCATTTCTTACATCTTCCGTAACTGACGGAAATCAAATGTAAGATTCAAATGCAAGCCTTCGTCTCCCTTTTTGATGCGAATATTTCCAGGCTGGCTATTCGGACCTTGCTGCTCAATAGGTTTAAAAGAACGAATAGCAGGAATGTCTAGCAAAAACGACAAGTCTCCCTCAGGGAAATTCGGCATCGTACGCCCGTTGCTACCTGACGGTTCTTCTGGCGTAAAAACACGATAAAAAATGCCATCCGTACGCGCATAAACCGTAAAAGGAGCCGTATCACTCTGCATATTGGCCCAATAAAGATTGGCATGATATCCTTTAAACTCTGGATAAATAAGACTTTCAAAGCTCTCGCCCGTGATAGTATTGTTATAGTCTTTTTGCCAAATGCCATAATTCGTGCCCGACACACGATTCTTCCATACCCTATATGGACCGCGTCCCAACCATTTCATGCCGGAACATAGTTTTTCTGGATAAGAAAAAGTTAATCCTAAGTTGTAAACATTTGTATCCATGAAAGCATCGTCAAAGCCTCCTCCGCCTGATGCACGGTTAAGCAACACAGCATCCATGTAGAGTAGACCATCAGCCGTCAATTTCCACACAATGGAATCGGCCGCACCTTTATATTTAGCACAATAGATAGCCATACCAGCTTCCTGTCTCACATAACTTTTAAGAGTATCATATCGCATTTTCATCCCCACGGGTAACGGGCCGTCCTTAAATGGAATTTCTACCCCATCAGCCTTGATATTACAAATGCAACCTGTTTTAGCATTAAAACCAACAGTAACACGTTCACTCTCAAGTGTGAAAGTATCAACAGCCTGAAATACATGAACTGACTCTTTCAAATCCAGCACAGCAGGAATAGAAGACAACTTTTCATCATAATAACGGGAAGCAAGTTTGATAGGATAGCTCCACTCGCATATGCTCCTGCCTTCTTTGTCATAGGCTTCAAGCTGTAAAATGTCACCCTGCTGAAACATTTCAGGTAGAGCAAAACGAGCTGTCCCTGTTTCACCAGGACTAATGGCAGGCAACTCCACTTTGCCTTCACTCAGGACGACAGGATCGGGTGTTGGATACATCATCGGCATATCACATCTAAGCACTTTCCATGTCATGGAACAATTAGACAAATTGGTAAAAAGATATTCGTTTGTCACTTGAAATGACCCGTCAAAATGGCTGGTAATCAGTAATGGCTTAATTTGTATTGGAGACCATTGGGCTCGAATGGCATAAAAACTACCTTCTTTCTCCCTACGCGGACCCACAACTCCATCAGGAGCATTAGACTTATCGGAGTCAAGCACTCCTCCACGGTCGGTACGTTTAGGAGCTTCATCGCAAAATGCCCAAACCAAAGCACCTGCAAAAAGAGGATTAGTACACCATCTATCCCAAAAATCACGTAGTCCTGCACCTCCTCCCTGATCATACATGGCATGCATAAACTCTGTAGGCATAAATACTTTATATCCATTTGTAAAACGAGCTACCCCTGTCAAGTAAGCCGGATAATGATGCGTATCCAAACCATCAAAATCGGCCCAAGGGTGTATTACATGTCGCTTTTGGAACACGTCATATTCGTCAAATAATGAATCTATATGCGTATTCCATCCACCTTCATTTCCATTACTCCACAATACAATACAAGGATGATTCACATCACGTTCCACCATTTCCTTGAGTAACTTTTTACCCACTGTCGTGTCATAATGTCCATGCCATCCGGCCAATTCATCAATGTAAACCAACCCCAATGAATCGCACATATCTAAAAAATGCTCATCAGGTGGATAATGTGAACGAACAGCATTCATATTCATATTTTTCAGTAATATAGCATCTTCACGACTCATATTAGCACTAGTGGTACGCCCGCCATCAACCGAAAAAGAATGGCGATTGATGCCCTTTAAAACCAACTTTGTTCCATTCAGATATAACCCGTCTTGTGGAAAAAATTCCACTGTACGAAACCCTATACGTTGTTCACGCATCTGTGTCGTTTGTCCATCAGGAGATTTCAATTCAAAACGCGCAACATAGAGGTTAGGAGTCTCGGGTGTCCACAATTCTACAGACGGCCATCTATTCTCAACAAACAACTCATCCGTTTCTGAAACAATAGTAACAGAATGACTGGTTTGACCTGCTTCATCGGCCACTAATTGACCATCACTCAACTTCCGTAAAGATATATTCACACGATACCCTGTTACGCTTCCTTCCATCCCGATTTTAGCACGTAGGCATCCTCTTTGGTCAGCATCAACTGTCAATCGCGCAATATGCACCTGCGGAACAACTTCAAGCCACACCGGACGATAAATGCCACCAAACAACCACCAATCGGCCCGACGTTCGGCTGAATTTACACTCTTATTGGCCGATTGTTTGGCCACCCGCACCTCAAGCATATTTTTTTTTCCTAAATGCAGCAAATCGGTAATGTCATAAGAAAAACGATAAAATGCTCCCTGATGAATATCTCCAGCCGACTGTCCATTGATATACACGTCTGCATCTGTCATCACTCCATCAAATACCAACTTCACGCGTTGTCCCTTCCATGATTTCGGAGCGTCGAAACGATATCGGTAAGTTCCTACCTCATCACTCGGTTTTTGTCCTTTTACCGTGTACCATCGACCATAAGTATAATTACCAAATCCCTGTAACTCCCAACAGCAAGGCACTTCAATATGTGTCCAGTGGCCGCTATTCTGCCCTTTTGAACAATAAAAATCCCAAGTTCGCGTATCGTCAATGCCCGTGCCTGAAAGATAAATACGCTCAGGATGGGAAGCCTGAGCCCATAAATCGCCCAAAGCGATAATCAAGAGGAAAAAAATCAAAAAAGAATGTTTCATATCTGTGAAATATAGGTTTACAAAGAGGTTTTTTCTCATAAGAAAGCAAAACCTCTGCAAGATAGGCATAAACAATTATATAACAAAACGCCAACACAACAAACCCCGCCATCCGGACTTTTTCAGTCCGAATGGGGGGGCAGTCATATTGTGCAAAACAGTTTTACTTATACTTCTCCAACAAACCTTTCAGCACGTCGGCCGTCAGTTCGTGGCCTTCAAGCAGGGGGAAACCCTCCCAGCGGACAATGCCTTGCGGGTCGATGAGGATGACGTGGGGAATGCCCTTCACCTCGAGCACGTCTTTCATCGTAGACTTGGTGTCGATGGCGCTCGTGTATTCAATCACAGGCTCCTTCATGGCCTTCACTTTCTCTTCCTTCTCATCGGAAATTCCGATGACCACAAGCTGGTCTTTAAACTGCTTCTGGAACTCGTTCAGCTCGGGGATGGCCTTGCGGCAGGGGCCGCACCACGTGGCCCAAAAGTCCACGAGAACGAACTTACCCTTGGTGTCGGGCTGCGGGGTGAGCCACTTTTCTACGGTCAACGCCGGAGCTTTCTGGTTGAGGAACGATTTGGCCCACAACTGCTTGCCGTTGTTGCTCTCTTGTGCCATGACCCCCAGGGCGCATACCAGGAGGGTCACGATGCATGTCAATGCTTTCTTCATGATGTGTGTTGTTTAGGTTGATTGATGTCGGTGTGTGTCAGTCTACAAATTTCACCTTGCCCATGTCGCGAGGCTTGGCGGCAGGTGTTTCGTCGGGATAGCCGAAGGCGATGCACAGGGTCAGCTCGTAGCCCTTGCTGAAGCCCAGCTTCTCGAGGTAGGGAGCTGCTTCCTTGTCGGTCAGCATGAAGCGCACGGGGCCGCCCAGACAGCACGAGCCGATGCCCATAGACCAGGCAGAGAGCATCATGTTGCCGCTCAGCAGGCCACAATCAATCTGCGAGAAGTCGTAAGACGGGTCGCGGGCAATGAACACCACCGTGGGCGCATTGCGGAACATGTTCTTGAACGTGGCGTCTTTGGCCACACCGGGGTTAGCCTTCTTGTAGACTTCGGTGATGCCGTTGATGAACTCCGGATTGTCCACCACGCGCACTTCCCACGACTGCTTGTTCTGGCCGTTGGGCGCGTTGATGCCACATTCCAGGATGGTCTGCATCGTGTCGCGGTTTACCGCCTGGGGTTGATACTTGCGGATGCTGCGGCGCGTCATGATGTTGTCGATTACAACTTCCGACGTGTTGATGCTGATGGAGTCTTGCGTCAGCGTCGTTTCGTTTTGTGCCGAGGGCGCACAGCTACCCAATGCGGCACAGAGGCACAGGCCTCCGAGGATTCCTTTAAATGCTTTCATAAGTCTTATTCGTTTGATTCGTCAGCTTCTTCCTTCTCATCGCCGGCCAGCCCGTCCAGGAAGCCTCCAATGATGGCACCTGCCTTTTCCATCGCCTCCCCGGCATGGTTCTTGAAGGCGGTGGCTGCATATTCGCCTTGCAGGCGGGCTATTTCCTCCAGCTCCTCAGGGGTGAGGTCTTTGTAGTTTTCAGCCTTCTCCAGCAAATCGCCAAACTTCTCGTTGGCCTCTTCCCACTGCTCGGCTGTGTAGTGACTGCCTTCGTCCTTGACTTGCTCGATGAAGTCTTTCAACTCGTCCACGCGGTTCTTCTCTTCGCACGAACCGAAGAAGATGCCGCCACACAGCAGCATCAGTCCGATGATTTGTTTCTTCATGTCATTACGTTTGGTTACTAGCGCAAATATAAGCAGTTTACAGAAAAAGTACTACAAGATGGCAAAAATTATAACGTTAATAAAAGCAGAAAAGGAGACCGCACTCCGTGCGTGTCTCCTTTTCCTTTACTTCTATTTTTATTATGAATCAAAGTTTCGGACCTGCAGCGACGAGAGCCTTGCCGGCTTCGTTGCCCGTAAACTTGGCGAAGTTCTTGATGAAGCGTCCGGCCAAGTCCTTAGCCTTCTCTTCCCATTCGCAAGCACACTTGTATGTGTCGCGCGGGTCAAGGATGTGCGGGTCTACGCCCGGCAGTTCGGTCGGAACCACGAAGTCGAAATACGGGATAGTCTTCGTCGGAGCCTTGTCGATAGAACCGTCGAGGATAGCGTCGATGATGCCGCGGGTGTCACGGATAGAGATACGTTTGCCCGTACCGTTCCAACCGGTGTTCACCAAGTAAGCCTTGGCACCAACCTTGTTCATCTTCTTAACCAGCTCTTCTGCATATTTGGTCGGGTGCAGGCTCAAGAAAGCTGCGCCGAAACAAGCAGAGAAGGTCGGAGTCGGCTCGGTGATGCCACGCTCTGTTCCGGCCAATTTGGCGGTGAAACCAGACAGGAAGTAGTATTGAGTCTGTTCGGGGTTCAGGATAGATACCGGAGGCAATACGCCGAAGGCATCAGCCGAAAGGAAGATGACCTGATGTGCGTGCGGGCCTTTGGAAACCGGCTTCACGATGTTGTTGATGTGGTAGATAGGATAAGAAACGCGGGTGTTCTCGGTCACGCTCTTGTCTGCAAAGTCAATCTTGCCGTTGGCGTCAACCGTAACGTTCTCCAACAGAGCGTCGCGTTTGATGGCGTTGTAGATATCCGGCTCAGACTCTTTGTCAAGGTTGATAACCTTGGCATAGCATCCACCTTCGTA
>ERZ779889.884-NODE-884-length-34284-cov-13.014870_pt1 | contig 34284 bp, 33 predicted proteins | sample MGYA00511030_ERZ779889 | MGnify/ENA primary metagenome ERZ779889 (study PRJEB29588, sample SAMEA2160616) | human gut metagenome | biome: human gut; feature: human-associated habitat; material: faeces | place: Denmark | collected 2008/2010 ... | reverse complement strand
CGTCCGCTCACAGCCGCGGACGGCTAGCCTCCTCAGCGGAAATTCCGTACTGCTGGCTGTCTTCGGATCAGGCAGGTCGACTCCGCCACGGCTGGTTTCTGTGATCACAGTCTGATACCACCCAGCCGCCGACGATGTCTGGAATGAAGCGAAGGGCGGTGTAACCATTTTCCTCACACCTCGGCGCCCGACAGCCCTCCAGGGCACCTGCAGTGCACATCGCGCGCGCAGATGATTTTCAAGAAGGCAAAAGTTGAAATTCAGTAGTCCAAGCGGAACAGCGCAGAGGCGGTTTCAGGGGTGATGGCCGGTACTACTGGACCCAAATTGGTTCCAGCAGTACCGCCGGGCAGCCACCCGCCGCAGCAGAACGGCTGCACCTGGTACTAATGAATTTCAAATCCGACCGGACAGCCAGTTACAGCACAAGTATGCCCGAATTAATTCGACCTGCCGCTCAGCGGCGGGAGTCAAGGGCTCTTCTGAACGCGGCGGCGTTGCGGTTGTGTTCAGAGAGGGTGCGGGCGAAGAGGTGTGAGCCGGAGAAATCGGGATTGGCGCAGAAATACAGGTTGCCGCGGCCGGGCTCCCCGCCGTAGTCGGGATTCAGCACGGCTTCGAGGGCGGCCCGGGAGGGCACGCAGATCGGCCCGGGAGGCAGCCCGGGATACTTGTAGGTGTTGTAGGGGGAGTCGAACTCCAGATGCTTGTGGAGCACGCGCGTGAGCTTGTAGTCGAAGCAGTAGGCCACGGTCGGGTCGGCCTGGAGCAGCATCCCTATCCTGAGCCGGTTGAGATACACTCCGGCTATCAGCGGCATCTCAGCCTCGACGTTGGTCTCCGCCTCGACTATCGATGCGAGGGTCGAGACCTCCAGCCGCGACAGCCCGAGCGCTTCAGCCTTCGCGTCATTATCCGGAGTCCAGAAAGCGTCGTAGGCCTGCTTCTGCCTGTCCAGGAAATCCTCGGCCGACGCCGTCCAGTACATCTCGTAGGTCGCCGGCATCAGCAGCGCGAACACGCTGACTGAATCGAAGCCGTAGCGGGAGAGCAGCGCGTTGTCGCTGAGCGCCCGGCGCACCGAGGCGGAGTCGACGAGCAGCTGGCTGCTGATCTTGGCGGCGATGTTGCCCTTTATCCTGAGATTGCCGGACAGAGTCACCTTGACCGGGGTCTGCCAGCCGTTGTTGAGCATGCGGGCCACATAGACGCTGGAATTCTCAGGAGTCACCGTATAATGCCCGGGAGTCAGGTAGCGCTCCACCTGCTTCTTGCGGAAGACCCGCTCGAGACTGCGCCTGCTGCGGACCCCGGCGTCTTCGCAGACCTGTTCCAGCACTTCGCCGGCAGTTGCGCCGGGATACACGTAGACTTCGGCGCTCCGGGTGAAGTTCGGCAGCCTGTTGTCGCGCAGATAGCGCCAGCCCGCAGCCGCCACGGCCACCGCCACCACGGCCACCGCCGCCGCTGCAATGATTTTCAGTGCTTTCATTCTCCTTTCCTCAGCCGGACGGTGTCACCTTCCTCCAGGGCGACGCCCTCGAGCAGGGGGTTGAGTTTCTTCAGCGCGTCGAGCCTCACTCCGAAGCGCTGGGCGATGTCGCGCAGGGTTTCACCGTCGGCTCCCACCACATACTTGTCGACACCCTTCGCCGCCACCGCCTTCTTGCGGGCGAGGTAGACCATGGTGCCGGGCTCCAGCTCCTCTTCGCGGTCGAGGTCGTTGAACCTCAGCAGCTCGCGGAGGAAGAGCCCGTTGGCCGAGGCTATGGAGCGGTAGCTCTCCCCGTCGACGGAGTAGACGAAGGGGACGCCGTTCTGCTCGTAGATGCTGCGGCTGAGGCTCAGCTTGACCGATTCGCGGAACTCTTTCTTAACGGTCTCCGGGGGCACGATCTTGGGCGCCTCTATCTTCAGCGGAGCCTCGCGCTCCACCTTCACCGGCTTGTCGAAGCGGTGGAGTTCGTATTCTTCTATCAGACCTATCAGTTTGTTGGCATACGAGGGGTCGGTGGCATATCCGGCCTTCTTCAGTCCGCGGGCCCAGCCCTTGTAGTCATCGGGCTTCAGGTCGAAGAGGGACTTGTAGCGGTCGCGGTAGCGCAGGAAGTCGGAATGGTCGCGGTACGACGCCTCGACGCTGGGGTACACGCGGAAGCACTCGCGGCGCGCGTCGTCGTCGTTGCGCATGGTCTTGCCGTCCCAGTCGTTGTGGCACTTGATGCCGAAGTGGTTGTTGCCCTTCACCGCAAGCCTGGACTGGCCCGAATTGGACTCGAGTATGCCCTGCGCGAGGGTGATGCTGGCAGGTATGCCCGTGCGCTTCATCTCGCTCACGGCGAGGTCGGAATACCGGCTGATATATTCGAGGGTGACATCCTTGGTCGCTCCAAGCGAGAACAGCAGCGCAAGAAGGATAAAGGCTATTCGTTTCATCGTCCGCTAATATACTAAAATTCGAAGACATCGCCGTCGTGCGTCAGTCCGGTGGCCGGGAAGACCGCCCTGCACTCGGCGAGATAGGCGTCGAAATCGGTGATTCTCGAGGAATAATGGCCTACAAGAAGCCTGCCGGCCCCTGCCTCGGCAGCGCATGCGGCCGCCTGGGCGGTGGTGGAATGGTAGCGTTCGCCGGCCTTGTCGGCCATGTCCGACATGTAGGTGGCCTCATGGTAGAGCACGGTCACTCCCCTCACCCACGACGCCAGCTCCGGGAAAGGCGCGGTGTCGGAGCAGTAGGCGTAGGACTTCAGGGGCTGGACGGGGCTGCCGTCCTCATGCAGGGGCCTGCCCGGAGTGGGGACTTCGTCGAACCTCCAGCCGTAGCACTCGATCTTGTGCCTGAGCGGGATGGCGCTCACCCTCACGTACCTGCTTTCCATCACCACCTCGGGCGCGCTGCATCTCACGGCGTGGAACACTATGTTGAACCCCGTCCCCTCGCCGAAGAACGAGCGGTAGAAGTTGAGCACGGAGCCGAGCGCCTGCGGGCCGTAGACATGGAGGTCGGCGGTGCGGCCGTACATGGCCATGGAGTTCAGCAGCCCGAAGATGCCGAACAGATGGTCACCGTGGATATGGGTGATGAAGATGGCATCTATCTTCAGGAACGCCAGGTGCGCCCTCCTGAGCTGCTGCTGCGTGCCTTCGCCGCAGTCTATAAGAAACAAGCGCCCGTGCACTGAAAGAACCTGGGCGCTTGGATTTCTATCAGAAATGGGCATGGCCGAGGCCGTGCCCATTATCTTGAGAGTAAAGTTCATGTCGGAACTATTCTGCTTCCTTCTCGAGCTTCTCCTTGAGGGCTGCGAGGGCGTCGATGTCGCCGAGAGTGGTCTTCTCGATGCTGGCATTGACCTTCTTCACAGACTTCTTGGTGTTCTCGGCCTCTACGGCTGCAGCCTTCTCCTTGGCCTCTGAATAGGTGCGGAGGTGTGAGAGGAGGATGCGGCGGGTTGAGCGGCGGAGCTCGATGACCTTGAAGGGAAGGGTCTCGCCGACCACAGCCTGCTTGCCGTCTTCCTTGAGGAGGTCACGGGTGAACGCGAAGCCTTCCACATTGCCGTCGAGGGTGATGTTGGCGCCCTTGTCGGTAGATGAAGCCACGGTTCCCTCAACTACAGAGCCAACGGGATACTTTGCCTCAACCTCGTCCCAAGGGTTGGCGGTGAGCTGCTTGATTCCGAGGCTGAGCTTGTGGTTGGCCTCGTCGAAGTCGAGAATCTGCACGTCGACGGTGTCGCCGATATTCACCACTTCTGAAGGATGCTTGATCTTGTTCCAGCTGAGGTCGCTGATGTGGACGAGTCCCTCCACGCCGTCCTCAAGCTCCGCGAACACGCCGAAGTTGGTGATGTTGCGGACAACGGCCTTGTGCTTGCTTCCGACGGGATACTTCTCGCGGATGTTCTCCCAAGGGTTGGGCATGAGCTGCTTCAGGCCGAGGGAGATCTTGCGGGCATCGCGGTCGATGGAGAGGATCTGGGCCTCAACCTCGTCGCCGACCTTGAGGAACTCCTGGGCTGAGTGGAGCCTGGGAGACCATGACATCTCGGTCACGTGGACGAGTCCCTCCACGCCGGGCTCGATCTCCACGAATGCGCCGTAGTCGGCGATCAGGATAACCTTGCCCTTAACCTTGTCGCCGACCTTGAGATCGGGATTGAGGTTGTCCCAGGGATGAGGGGTGAGCTGCTTGAGACCGAGGGCGATACGCTTCTGCTGCTCGTTGAAGTCGAGCACTACCACCTTGATCTTCTCGTCGAGTGAAACGACTTCCTCGGGGTTGTTGATGCGGCCCCATGAGAGGTCGGTGATATGGATGAGTCCGTCTACGCCGCCGAGATCGACGAATACTCCGTAGTGGGTGATGTTCTTCACCACGCCCTCGAGCACCTGTCCCTTCTCGAGCTTGCTGATGAGCTCGGCACGCCTCTGCTCCTGCTCGGCCTCGAGAAGAGCCTTGTGCGATACCACAACGTTGCGGAACTCCTGGTTTATCTTGACAATCTTGCAGTCGATGGTCTGGTTTACGAACTGGTCGTAGTCACGGATGGGCTTGATGTCGATCTGTGAACCGGGCAGGAAGGCCTCGATTCCGAACACGTCCACGATCATGCCTCCCTTGGTGCGGGTCTTCACGAAGCCCTTCACGATCTCGTCGTTCTCGTAAGCCTCGTTCACCCTGTCCCAGGACTTGAGGGTGCGGGCCTTGCGGTGTGAGAGCACGAGCTGGCCCTTCCTGTCCTCAGCGGACTCGACATATACCTCAACCTTGTCGCCTACCTTGAGGTCGGGATTGTAGCGGAACTCGGAGATGGGAATGACTCCCTCGCTCTTTCCTCCGATGTTCACGACCACCTCACGCTTGGTGACTGCGGTAACCTCTCCCTCCACCACTTCGTTCTCCACGACCTTGGAGAGAGTCTTGTCGTATGCCTCTTCGATGGCTTTCCTGTCCTCGGGGCTGTTGCCTTCGCCACCCTCGAATGCATCCCAGTCGAAGTCCTCGGGCTTCACTGAGGCATTGATGATTGATGACTTCTTCGCTGCGGGAGCCTTCTCTTCGGCAACTGCAGGCTTTTCCTCCGTCGCTGCGACCGGGGCGGTCTGCTCTTCGACTTTCTTGATTTCTACTTCTGACATTTCAGTAAAATAAAAAACAGTTAGTTGTTAAACTTTATGTAACGAGCCCTCCGGCGCAAGCCGGTGATTCGGGCGCGCAAAGATAGCAAAAAAAATTTGATAACCAAGAGAATACTCCCTGAGAATCAGAGCATTTTCTTACGTTTGAAGAAATACCATATCATGGCGGCCATGAGAAGCACCATGATGGCTATTATGACCAGCCACGCCCACTCCCAGCGTGCGAGCGGGAGCCTCACGTTCATGCCGTAGAAGCTCGCCACGAGAGTCGCAGGCATCAGGAGGATGGACACGAAGGTGAACACCTTCATTATGCGGTTCTGGTCGAGGTTGATTATACCTATCACGGTCTCCTGCATGTATTCCAGCCGCTCGAAGGTGAAGCTGATGTGGTTGACCAGCGAGGCGATGTCCTGCAGGATGATGCCGAGGCGCTCGCGCAGCTCGGCGTCCCTGGGGAAGATCTTGCTTTTCAGCAGGTTGGATATCAGTCTCTGCTTGTCGACCATGTTGGCGCGCACGTTCATCGCGTTCTGCTGGAGCTGGTTGATGTCGAGCAGGAAGTCTTCGTTGATGTCTTCGTCCTGGTTGATGCGGCGGCTGTAGCGGGTCACGTCCTTGGAGATCAGCTCCACGATGTCGGCGTCGAGGTCGACTCGCCTGTCCATGATGTCCACGAACACCGTGTTGCCGTCGGGGTATTCGTCGGGAAGCGCCTGCATCTTGAGCTGCAGGGTGTTGAGCGAGCGCAGAGGAATCTCCCTGATGGTGGCGAGCACTCCGTTCACGAGTATGAAGGACACGGCGTCCATCAGCATCTCGTCGTCGGCGGGAGAAAGGAAGTTGGTGTTGGCGAAGATGGCGCCGCCCTCTTCGAAGAAACGGGAGGAGCTCTCGATCTCCTCGGCCTCGGCGCGGCTCTGGATCTCGGTTCCGAGATACTGCTCCACGAAGCGCTTCTGCTCGCCGGTGGGCTGCAGCATGTCTATCCAGAGCACATTCTCCCTGCTGATCGCAGCGAGTTCCGCTTCCGTCTGGGTGGAGAGGATTTCCGCTCCGCTCCTGTAGAGAATCTTTACCATTGCCTTCCTAACTTAATCCCGGCACTCGTGTCGGAAGGGGTTAAACCATGCAGACTTGCCGGAACAGCGCAAATCCGGCTCGCAAAGATAAAAATTTTCCCGAGAAATCCAAAAAGGGCGGCCTCAGAACAGAATGGAAAAGCCTATGCCCACCAGCACCAGACCGCCGGCCAGTTCGGCGATACGGCCCACGTTGCGGCCTCTGATGCAGCCTACCGCCCTGCCTGCCGAGATGCCCGCCACCACCGACACCAGGGTGCACGCGAACACGGCGGCGAGCAGCAGCAGAGTTCCGGAAATACCGGAGCCGCTCATCGACTGCGAGACCCCTACCGCGGCGGCGTCGATGCTGGTGGCCACTCCCCCGAGCAGTATGTTCTTCCAGCCGTCGAGATTCTTGCCCTCCCCGCAGCCGCGTATGCCCTCCACGAGCATCGAACCGCCCACGTAGGCGAGCAGCACGAAGCCTATGATGCCCGACACCGTCTCGACGAGACCGTAGAACAGATCGCCGAGCAGGCATCCGGCCAGAAGCAGCGCGCTCTGTATCACGGCGAACGCCAGCGCCGTCAGCAGCACGTCGCGCCACCCGGCCTTCTTCAGGGTGACGCTGGAGCACAGCGAGACGGCGAAACAGTCGGCGCAGAGCGAGAGCGCCAGCAGCAAGGTTTCAAGTATGGTCATACACTACCGACAGTGCCGCGGCCGCCGGAGAACAAGGCCGCCGGGACACCGGACAACTAAGGTTTGAATATCTGTCTGTCGATTATCGAGCGGCCGAGGGTCAGCGAGTCAGCATATTCGAGGTCGGCCCCGAAACTGAGCCCGCGGGCAAGGGTCGACACCTTCACGCCCAGGTCCTCTATCTGGCGGTAGATGTAGAAGGCGGTGGTCTCGCCTTCCACGCTTCCGCTCAGCGCGAAAATCACCTCCACGGGCCCGGAGGCCTGCTTCAGCCTCTCTACGAGCTCCCTGACGGTGATGTCGGAGGGGCCGATACCGTTGATGGGCGAAATTATGCCTCCGAGCACATGGTACACCCCGTGGTACTGCCCCGTCTCCTCGATGCGCATCACGTCCCGGACGTTCTCGACCACGCAAATGGTGGAATGGTCACGCTTCGGGTCGGAGCATATCGAGCAGCTGTCGCCGTCCGAAACCATCATGCATGTCTTGCAGTAGTGGACGTTGTCGGCGAGGCCGCTGATCGCCTCGGCCAGATGGTGTACGTTCTCGGAAGGCTGCCGCAGCAGGTGCAGCACCAATCGCAAGGCGCCGCGGGAGCCTACTCCCGGCAGGGAGCTTATGGCCTCCACGGCGTCCTTGAATGATTTTGATGGATACTTACCGGTCAATTACCTGGCCTTTCCGTTAGAGCCGAGCACATTCACGATCTTGTGGATGTACATCTTCTTCATCTCCTCGCGGGCGGGCTTCAGATACTGACGGGGATCGAAGTGCTCGGGGTGCTCGTTGAAGTACTTGCGGATGGCGGCGGTCATCGCGAGACGTGAGTCTGAGTCGATGTTGATCTTGCATACCGCGCTCTTCGCAGCCTTGCGGAGCTGCTCCTCGGGGATTCCGACAGCGTCAGGAAGGTTTCCTCCGTTGGAGTTGATGATGTCGACATACTCCTGGGGAACTGAAGATGATCCGTGGAGCACGATGGGGAAGCCGGGGAGCTTCTTCTCGATTGCCTTCAGCACGTCGAATGCGAGCGGAGGGGGAACGAGACGGCCGGTCTGAGGGTCGCGGGTGCACTGCTCGGGCTTGAACTTGTAGGCTCCGTGAGAGGTTCCGATTGAGATTGCAAGGGAGTCGCAGCCGGTCTTCTTCACGAAGTCGATGACCTCCTCGGGCTTGGTGTAGTGTGACTCCTCGGAAGCGACCTCGTCCTCAACTCCGGCGAGGACGCCGAGCTCGGCCTCGACGGTCACGTCGTACTTGTGGGCGTACTTGACGACCTTCTTGGTCAGGGCGATGTTCTCCTCGTAAGGGAGGGATGAACCGTCGATCATGACTGAAGAGAAGCCGAAGTCAACGCAGCTCTTGCAGAGCTCGTAGCTGTCGCCGTGGTCGAGGTGCAGCACGATCTGGGGCTTCTTCCATCCGAGCTCCTTGGCATACTCAACGGCTCCCTGTGCCATATAGCGCAGGAGGGTCTGGTTGGCGTAGTTGCGGGCTCCCTTGGAAACCTGGAGAATCACGGGAGACTTGGTCTCCACGGCGGCCTGAACGATGGCCTGGAGCTGCTCCATGTTGTTGAAGTTGAAGGCAGGGATGGCATAGCCGCCCTTTACGGCCTTGGCGAACATCGCACGGGTGTTCACAAGGCCAAGATCTTTGTAAGAAACTTTCATATCAAAGGTGAAATGATAAATAAACTTTCCACTTAAATTCAATTCGTGCAAATTTAACTATTTTTGCAACAAATCCGAATAATAATGTCCGGTAAAGTCATCATATTTTCTGCTCCCTCAGGAGCCGGCAAGAGCACGGTGGTCGGCCACCTGCTCAAACTGCACCCCGAGTTCGAGTTTTCGATCTCCGCGACCTCGCGCGCTCCCCGCGGAAGCGAGCGCGACGGAGTCGAGTACTATTTCATCTCCGCCGGCAGATTCCGCGAGCTCATCGCCGAAGACGCCTTCGTGGAGCACGAGGAAGTCTACCATGACCGCTTCTACGGCACCCTGAAGTCGGAAGTCAGCCGCATCTGGGAGAAAGGCCACGTGATCATCTTCGACGTGGACGTGAAGGGAGGGGTGAACCTCAAGAGGTATTTCGGCGACGCCGCCCTGTCCATACTCATCCTGCCCCCGAGCATCGAGGTCCTGGAGCAGAGGCTGCGCAGCCGCGGCACCGACAGCGAGGACGCCATACGCGAGCGCGTAGGCAAGGCCGCCTCGGAAATCAGCTTCGCGAAAGGCCGCTTCGACCGCGAGATAGTGAACGACAGGCTCGAGGACACCTTCGCCGAGGCCGAACGCATCGTAGACGGATTCTTATGCGCATAGCAGTCTATCCCGGGTCCTTCGACCCCCTGCACATCGGACATCTCGCCATCCTGGAATACCTGACCACGGACGCCGAGTTCGACATGGTCTATCTCATAGTGTCGCCCCAGAACCCCTTCAAGAGCCCGGAGAAGGCCGCCAACGCCGCCGAGCGCTACAAAGCGGCCGCCGAAGCCGTCGGCAGACATCCGGAACTCAGGGTGAAGGTGGACGACATCGAACTCTCGATGCCCGCTCCCCAGTACACGATACGCACCCTCGACGCCCTCAGGGAGAGGGAGCCAGGCAACGAATTCAGCCTGGTGATGGGGGCCGACAACCTTGGCGGCCTGCTGCGCTGGAAGGACGCCGGGCGCATCCTCCGCGAATACGGGGTGACGGTCTACCCGCGCCGGGGATTCGACGCCGAGGCCATACGCCGGGAGATTCTCGAGCAGGGGCCTGAAGACTGCCGCATCGAGCTCATCGACGCGCCGATAGTCGACATCTCCTCCACGGAGATACGCGAGCGCGAGGCCGCCGGCGACGACATGAGCGGATTCCTGATGTAGCCCCCTACAGAGAGCAGAAGAAAGTCACGAGCAGCGGCACGCTGAAGTCGCAGAGCACGCCGCTGACAACCGCCGCCGGCAGGAAACGTTCGCCGGACGAACGGAGAATCGCCGGCAGGGTCACGTCCATGGCAGTCGCGCCGGCGGAGGCTATCGGAGCCAGGGGGCCGAAGCGCCTTGCGAGAATGGGCGCGGCCACGAGGGTGAAGAGTTCCCTGAACACGTTTGCCAGCAGGGCGATGGTTCCGAGCTCCGCAGCGAGCCGGGCGCCGAGCGTCGCCGCTCCGTATTCAGAGATGAGTATCGACGAAAGGGAGTAATACCCCATTCCCCCGCCCACGGCGAGGCAGTCTGCAAGCCGCCACTGCGGGAAGACGAGGCGGACGAGGGCGGTGACGGCCAGCGTGCCCAGAATCGTGGCGAACGGCAGAAGCAGCAGCCGGGGGTCAAGGTTCCCGAATATCTTCTTGAGGTCCGGATTGCCGCCTATGCCCACCCCGACCAGAAACATCAGCACGAACAGCACCTTCCCGGCGAGAGCGCCGTCGGAAAGGCCTTCCGGAAGGATTCCGGACACCCCGGCAAGGCAGCCGAGCGCGAACATCACGAGCACGGTCAGGGTTCCCTTCATCTTCTCCCCTCCCCTCCGGCATCACCGGAGCCGCTCCGCCCCTTACGGGAGAGCATCCTGTACAATATCACTGAAGCGGCCACGCTGCCGCAGATTCCGGCGGCGGCGAACACCAGAGCCTGGAGACCCAGCGAGGAGAGATTGCGGACCAGTTCCCTGTCCGCGCCGATTTCCGCTCCCATCAGGAACAGCAGCAGCCAAATCACGACGGTGACCGCGGCTCCGGAGTATTTCACGGGCTTCCACTTTCTCAGCAGCCACCCCGCGCCGACCCCGGCGAACATTGTGAGCAGAACGTAGAACATAAATTCAGTGCGGGTGAAGGGACTCGAACCCATACGCGCGAGGCACCAGATCCTAAGTCTGGCTTGGCTACCAATTACAACACACCCGCAGTTTCAATTGGCAAATATACGCATCTGCATATATGCCGCAGGCAAATATAGTGAGAACCCGAGTGCAATGCAAATGAACTTGTTCAATTTCATTGCCGAGGCGCAAGCGTATATATCAATTCTCCGCCTCCGGAACCGGAAAGGTCCTTTTTACAATGACTTCCGCATGCCGCCCGACTTCATTTCTGAGGTGTTCCGGAAACAACACTTCAACTTCACAGCCATGAGAAAGAATTTCCTGGACGAAATCGTAGGTTGGAGAAAGATAGTAGCGGAACACGGAGTACTCGTTTTCCGTTTCGACCTCTTTCTGGGAGTGGTGCAGCGGTAGAGTCCTGAAGTACTCCCTCTGCGTACCGTAGACTTTCAAGTCCACGATTTCCGGAGGACAGTTGTCGTCGTGGATGATTCCGAAGCTGTTGTAGAAGTATTCCTCGGGGTCGAAGTCCTTGGGAAAGGCGAAGCCGTTGTCGGTCTCCCTCATTTCCTGCACCCTGTCGAGAGCGTATATTCTCAATGCGTCTTTCTCCGTATTCTTCGCAACCATGTACCATCTCTGCCTGAATACCTTGACGAAATAGGGCTCCACTTCGGCGGTGTAGCTGTCCTGTCGCCAGAAGCTCTTGTAGGTCATCTCCAGGGTGCGGGAGTCCCGCATCGCCTCTATTATGGTGGTGAGGTGCTTCTGGCCGGACGGAATCTGCTCGAAGAGTATGCGCCGCTTCAGGTGGTGACTCTCGTTGATGAGATTGTTCACGGCGAAGGTGTTCAGAAGCCAGGTCCTGACTCCGCCTTTCTTCATGTCGTCGGCGTTTTCGATGTAGTAGCGATACCCGTTTCGCCTGTCGCAGACGATGTTGATGTCGAATATCTCCTCGATGGCATTCCTGTGGTTGTGGAAAGTTTTCAGCGGCAGGTCCAGCCCGTCGCTCATGCTGTTCCGGAGCCACTTTTCGTTGATTTCCTCGAACGTGATGCCGTTTGCGCGGTATATGGTGTCCACCAACCATATATACCTGGAGAATTTGTCTTTTGCCATGCTGCCAGATGTTGTTTCCGCAAAGATACGAATATCTTGTGCCAAAAAGCGGCATAACTGATAGAAATCTCAGATTTTGTTCAGCAGGAGGACCGCCCTAACCTCTCTTTCTTCGCTGTTCGCTACGATAGTTCCAGTACGTATGTCGCCGTATCCGAAATGCCCTCTGACGTTTGCGAAGAATCCGGCGAGACCGGCGTCCGAGACCGGATGTTCGGAAGAATGGCAAACGCATACGACTGCGTTGTCATATTGTGAGAGGTCGAGATGCTGATATTTCGTGATGGATTCCAGGATATAGTCCAGCCGCTTGTCGCTGGCCTGACGGTCTGCGGTCGGTGCTTCGGGCACTGCAACAGCGCAGGACTCCACCGCCACTTCCGAATTGGAGGAGGATTGCCTATACGGCCCAGTGACGGACCTGAAGTCGTATCTGACGCCATGTTTGACAGAAAGCACGAAATCCAGGTCAGCACGCGTGAAACTGCTCCCTTCCGCCGTAAGGTCCAGAATATTGTTTTCGCGGCGGCTCATGGACTTAAGAAATTTCTCCCGCTTTTCCTGGCGGTGCTCCCTCATCCGCTTGGGTCGGTTCATGCGTTTCCCAAACCAGTCCTTCATCCCCCAGTCGCCGCTGATGAGTCTTTGTCCGCTCCGCCGGACACGGTACTTCCTCGGAATCTGATGCCGCCATTCGCTTTCTTCAAGCCTGTCGAGCATGAGGTCGTATTTGTTTCTTAACTTGCGCCCGAGTAAGTCCTCAAACCCTTCATGTTCCGGGGTAAATCCATAAAAAGTTATTTCCCAGAGGCATTTTGCCGCAATCTCTTCTATTGGAAGGTCGACATTCTCGCCGATTACGATTTCCTTTGCGAGCGCATCCTCCCAATAGTCGCCGTCAAGATGGAACACCCCTATCCACTGCTCGTCTCCGTATTCCTCCCCGCTCCACTCAACCCGAGCTTCGCCTTTGAAGTTTTCTGACGGTTTCATATACCGGAGAATGTCGTATGCCTCCCGGTACGCATAGATGCTGTCAAGGTGCCTTCCTTCACTCTTTTCTATGAATGGCGCAAGGCTGTCGAAGTCCACCTTGTTCAAAAGTTCCTTGAGTGTCATTGGCGTAATAATTTCGAGTTTTGTCTATCGATTTGATTTCTTGAATTCCTCGTATTTCTCCAAATATCTCCGCATCAGTTCGGCACGCCGTTCCAGCAGTTCGGTGCGGCTGCCGTCGTCCATATCTTCCAGACCTGCCGTAAAGTCATACCGATCTCTGATTTTAGAATCAAACGAGAGATGCGGGAAGCGATGTTGCAGAAATAGGAGTACTTCCTCCTCCATCTTAGGCCTGTTGTCAACATCGGTATCATAGTAGAAAGCAAGAGGGATGTTCTCATAAACTTGCTGCTCGCTCGGGATTCTTTCAAACTCTTCTGCAGTATGTTGTCCTTCCGCAGAAGACAGGGACGCAGACCACCAATAAGTGTCTTCCCTGATATAGACTTCGTATGTCCTGTCTTCCGATTCATTATAGAAGTACGCAAACCACTGGTCCGGACACGGGCCGATGTGCTTCCACTTCAGGTTTATGACCGTTCCCATGATAATCTTATATTTCTTTCAATCACAAAGGAAATCCGGACATGAGCCAAATCATGACAGAGCATATCACGATTCGCTCTGCGGTTCCTGAAAATATGGCCAAAAAATATTTTATGAAATTATGCGGCAGTACTTCAAATCTGCATAGATAAAAAGGAGATTTTGAAAATGCTCCGGAATCAAAAATCCAGGATTTCAATCGCAATCCTGGCGCAGGCCTCGGCATCGGCCAGGGCGTGGTGATGCTGCCGCAGGTCATAGCCGCAATATCGTGCCACGGTCTGGAGCTGGTGGTTCGGAATCCTCTTGCCCAGAACCGCTCTCGACGCCCTGCAGGTGCAGTAAAACTTATAGTCCGGATAGGTCATTCCGTATACTCCGAAGACCGCTTTCAGGCAGCCCTCGTCGAAAGGGCTGTTGTGGGCGACGAGCGGCAGGTCCCCTATGAGAGCGCTGGCCCTTTCCCATACCTCAGGGAACGCCGGTGCCGTCATTGTCGATTCCGCCGTCAGTCCGTGAATCTGTGTGTTCCAGTACGAGTAATAGTCAGGAATCGGATGGATAAGGCTGTAGAACCTGTCGGCTATCCTGCCGTCACGCACAATGACAACTCCGACGCTGCACACGCTGGAACGGCACCCGTTGGCCGTCTCGAAATCTATCGCAGCAAAATTTTTCATATATGGTACCCGAGTCTTCGTCTCTTTATGCAAAGATATCGGTATAATTCTTTATATCCCGCTCACGATAAAGAAATCTCACCGCCGATTCACCGAGCGCCATGCGGCGGCCGTCAGCTTCAGGCCACATATCATTGTGCGAGGCGAAAGCCGTGACGGAATTGTATAGATTCCAAACCGTCATGCTGGCCAATGCGGTTGCGGCATTGTTCCTGTCGATATCATAGCCCCTTGTTGCATACTCCTGTACTTCCTTCCGATATGGCGCAATTTTCTCCGCCTCATCCGCCTCCAGTCCGAATTTTTCCAGTAAAGCGGACACATATTTCAATTCCTGCATGGAAGTTCTGGTGTCCATTGCCAGAAGGGCCGCATTGCTGAATTCATGGAAACCCTTTTTCATGACATTCGAATCCGGCAATGCCAGCATCCTGTTCACCTGCTCCGTCGCAAGCGAATTTATCGTGGCATCGCGTGAATGCACCCGCGTCACCTGACCGTTGGAGCAAATCAGTCTTTCATAGTAATGTCCCAGTTCGATTCCTCCCGGATTCCATTTCAGGTATATGGAATTGGTCAGAAAGCCTTCGTCGTCATTCCGGATCGCCGAGATTTCGGGATGCCAGCTGTCGAGGATTATGGAGAATTCAGCACCCGTATCAACGCCTATCATGCACGAGCGAGACGAATAGCCATTCCTGTCCATGAACATCTCGGCGAAATCGAAAAATGCTTCCGCCGTTATCAGTTCATCCTTCAGTGGAATAGCCTTCGTAATCCGCCTTGTATCTCTGTCACCGACTATTGCGAGCCGCATAGGCTTGGAGATGGAACTGGCTGAAGCCAGATAGTTCCTGAAATTCCTGATACCCGTTTCACCGGATGCGGTTTCGACCGTTTTTGCCTGTTTCCTGCTCAGGCCTATGAAAGCATCAAGATCTGACGCCACCTCTGGCGTGACTTCCATTTCCACTCCGTCCACCTTGTAGAAATTGCCGCCAATGTACTCAAGCTGCTCACGGCCCACTGTCCTGTAGGGATTCCTGTCGGACAGCACCTGATTTTTCAATGTACTGAAATCCATATTACTATAATTCAATGTTGCTGAAGAGTCTGTCAAATCTGTCGGCCACGTCCCTGATGCTGTCCGAGGCTTTTGACTGGAGGCTCCGTATCTGCTGGTCCTGCAGGAAGCGCTTTTCATCATAGAACACGTCACCCTCCACCCCGAGGTCATAGTAAAGCTTGATTCCGACCGTTCCCCTCCTGTGTTTGGTAAAGACCACATATCGCGATGAATACACATTCTTCGGATTCTCAAGCCGCAGTTCCATCATGGCGGTGATATAGTGCTTGAGCCTGTTGGAGCCTATGAAGTTTCCGCTTTTGGTCACCTGCTGGATTATCAGGAATGTCGTGTTCGCGCTTGTATCATTATGGCCTTCATTCTGCTCCTTGAGCAAAGACAGCAACAGGCTCTCAGCCTTTTTCAAGGTGATGTTCTCCTCTTCCTTGATTATTCCCTGTAGTTCATAAAAAGAGTCTATCGCCACCACGTCCCACCCGCTGCTGAAGATATCCGTCAACAGCTTCAGACAATGGGCACCTCCGCTTTCCAAACTGAAATCGGCCTTGATGAAAAGTATCTCAAGATCCTGGAATTTAGGGAATCTCTGCACATAGACGGCCAGGTCTATTTCGTTCATCTCGGCGCTTATGAAAAGTACGCGCGCAGTCGTGGAAAGCATCCTTATGTCGGAGAGCATATCCATTATTATTGTCGTCTTCCCCACTCCAGGATCACCGATGATCATATAGTTGACACCTTTAGGCAGTCCGCAGTAGCTGCACAGAAGTTCGTCCAGAACAGTGCCTGTCCTGTAATTCTGAAAGAGGGACGGGTCAAACTTCACATCCCTCATCTTGACAATATGTCCGCCGGTCTCCTTCACGAAGGCAAAGGTAGCCGGGGACTATGCCATATCATGGCATTACTGCCGGGTAATCTTATTTCATCAACTTGCCGTACAAACTGCCGATGTGTGACTTCACCCTTTCAAAAGACTCCTTCTTTTCAAGAGTATCCTCGTCCATATAGAGCTTTTTGTTCACCTCAATCATAAGACTGTGATATTCTGCCAGGGTGTTGAATGTCTTGGCATTCGAGAAGGGGGCATTGACACCCACCTTGTAACCAAGCATCCTGAAATGATGCAATACGGTGCCGATGACCATTTCTGACGGCTTGGTCTTGTCTTCGTTGTAGCCGATACAGATGTCCACTTCATTACCGGCATCGTAGTCTGGGAGAATCGGTGTTGGCCGGGAACTGAAGCTATGGCAGTCAATCAGCAGTGTGCGCGCAGATATGCCTCCTTTGCGTAACAGAAGGTCTTCCATCTTGTGATGATACTCCTGATACTGCCGGAAACTGTCCGCCTCATTGATGATCGGGAAATGGTGACAACCTTCCATTCTGTTGAATCCGTAATCCGGTCCCGTAATATTGAAACGCAAGGGACAGATGCCCAGATTCTTCTTTTCCATAGGGTCGTCTATCATCCTCTCAACATCGCAATAGGTGCGGCAATATGGAAAGATGGCCGCTGTAATCCCGGCATCGCAAGTGTCCTGGACAAAGAGTTCGTCAGTGTACCAGTCAATCACGGAAGAAGCATTGCCGACAAGTCGGCGAACACATTTTTCCGGAATTTTTTCTTCTTCCGGAAAGGATGTCCCGGAATGAGGGATATGAAGAATCAGCGAATCGTAACATTTGGCCGAAGCCTTCTTCCCCCGGAATATTCCGCAGGAATCAACAAAAAAATGACAGGCCGCACCCCCTTGAATGCGGGCATAATTTTCAGGATATCCCATTTTTTCGAAATAGTGTCTGAACGACATCTGAGGCCCCATCTGCGGTCCATAGGGAAGCGGACCTGAGCCATTGCTGGAATAAGCGGCATCCATAATGCCCAGGAATGTGTCGTCATCCAGTTCATACTGAAGTGTTTCTTCGAGTCTGGCCTTAATCACTCTCAACAGGAATGTTTCTCTCATTGGCATATCTGCGGCTGATGAGAATGGGACGGCGTAAGTGTAAACATCTGAGAGATGCATGGTGCTAATCGGTTTGACAGTTATTCTTGCTGCAGGCGCATGCACGTCCAATAACACCTGAAAATGAAAGTTCCTCACAGAAAGTCCGATGAGACTTCGAGCAAGGAAAACACATCTTGAGCTATGTCATTTTTAGCGCAATGCTCACATCTACCTTTCGGTAAACCACCGCGGTCTTTCGGGCTGCTCAAAGTCAATGAAGACTCGGTTGGTATGTGCCGAAGCACATTCTTGATGCTTTTCCTGTAGGGATTCTCCCTGAATCCGCTCCAAAGATACGAAATAATTTTCAGCCAAAATATGGAATAAAATTTGGCCAAACATGGAAATTCTAAACCATATTTCTTACCGATCATTGTATGTTTTCAAGCCACTATAATTCCAAAGAATTGGCCTTCAGCAGAAAATCATAGATGCTGATGGTCATGACACCTGCTTCATCCCTTGTTACCGGGCCTTCTTCTCCTGTGATGATAATCTTCTTGAATGAATCGTTCACCTTCAACAGTGATGCTTGTTCCTGCCTCATCTTCTCGTCAGACTCCATCCTGTAGACTGACTGGATGTAATACCTCCTGCTTCCCAGGTTGCAGACGAAATCGACTTCGAGACTGGCACGCTGCTGCCTGCCGTTGTCATCGGTCAGCACCACCGGAACGACACCGACATCCACATTGAACCCCCGTATCCGCAATTCGTTGTAAACCATGTTCTCCATCAGATGACTTTTTTCCGACTGACGGAAATTGATGCGGGCGTTGCGCAATCCCAAGTCCATGAAGTAATATTTGTATGGGGAATTGATATACCGTTTCCCCTTGATGTCATAGCGCGTGGACTTTTCGACCAGGAACGAGTCGCACAGGTAGCCGATGTATTCTTTGACCGTATCGTATGATATGGAGGACTTCTTCTCGCTCCGAAATGTGTTTGCAAGCTTGTTCGGGTTCGTGAGTGCGCCGATGTCGGAAGCCATGATGTTGACAAGTTCCTCCAGGTCGTCGTCCTTGCGTATATCATAGCGATCCTTGATGTCTTTGATATAGGTCTCGTCAAACAATGACTTCAGGAACTTCGCTTTCTGTTCATCCGTGTTGTACGACAGTATCTGCGGAAGACCGCCATACAGCATATACTCATTGAAGCCTGCCTGAACGGTTCCGGGATAAACCGACATGTACTCGCCGAAACTCAACGGGTACATCTTCACCTCAAAACCGCGTCCCCGGAATTCCGTGGCTATATCCTTTGACAGAAACTTTGCATTGCTGCCCGTCACATACACATCCATGTTCCGCATTCGCAAAAAACCGTTCAGCACATCCTCGAAATGGTCGAGCATCTGAACTTCGTCCAACAGGAGATAATACATGGAGTCATCTGTAATGCGACTTTCCACAAATGCGCACAGATTATCGGGATTTCTCATTTCCCGATTCTTATAGTCTTCCAGATCCACTTTTATGATATGGTCTGAAGCGATACCGTCCTTTTCGAGCCAAGAGGCGAATATTTCAAAGAGAAGATAGGACTTGCCGCATCTGCGCATGCCTGTTATGACTTTGATCATGCCATTATGCCGCAAGGATATGAGTTCGTCCAGATATTTTTTTCTTTCTATATGTGCCATGATAATCGAAATTTATGTCAGTCTGTGACAGAGTTTTCGATTACTAAGATAATCGCTTTCAACTATACTACAAAATCCTAATCGAAAAAACTGTCATTATTTGACATCTTTTCCGACTACGATACTTTTCCCTGGAGACAAGACCACTAAGATTGGCCGTCTATCAATCCGTTGGAACAAAATTAAATAGGACAGGTCCTACTGATATATCCAAGAGATTGGAACAAGAGTATTGACTGACCATGTCATTGTCTGAACCGAACGATGACAACGGAACATATTCCGACATCGGCTTTTTCCCAAGAAGGATACTTCCCTTTCGTTCTTGAACCGAATAACGAGTCTTGAACAAATCATACTGCCGGTCAAGCGGCAAATTGAATTTTTCCACAATTTCAGCAGCTTCATTCCAACTTGGACCAATGTAGCGTATGGTCTCTGCCATATGTTGCCAGCCATATTTATGTCTCAGATATGATACAACAAATTGAAGATTTTCCTTGTGGACCATAAACCTTATTTCCGGATATCTATACTCGCGATTACTTTGGAATCTCTCCGGCAGATTAGATTCAACGGGATCAGACTCCACAATCCCCAGAAGATAATTTATAAGCGAACTTACCATATCTCTACTTCCGGGAATCAGAATCTTTCCGTTTCCCTTGCAAGTCCATACAAGATCCCTGAGAATCAGGAACAGATTGGCAAATCCGGATTCTGTTGCCATCTTGAGTTCGTTTTCAAGCCGGCCACTATGTGCTGTGTCGCTGCACCCTTTCTGTTCCAAAGCGTCCTCACAGAGCCGCCGAAGAAATTCATCCTGCGAACATCCTTCCGGAACAGGAAAATCCGGCACCTCCGGAGGACACTCTATACTGTAACGCTCCACCTTGTCCAGCACCTTCATCGTATTGCTGACCACTTCCGGATGTTCAGGAAAAAGTGTGTGCATTTCCTGTTCGGATTTCAGATACTCCTCTCCTGTATATAACGGCCTGTACTGTTCTCCTTCAAACAGATATTCCGCCAGGACGGCATCCTGCAAGGCCGCGTCCTCTTTCATGACGAAATGCACATCGTTAGTCGCGACAACATCTACATTATACTTTTCGGCAAGACCGAAGATCGCAGCATTGACCTTGTCCTGTCTCTCTTTGAGATTGTGGACTTTGCCGGGTTTCGACCAGTTGTGGGCCATGACTTCAAGATAGAAATCGTCTCCGAAAACCAGCTTGTACCATCTTATGGCAGCCTCCGCCTTATCCAAGTCATCGTTCAATATCGCCCGCGGTATCTCTCCTGCAATGCAGCCGGACAAGGCTATCAGGCCATCGTGATTAGCGGCAAGAAATTCATGACTCACTCTCGGCTTGCCTAGGAATATACCTTCCAAGTGACTCGCAGTTACGATTTTGATTAAATTCCTATAGCCAGTCAGATTCTTTGCCAGCAGCGTCAGATGAAAAAGCCTGCGATGCCCGTAATCCTTTATTTTATGATCATAATGGTCGGTCAAATATATCTCGCATCCGATAACAGGTTTAATACTCGGGTATTCTTTTGCCACGGACAGGAATGTCGGAACTCCAGACAGTACTCCATAATCCGTAATAGCCAGTCCTGATTGTTTCAATTCCTTTGCCCGTCTGAACAGTTCCCCGATTCTGGCAACCCCATCACAGATGGAGTAAGTAGTGTGGACATGCAGATGTGCAAATGCCATAATTTATAAGTTTATTCATTTTTACAGACACAAAATAAAAGCCCACCTGCGCCAGAAAGCGACGCAAGTGGACTGAATTGACAGGCGATATGCTGTTTATTTTTTGATACTGTCGATTTCGTTAATGGTTTCAATGACCTTCTGTTTGATTTTTTTCGGATCGAACTCGGTCTGTCTGATAATTTGCGTATATTCTTTTCCTATCCATTCGAATCCCGGCAACGTGAGGTCGCAAGGATCATTGTTGCCGCATTTTACAGTCAGACTGCACGATTTTTCCTTGTTGTCATATTGTATGTCTATCTTGTATTGAATATTATCCATGACCACACAGTTGTTCCACCTGTCACACCAATACCAGACTCCCCAGTTTCCGATACCTATCTGATGTCTGCTGTTCCTGCCGGATGCACGGCAGTCGCCACCGAATTCTTTAAGAATCATGGCATTGCGATACAATATCCATCCTGTATGCCAGCGACCACCCTTGACGCATATATTCCAGTCTTGCTTATTAGAAGTGGATTGAATATCACAAGTTCTTGAACTATGTGTAAAATCAAGCAAATAATTATCAACGGCAAAATCCCAATAGTCGTTTACAGCATTACTATGATTCTGTATATATGCCTCTAACGCAGTCTGATCACCGTCTCCGATTTCATCAAGAATGTTCTTGAAATCGGCAGGATTATTATCGATTAGTTTCCTCCAGTCCTGCCATTCCCACCCGAAAGTTTTGTACCCACCTCTACTGACCGGCTGGTAATTCGGGATTCCGACGATTACAACTCTTCGGAACAGATCAATTTCATGTCCGGTACTGTCTTTCCCAGGAAACAGTGCATCAATTAAATCTGCGTAATGTCTGAATTTAGACAAATCGAACTTGCCTGTTTCATCGCAACTCCATCCGATTAGTATTGACAAGTCTCCATTCCATATCTTATGACTTCCTATATCGCGTCTGCACACCCTCCAGAATTCCTCTTCAATGTCAGAATATTTAATTTTGCCAAGAATACCAAGCAAAGGAAGAATTCCACTGATTGATATTTCATCATCATCTCTATTGATTGAATCCTGAATGAGTTGTACCAGTTTGCATTCTTTTTCGTCAAAAGGAGGTGTCGGATAATCTTTGTCGTTCCAATTTTTGCCGCAGTTCTCCAATATAATTTCATAAAAAGTCTTTCCGCCATAACATTCCCGATATTTTTTCAGAAGCTTTAGAAGAGGTATATGATTCAATATCCGTCTCCGTTGGAACGCATTGTATACCCGTTCATATACTCTTCTATGTTCATATTTGTCAAACGTATGGAATCTGCATGCGCATAACAAAGATTTAAGAATCAACATATTGGCATCTTTTACCCCATTTACTTCATCACCGAAAAGCCTGTTGATTTCTATCTTGAACTCAGAATTATACAAAGCCTCCAGGGCAGTGAAATAATGCCAGATCTCCTTAAGATTAATTTTGCCAAGTTCAATATCTTCTTTTGCCGCTGTCGGGTCAAGTACATCATGCTCTCCGCAGGTTTCCAATTCCCAAACAAGCCTAATGAAATTATTCATTGCCACATTTATGCAACTGATCTTCCTCTTGCCTAGTATCCCGAAGAAGAATTCTTCCCAGTTATCCCATATTCTACCCCAGTTCCTGTCTTTGTCCGGTTCGTTTTTCATAAGCAGAGGTTTCAGGTGTTCTGCACTGTCCAAAGCCTTTCCTCTGCTGTTCATCGTTATATACAGTTCTTCCCCCATCGAGGTCTTGTCCACAGGATAATACCAGAACGACACATTGAGCAAATTATCGTAGTCATATTCCAGCCCTGTGGACTTCAGACAATCGAGAAAATTAATCATTGACCTGATAGTCAAATCATTATCATAATATTGGTGATACCATGGGCTGTCCAGTATCTCTTCCCGTGAGCAGACCCCGCTCGCAAAAAGATCTTTCATAAACTGCTCTGTATTAGTCCTTACTCGGTATGTAAAGGCCATATTGGCAGAATCTGTCTTCAATCTCCGTCTAAAATCTTCGGTATTCTTCGGATTTTTAAGTGACAGATAATATAGCAGCAGCACGAGAGTGGTAAAGCGTTGCTGGCCGTCAATAATATATTCTTCTCCGTTCCTTGAATATGAATAGAGGAATCCTAATTTGATATTCCCGGCTTCTGCATCCTTTAAAGTATCAATAAACTGAACGAATATTTCCTTTCGGGACCCCCAGACATATTCTCTCTGGATTTCTGGTACGACTATATTCTTTTCAAGTAGTTCTGATAAATGTTTCTGTTCCATGGCAAATTATGCTATAAATTTTTTAATTGTACCGGAAAGAGCTTCCGCTGTTCTTTTTATGTCCTCAAGTGTCCACTTGTTATCTTCTTCTGATGAAAATACTTTCAATGTGTACGGGCGGATTGGTTTTATATTTTTCTCACTCTTTCCCTTGATTTCTTCTGTGTTCCCAAAATAATGTGAAAGAATTATCATTTTCTTTTTGTGAAATGAAGCATTACGATAGCTGCGGTTTACACTTTGGTCAAGCAGGACAAGGTTGCCTAATGAATTCAAACCGTATGCATTCAGTTCCGATACGATTTTATCAATCTGTTTTTGTGTATCAGAACTACTCTCAAGACTTGCTTTCCATCGTTTTATGGTATCTTTCTCTATGTCGATCCCGCTTTTCTCGATTTCCTCTATATATGCTCTCCATTTGATGGTATCTGCACAATCTTCCTCATTAGGAGTCCTGCATCCGATGTGTTCTATGTCTTCTGAATTGCGTCTGAAACGGTCAATCGGCAACCTGTTCAGCGAATTTTTGCGTGTGCAGAGAATAACATCAGACAATATCAGTATTGTGCTTGACATAGGATCTCCATACCAGTTATGTTGTATATCAGAAATCTCCTTTAAAAGATCAGTCTTGGATTCTTGAACATGAGCATCACTTTGTGAATTGCCAGAACCGTTGTCTTCGTCATTGAACCTGCGAAGCAACATCTCAACAATCATGTTTTTAAGATATCTGGCAAATTCCTGTTTAGAGCCAAGATTATCCCATTTTTCATAAATGGTCTTAAAATTTAAACTCTGTTTATGCTGGGAAAACAAATAGGCGGTATAATGGTATATTTCATTGTCGCCATACCAGTCGTATAAAGAACTGTAAATATTTTTCAGTTCTTCATACATTTCCCAGTTGTCATCATTATTCTTGCTGTTTTTGTTAAGTCCGTACTCAAAGAAGCGAAATTCAAACTTCGCAGTCTTGTCTGAATGAATCTCATACATCATCCTGTACAGGTAATCTATCGGATGATCTTTGACAAAAAAGCCCGATTTCTCAAAAGCATTCTCAGGAAGAAAAAGTTCAAGATATTTGCGGACTTCCGGAAAATTGCACCATAAATTGATAGAATCGAGTTCCATTCCCATTTTTACCCGGTACTCATTTACTTTATTTTCTTTATTTTCTTTATGGGTATCGGAATCTGAGGTCTCATATTTTTCTTCTGCCGACCTTGTAATCTGTACTGCACGCAACAGGTCGGCTCCGTCAAGTTCAGCTTTCACGCCATTGATGTTTGCGAAGACAGTTTCTTCATTGCCGCTTACATCATTGACGATTATCTTGACTTTGGCGAGTAAAGCATCAATGAAATCTTCAAGAGAAAAGTCCTTTTGTTTTGGAGTTTCTGATTCCCATTTCCTGACTATATCTGCAGCCTGCATAATATAATATTCGTCTTTATGCCGTGGCTTTTCAGAATAATTTCCTCTCCAGTATTTCCGTGTGAAAATATAGTCTTTCAGAAATTTTCCTGTTTCAGTCCGGACCTCATATCGCAGTTTGTCCCCGAACATTTGGCCTTTCCCGTAGAATGAGAGTATTATAGCCAATGTGGTAATACGCTGCTGGCCGTCTACGATATTATAAAATGTGTGCCCGTCTTTATCATTCTTCTTAATCAAGGTGATGTGTTGCAGACAATAGAATTTATCGTTATCCAAGCCTGCTGTCGCAAATTTGGCGATGTCGTCAAGCAATATTCTGATATCGTCTGCATCCCATTCATAGCCTCTTTGGTATGACGGGATTACCATATATTCGTCGTCCTTCAGATAAGAATTGAATATTTCACTTATAGATAGTATTGGTTCCATATCACAAATTGTTTAACGTGCTGTCCTTGTATTGACTTTTCTCCCGGAGTTATCGTATGTGTCCAGCCAGGCGCTCCGGCGCATGATGAATGTACCTCCCGAGATGCTGACAAACGAGCCGATTGAATCGTTAATCGTCTTGTACTTTTTCCCGGAAGCATCATACAGGTCATACCAGGAATGTCTGTGTACTATAAAGAACGACGAACTCCACCCTAATACCTCTCCAATGCTGTCACTTAGGGTCTTCTGTTTCTTGCCCCTCTCATCATAAATGTCATACCAGGCACTACGATGTTCAATCATAGAAATTGTTGCCATAATTATCGGTTATTTAGTCTTAATGTCCTTTATCCCAAAACGAAAGCGTGGTGCCACTGCCGATTTCAGGATACAGGTTCTGGAAAACCTTGAAGATGAAACAAGCAACAGCCCCACGCACATACCACAAGTGATATGACGTGAGAAGATGTCCGCCTGTTCTCTCTTCTTTGAATTTTCCAGATTCGTATCCGAGAACTGACCAACACGTTCGTTTTCGTCAAAATTCTTTTAAAGATATGATTATTTTTCATTTCTTCAAAAAAGTCCAACCTGGGCTGTTGCTTTTCTTTTTCTATCTGCAAAAATACCATAGACATGCGCCAAAACATGACTCAAGTTATATTTCTGTAGAACTTGTGTCCTCTTTTGGCAGATGCTTCTGCTTATTTTGCAACAAAACACTTCAGATATGCTTACGATACTCTCCAATCCAGACCTGGCTCTCGTAGAGCGGCAGATTATCATGACTTACGATGATCGAAATCCGAGCTTATATACGCACTGCCGTGCTCTTCTCGATTTGAGAAAAACCCTGATCAACAGCCATGTTCTCTCCCGTCAGGAAGAGATTCTCCCGGACATCATCGCTTTCAACGACGCCCTGCGCAACGCATTGAAAGAAATGTACGACCGGGCGCACCGGATATGGACGGAAATAAAGGACAAGGATTCCTTCGGAGACAACATTGAACTGAGCGCGAAATGTTTTCTCGGCTACGACTATCCCGAGCTTCATCCGGTGCAGGGTGACGACCGTCAGGATTTGTGGGTCGCTATCTGCGACAGCGGCTGGAATCCTTTGTATGAAGACGGGGTCACAATATCCACGCTTACGCTCCCTCGGGACTCCGGTGACAGTTTCGATTCTCTGACCGGCATGGACTGTCTGCCGCCGAACTGGAATGAAGGTCTCGACCTGGAGCTCACGAAAGACCTGCACCTCATAAGTCCGTTCCACCATCTGTTCGACCATACAAAGTTCGCGATAACGGACTTCCTCTATGTGCGCAAGTTCGAGACTGAAATCAATATCGAGATTGACAGGCAAATATGAATTTCAATCAAGTTCGCCGGCAATCTCCGTGACGGTGCCGCCGTTCTGACGAACTACAATCCTGTCAAGCACATCGAGACATCGGCTCTCCAACGGAGTTGACTCATAGACAACTTCCTTCAATGCCGAGCGGTTGCTGATGGCTATGCGCGTCAGATGATTGTTCAAACGGCAGTCCAGGGTCTCCAGTTTGCCACAACCGGTCAAATCCAGCCTGGTAAAGCCTGCATCCCCGTATTCGACACTCAGCTCCCTCAATTCCCTGCTGTTTGAAAAGTCGGCGAGGGCGCAGGCCTTCCCCTGGAGCTCAATCTTCCTGATTCCCGGATTCTTTCTGAGGTCGAAATGGTCTATCAGCCATGATGCATGGAAATAGGACAGGGACTGGCATCCGCTGATGTCGATGTCCTCAACCTGCATTTCACCCCTGCTCGCGAGAATGCCGGTGATATTCTCGGAACAGGAAGATATGACGATGTAAAACCTGTCCCCGGACTTCCTGCTGCCCTCCGGATATACATGGTCCGCAGTCACCCACTCCAAGCCCCTCGCCGCCAGTCCGGAGGTATGTCCGTCTCCCCAGTCCACCTTACAAGTCCCACCATCCAGTCGCACATGGACATGTCCGACATTGCCTTCAGTCCAGTCCAGAGCCCTGGCCTTTATTATTATCTGCCCCATAGTCTACAGATACAGCACCCTGTCCAGCACCTCCAGCACATACGCGTTGGGAACGGCGTGCCTGCCGTCGACATTGTTCGCCTCGATGCCGTATTTGAACTCCAGCCTGTCTTTCAGCCACCTGGACACAGCACCGCTGCGGCTCACTCCGGCGCTGCAGTGCACTATCCAGACGGCGACGTCCTTGTTAGCATCCACGAAAGCGGCTATTTCGCAGGCCATACTCTCATCGAAAATGACATAGCCGTCTCCGTCAGAAGAGCCGGCAAGCGGTTCAGTCCCTGAAGCTGAAACATCGTCGAATATGAGATTCAGCACATTCCTGTGCCGTTGCCGGAACCACCTCGACGAAGGCCCGTTTGCGAAGATATCGTCTGGTTCGCTGTCTTCGGACGAGTTGGCGATGGAGATGACAGCGACATCCGTACGCTGCTCTATATTGCAGTCATACAGGTCGTTGCTTTTCATCGTATGCTTGAAATCAGCGGCCGACAATGTGTGAATCTCCACCATATCAAAATCTTTTATATGGCAAATATCACTATAACCTATGCCAAATCGTGGCATAACCGCAAAGAATATCCACTTTTCCCAAAACTCGGCTCGAGAATGCGCCAAAATAGTGCATAAATAACCTATATTTGATTACCTTTGCATAAAAACCGTTTGATATGACAATCAGAGGATGGATTCGGCATAGAGAAATAAGTGGCTTCCCGACTTTTTCCGTTGAAGAAATAAGGCGGACATTTCCCAATTATTCGGAACAGGTCATAAGGAATGAGCTTTTCCGATTATCGTCTCAAGGTATTCTATATTCTGCCTATAGGGGATTTTATATTATTATCCCTCCCCAATATGCCGCCAAAAGGGTTATTCCTCCTGTCTACTATATAGACCAATTGATGTCATATCTGAAAAAGCCGTACTATATAAGTCTGTTGAGCGCTGCTGAAATCCTGGGTGCTGCGCACCAGCGCCCGCAAAAGTTTTCAGTGACGACAAAATATCCAAAGCCGTCCACATCACCATCAAAAAACGACACACTCGTATGGACATACCGGAAAGAGATACCATCGGACCTTTTGCTGTCGAAGAACTCTGAAACCGGAGTGATCCACTATTCAAATGTGGAATTGACCTCCATTGATATCGTGCAGTACGAACAGCATATCGGCGGCTTCTCAAGAGCCGCTACCATTTTGGAGGAACTGGCCGATAAGATGGATTTCAGGGGCGCCTCCCAAAAATTGTTCTGCTATACATCAGTTGCCACCATACAACGTTTGGGGTACATACTTGAGGAGATACTTGAACAGAAAACGGTGGCGGACATGCTCTATACGGAATTGCTGTCATATACCAGGCGTTTCAGATACGTCCCGTTAAGTACCCATCGGGCAGAAAAAGCCGCAGAAAAGAACACTCGTTGGAAAGTTAATATAAATTCGATAATAGAACCAGACGAACTATGGTAAACAGAACAGCTATTACCCAATGGAATAAAATTGTCCCGTGGAATAACAATGCGCAAGTGGAACAAGACCTTATCATTTCCCGTGCGCTGGTCGCCATTTTCAGCGATGAATTCCTTGCCTCACAGTTGGCTTTCAGGGGAGGTACGGCACTTCATAAGCTATACTTGTCACCACAGCCCAGGTACAGTGAAGATATTGATTTGGTGCAAATCACACCGGGACCTATAAAACCAATCATGTTCAGACTCGGCGAGGTCCTGAATTTCTTACCGGACAGAGTGACCAAACAAAAACGATATAATAATACAATGTTGTTTCGCATGGAGTCCGAGATTCCTCCTACCATTCCGATGCGATTGAAAATCGAGATAAATTGTTTTGAACATTTCAACGAACTCGGATTGGTTAAAATACCGTTTGAGATGGAAAACAGCTGGTTTTCCGGCAAATGCGAGATAACGACATATTGTCTGAATGAACTTCTGGGAACAAAACTCAGGGCTTTATATCAACGAAAAAAAGGAAGAGACCTTTTTGATTTATATATCGCACTGACTGAAGCCACCGTAAATATTGATGAAATACTTCGCTGCTACAAACGTTATATGTCCTTTACAGTACAACAGCCGCCAACATACAAGCAATTCATCAACAATATGGAGGGGAAGATGTCAGATCCGGATTTCCTGGGTGATACGCAAAATCTGATTCGCCCTGACAGAGAATTCAACCCTCAATCAGGTTATGAACTTGTTCGTTCTTTATTGATAGATAAATTACAGCAATAACCGGCAATAATGAGATACGGCAAAGCTCTCACAACCTACCTGACCACCAGGTCGAGCGGCATGTCCCACTCGTCGAGGGGCAGGCTGTCCACGAAGCGGAAGGGGTAGCATACTCCCACCAACGGGCAGTCGAGCATGGGAAGAAGCCTGTCGTAGAAACCGCCTCCGCGTCCGAGGCGATAGAACCTCTCAACCCCGTCGGGGCCCTTCTGGAAGGAGAAGGCGACTCCGGGCACCACGGCGAGCCCGACTTCCGACGGCCTCACCAGCGGGGCGGCTTCCGACGGTTCGGGGATTCCGCGATAGCCGGACACCAGCGCCGCAGGATCATATTCCCGCAACTCGAGAGTCTCTCCGACCACCCTGGGAAGCACGACCCGCTTCCCGGCGGCGCGCCACCTGGCCACATAGTCCGGAGTCTGCACCTCGCCCGGCATGGACATGTAGGCGAGCATGCACGAAGCGTTACGGAACTGCTCCAGCCGCTCCAGCTCCGACATTATCCTGACCGTCTCCTCAACGGGACCGTGGAGAGAAAACAAGTCTCCCGAAGCGAGAAATTCCGCTTCGAGAGACTTCATCATTCTGCGAATCCGCCTTTTGTCAGGCAATGGTCTTGAAGAAGTCATTGCCCTTGTCGTCTACGAGGATGAAGGCGGGGAAATCCTCGACCCTGATCTTCCAGATGGCCTCCATTCCGAGCTCGGGATATTCCACGCACTCGATGGACTTGATGTTGTTCTGGGCGAGGACGGCGGCGGGGCCTCCGATGGAGCCGAGGTAGAATCCTCCGTGCTTCTTGCAGGCGTCGGTCACCACCTGGGTGCGGTTGCCCTTCGCTATCATCACCATGGAGCCGCCGTGGTCCTGGAAACGGTCCACGTAGGGGTCCATGCGGTTCGCGGTGGTCGGGCCCATGGAGCCGCAGGCATAGCCGGCGGGAGTCTTCGCGGGACCGGCGTAATATACGGGATGGTCCTTGAAGTACTGGGGCAGGTCCTCTCCCCTGTCGAGCCTCTCGTTGAGCTTCGCGTGCGCGATGTCGCGGGCCACGATGATGGTTCCGCTGAGACTCAGACGGGTGCTCACGGGATATTTGCTGAGCAGCTTGCACACTTCGGACATGGGCTGATCGAGGTCAATCTTGACCGCGTCGCCCTCTCCGGCGTTGCGCAGCTCCTCGGGAATCAGCTCGTAGGGCTTGTCGTCGAGTTTCTCTATCCACACGCCGTCGGCGTTGATCTTCGCCTTGATGTTGCGGTCGGCCGAGCAGCTGACTCCGAGGCCGACGGGGCAGCTCGCGCCGTGGCGAGGCAGACGTATCACGCGCACGTCGTGGGCGAAATACTTGCCGCCGAACTGGGCGCCGAGGCCGATCTTCCATGCCTCCTCGAGCAGCTGCTTCTCAAGCTCCACGTCGCGGAAGGCGCGTCCGCACTCGTCGCCGGTGGTGGGGAGCTCGTCGTAGTAGTGGGTGGAGGCGAGCTTCACGGTGAGCAGGTTCTTCTCGGCGGAGGTTCCGCCTATCACGAAGGCAATGTGGTAGGGAGGGCAGGCCGCCGTGCCGAGAGTCTTCATCTTGGACACGAGGAAGGGCACGAGGGTGCCGGGATTGAGTATGGCCTTGGTCTCCTGGTAGAGGTAGGTCTTGTTGGCGGAGCCGCCGCCCTTGGTCACGCAGAGGAAGCGGTATTCGTCGCCCTCGCAGGCTTCGATGTCGATCTGAGCGGGCAGGTTGCACTTGGTGTTGACCTCGTTGTACATGTCCAGAGGGGCGTTCTGTGAATATCTGAGGTTCTCCTCGGTGTAGGTCTTGTAGACTCCGAGGCTCAGCGCCTCCTCATCGCAGAAACCGGTCCACACCTGCTGGCCCTTCTCGCCGTGGACGATGGCTGTGCCGGTGTCCTGGCAGAAAGGCAGCTTGCCCTTGCAGGCGATCTCGGCATTGCGCAGGAAGGTCAGCGCCACGTACTTGTCGTTGGCCGAAGCCTCGGGGTCGCGGAGAATCTTCGCAACCTGCTCGTTGTGGGAGCGGCGAAGCATGAAGCTCACGTCGCGGAAGGCCGTGTTGGACATCAGCGTCAGGGCCTCGGGAGAGACCTTGAGAATCTTGTGGCCCTCGAACTCCGAAGTGCTCACATACTGTTCCGAGCCGGGAACCTTGTAGTATTCAGTCTTGTCCTCGCCAAGCTGAAACATGGGCTCATACTTGAATTCTGTCATAATTATGTCAGTTCTGCATTAGAAATACTTTCATGAACTCGTTGAGGTCGCCGTCCAGCACTCCCTGGGTGTCGGCGGTCTCATAGCCGGTGCGCAGGTCCTTCACCATCTTGTAGGGATGGAGCACATAGGAGCGTATCTGCGAGCCCCATTCGATCTTCTTCTTCTGGCCTTCGAGCTCCGCCTGCTTCTCCTGGCGCTTCTTGAGCTCGATGTCGTAGAGCCTCGACTTGAGGATGCGCAGCGCGTTCTGGCGGTTGTCCTGCTGGCTGCGGGTCTCGGTGTTCTCGACCGTGATGCCCGTGGGGATGTGGCGCACGCGCACTCCGGTCTCCACCTTGTTGACGTTCTGGCCGCCGTGGCCGCCGGAGCGGAAGGTGTCCCATTCTATGTCGGAGGGGTTGATCTCGATGTTGATGGTGTCGTCCACCAGAGGATAGACGAACACGGAGCTGAAGGTCGTCTGCCTCTTGCCCTGGGCGTTGAACGGAGAGATGCGCACCAGGCGGTGCACTCCGGATTCCGCCTTGAGGTAGCCGTAGGCGTAGTCGCCCTCGAACTGCACGGTGGCGGACTTGATTCCCGCCTCGTCGCCGTCGATGAGCTCGGTCACGGTCATCTTGTAGCCGTTCCTCTCACCCCAGCGCATGTACATTCGCATGAGCATCGCGCTCCAGTCGTTGGCCTCGGTGCCGCCGGCTCCGGAGTTGATGGTCAGCACCGCTCCGAGCGAGTCGCCCTCGCTGCCGAGCATGTTGCGCAGCTCCAGCTTCTCCACGAGCGATACCGCACGGGCATAGGCCGAGTCGGTCTCCGGGCTGTCGGGTTCGAGTTCCAGGAGCACCTCGAGGTCATCCACCGCCGAACCGGCCTCATCGAAGGCGGTCACCCACGACTTCACGCCGCTCATCCCCTTCAGGAAGGCTTCGGCCTCCTTGGGGTCGTTCCAGAAATCAGGCTCCTGGCTCCTCTTCTCCTTTTCCTCCACTTCCGCGCGCTTGGCGTCGATGTCCACGCATTTCCTGAGCGTCTCCACGCGCTCCTGCAATCCCTTGATCTGCTCCTGAGTTATCATATCGTGCAAATTTAAGAAATATTCTCATTGACACGCACATTTGACAAAACCAAAACAGTTTCTAACTTTGTATGATATGGCGACCATAGGGATAATGGATTCCGGAGTCGGAGGACTCTCGGTGTACAGGGAGATACGCAAGCTGCTCCCCTCCGAGCGCTATGTCTACTTCTCCGACAGCGCGAACTGCCCCTACGGCGAGAAAAAGCCCGAATTCATACGCGACCGATGCCGGGAGATCACCGGAATGATGCTCTCCAGGGGCGCGTCGGCCATGGTAATCGCCTGCAACACCGCCACCGCGGCTGCCATCACCACCCTGCGCTCCGAATTCAGCATCCCCTTCATCGGCATGGAACCGGCAGTCAAGCCGGCGGCGCTCGGCACCAGGGCGGGAGTGATAGGAGTGCTCGCCACGGCCGGCACCCTCAAGGGCTCGAACTACCTGAAGCTCAAGCACGGCGTCGAAGACGACATCAAAGTTGTCGAGCACGTGGGTGCGGGCTTCGTAGAGCTCGTGGAGCGGGGCGAGCTCAGCGGCCCGGCGGCCGAGGAGACCGTGAAGCGCAGCCTCCGTCCGCTGATAGCCGCCGGGGCCGACATCATAGTGCTCGGCTGCACCCACTACCCCTTCCTGCTGCCCGTGCTCCGGAAAATCACGGGGCCGGGAGTCAGGTTCATTGACCCCGCGCCCGCTGTCGCAAGGCATCTGCGGGACATCCTCAGACAGAAGAACATAGCCATGGACGACCCGGACCCCGGAATAGAGCTTCTGACCTCGGGCGACCAGCGGCAACTGGAGAACCGTTTCCGCCACCTTATAGGACAATGACGCAAAACGCACCCCCGGAAGCTCCGGAGGTGCGTTTCTGAATACACCTGGTTTCTAAATGGAGTACATCTCCGCCAGAGAGCCGGTCATCTGGCCGAGAACTTCGAAGTAGGGCGTCCCGCCGACCGCCGTCATGCGGTAGACGGTGTCGTCGACAGCATAGTACTCCTCTCCGTCGAGAGTGACGATGCGGTAGTCCTCGGGGAGCTCCTCGATGAGCGCGCCCGCGGGCGGCACTATGGTCTGATACTCTCCGGAGGCGTTCCTCGTGAAGAACACGCCGTCGTCGTAGTAATATTCCTCATTGACCGAAGCATAGCTCTGGACGAGGCCCAGCCTGTCGGCAAGGCGTCCGGATTCGGCGGCGCGCTGCGAGTTCATCGACGCCAGGCCTGCCGCGGTGGAGGCGCCCTGACCGGACAGAAGTTCGTTCTGACGGGCTATGATTTCGTTCTGGGCGGCAATCGTGGCGTTGTTCTCGGCTATGATTCTGTTCTGCTGGGTGATCAGGTTCGCGTTCTCGTTGACTGTCCTGTATCGGTAGTAGGAGTCAGCATAGTAGGCGAAGCTGCATATCGCTCCGGCAAGGCTAACCGTGGGAGTGAACACGACTCCGAACGGAGGACGGCAGATGTAGTAGGCCCCTGACACCAGACGATAGTACACTCCGTCGATTATGTAGTACGGAACACCCCAGTACACCCGGCGCACGTGGCGCGGAGGCAGGCTGGTGATTCTGTAGCCGAAATAGTGCCGTCCGCGGTTCCAGAAGCTGACAGGGCGGTTGTGAGGGATGGGCGGCTTGCGGTTGGGGTGAACCCTGTTCGGCGTGGGACGGGGTGTGGGACGGGGCGCAGTCGCGTGAGGCGGCCTGGTTCCGTGTCCGGGATTCACCGGAGTCGCGGGACGGCCGGGGTTGCCGGGGCGGGGTGTCGTCCTGGGCACGTTGTTGCCCGTGCGCGCCGGCTGACGGTTCTGGGTGTTACCCTGATTGCCCGTCGCGGGCCGGGCGGGCTGGTG
>ERZ779889.883-NODE-883-length-34335-cov-4.204609_pt1 | contig 34335 bp, 33 predicted proteins | sample MGYA00511030_ERZ779889 | MGnify/ENA primary metagenome ERZ779889 (study PRJEB29588, sample SAMEA2160616) | human gut metagenome | biome: human gut; feature: human-associated habitat; material: faeces | place: Denmark | collected 2008/2010 ... | reverse complement strand
TTCGGCCACAGGCAGCCAGCATTTGTACTCTGCTTCAGTACGCAGCAGGGTGTAGAAAGCCTTGTCGGCACGCGGCAGTTTCTCGGCATCGGAGCTGTCGATGGTCATCAGGGTATCCAGCGCGGCCTGCGGCTCAGTTGACATCAGTGAGTCGGCTGCGGCCAGAGCCTGAGGCACCTGCGTGTCCCTTCTGCCGGAGCAGGAGAGTGCTGTCACCAGTATGGTCAGCATTACGGCTGTCAGTATCTTCGGACGGTATATGCCATGTGAAGTCATACGGCAAACTTACAAAAAAACTGAAAATACAGGGCTGTCGCTGATAAAGACCTAACCTACCAGCCAGACCATGACGTGACCGTCGAAGACCTCGTAGTTGAGTTCGAAAGTTTCTTCCTCTCCGTCTTTATGGATGAAGGTAGCCTCCAGCTCTCCCTCGTCATGTGGAGTGAAACGCTCCACCTCTATTTGCCGGGCGAAGTCAACGCCGTTGCGCGACATCCTCTTGTAGATGGCCTCCTTGGCGCACCAGTAGATGGCCAGCTGCTGGTTGGTGTTGTGGTCTGAGAGGTCGTCTTTCTCGTCTTCGGACAGGGCCTTGCGCTCCACCGCCGAGAAATCCCGGTCCAGACTCTCGATGTCGATGCCGACACTTTCTTCGGGATGGGCGATGATGGCTACAAAACGGGCGCAGTGCGAGATGCTTATCTCCACGGCGCAGTTCTGCAGGTAGGGCTTGCCGTTGTCGTGGTGGCCCAGATACAGCTTTTCAGGGAACATCACGTTGAGCAATGCCCTTACAGCAAGTTTTTCCTTACGCCGTACCGGGCTGCTGGTTATCTGAAGATCTTCAAGCTCATCGCTGGGGATAGGGGCGCACAAGCGGCGCAACTCGTCTTCGTCCTCGGAGATTTCCCAGACGCATATCTCCGCTCCGTTTTCTAAATTCTCTCGTTTATATAGACCCATTTCGGATAAATCGGATAAAACAGGTTACAAAGAAAAGCACTTATCTGCGAACTGCCAAATATTTTTCCAACATCAGTACCGGATTGTAGGACAGCTTGGCCTTGCGCAGTCCCTCGTCCCCGGCGTCATCCTCCCTGTTGACGTACCTCAGGCCTGAAGCCTCGTGAGCCAGGAAGCACTGGTTGATCATCGGATATGCCCCGGTGACGTCAGAGAAGGCCTTCTCCACATGCACGATGAAGGTGTCCGAGTTGAGCCGCTCGCCGATGGTGTATGCCACGATGCGTCCGCCGGAGCGCAGGATACCGCCTTTGAGTCCGAGCGCAACGAAGTCCCGCAGGGCTATGCGTACGGCGCAGGCCTCCATCTGCATTGACTCGTTGTGTAAGCAGCCGTTCAGGGCACACCACTCGTCGGTCATTGCCCTGCATTCCTCCAACTGACGGCGGCAGAGCTCCGGATCACCGTCGGGACGGATGCTCTCGTAGGTCCAGTCCGGGTTCTGCGCCTTGAAGCGGGAGATGAAATTGCGCTTGGGCTGGTATTTCTTTCCGGCGAGGGAGATCATCTTTTCCGTCTCGTAGAGATAGTCGAAGGACTTGCGTATCTGAGTGAACCGGTATTGTCCCGGAAATGCCGCCTCGATGGTGTCACGGGCATCGGCAATGGCCCATATTACGGGCTTCCTCCCGATGGATGCCGCATCTTCCTCCATGACCCGCAGGACCTCCTGCACATCTCCACTGCCGGCGGGGAAGATGTAGTTGGCGCAGCCCTCATCCCCGTCGGAGCGTATCAGCAGCCAGTCGCGGTACCGGGCGATGCGGGTCCCGAACATGCCGGCCCATATGTACAAGGTCGTGAAGCAGTATTCTGTGGCGCGGTAATCAGAAACGGCAAGGAGCGGGTCGGCCCACTCCTTGTCGCTTAACTCTATGTCCTTGAACTGCGGCAGATTACTCATACAGCCACTGGCTCAGGATGGACTTTATCTCTTTCTGGGTAGCTTCGTCAAATGTGGCGATGCGGGCTCTGTGGCTGCCTCCCGGCTGGACAAAGAACTTGATGTTGTCCTTGTGAGGGTCTGCGGGCATGACGGCTGACCAGGGATCGAACTGTCCGTATATGAAGAGCATCCTTGCATCGGTAGACAGCAGGAACGCTGATATCTTGTTGTAAAGGTAGTCACTGAACTCCAGATCAACGCCCTGGGGCAGCATGAGCTTCTGGAGGTAGTTCTTGGTGTTCTTGATGCTGAAGTACTTCTTATACTCCTTGAAAGGCTTCATGTCATAGCCGTAGTATCCAAGTTCCTTGGCGGCCTGAACGAAGAAAGGCGATGTGGTGCTCCATGTTACGAAGTACTCGGGGGAGCAGATGGCCATCATGTAGTCGAACACTTCTTTGTCAGAGGCATCTTTTCCCGGTATCTGTTCCACCGGATAGCCCCACTGCCAGAAAGCGAACGAGAACTCCAGTACTCCGAAGTCGTAGACCTCGTCTGTCGGGACGTTGAACTTGTAGTTGTTGGCATTGCAGACCGAGTCAAAGGCAGGCATCAGACGCTCCTTGCGCAGCAGCAGCTCTGACTGGAAGTTCTTTACTGCCTCTCTGTCGGCTGGAGAACCGACGTAGGTCTCGATGAACGGCTCATGCCTGCCGTCATGCAGGGCACGGCAGAGCGGGCCTACGTAGGGCACTGAGAAATCCACGTCGTCAGGATAGTACGTCCTGTATATCATGGTGTTCTGGCCGCCCTTACTGATGCCTGTGGATATCCATTTTCCATCGAGGATGTCTTTGAGTGCGGTCACCACCTCGTGAATGTCGGCGGCTGCGTTGGGAGCGTTCATGTAGTCCCAGTTGACATCTTCGGGAGCCTCTCCGGGGTAGGGCGTGGACTCCAGGAAGTAGCGGTGCTCGACGACTATGTTGTTGGTGTTGAAGATAGTGGATATCTCGTCACGATAGGATGGGACGAAAGCGTACTGTGCTCCGTAGCCCTCGGTGACTACGACAGTCGCGCTGTCCGGGTGTACTATGCCCACCACGACTCTCTGAGTGAAGGTGCCTTCTGACGGGTTCTCGTGGTTGATAGGCTGCTCGAAGATAACCAGATATTTTTCAGGAAATTTGGTGCTTTCCATTTCCTGCACGTCCTTGACGTGGGGCAGGGCGGCGATGCGGTCCGCCACTGACTCCTGTGCCCGGAGCGCGTATGCCCCGAAAGCGGACAGGACCAGTGCCAGAGTGACAAATAATGTAATTCTGCGCATAGTTATTCAAATGATTATATTGTTGCAAAGATATGCATAATCCGTCAGAATAGGTCATCCCTTTCGGAAAATGCCGTAGACGGCGGAGCCGCTGCCGCTCATGGAGGCGTAGACCGCGCCCTCGTCGTAGAGGGACTGCTTGATGCGGGCCAGCTCCGGATGCAGGGCAAATACAGTGGTCTCGAAGTCGTTGATGATGCGCTCTTTCCACTCTTCGACCGGGAGGGTGTCGAGGAGACTGCTCAGGCCGCGGCCCGAGGGGTCGGGAGTAAGGGAGGCGTAGGCTTCGGCGGTGGATACGTGGATGCCGGGGGCAATGACCTTGATGCGGTATTTCTCCCTGAGTTGTGCGACGGCGGGTGAGTCGCAGGGGGTGAGAATCTCTCCCCGGCCGCTGCCGTACATGGGCCTGCCGTAGATGAAGAAGGGGCAGTCGCTGCCGAGGCGGGCGGCCTATTCCGCCAGGCGGTCATCGCTGAGATTCAGCTTGAACAGCCCATTGAGTCCGCGTAGGACCCAGGCCGCATCGGACGAGCCTCCACCCATACCGGCTCCTACCGGGATGCTCTTGTGGAGATACATCCCGACCGGGGGCAGGTCAAATTCTTTCTGCAGTAGTCTGTAAGCCTTTACGCACAGTTCTTTCTCGGTGTCTCCTCCGGGCAGTTCGTATGGTGTACCGAAATAAGTCATCGAGACGGAGTCCGCCTCGATGATTTCCAGAATATCCGTATGGCTGTCTACGGGATAGAAAAGTGTCTCGATATCGTGATAGCCGTCGCTTCTGCGGGCTGTCACCCTCAGTCCGATATTGATCTTAGGCTGCGGATAGAGGACGATGTTCATGGCATCAACCGCATTTTCCGTGGCCGCAGTCCTGACAGATCAGGCAGCCCTCCTGGTAGATGAGGTTGGTCGAGCCGCATTTCTCGCATTTCTGCCCGGTCTCGTCCTTGGTGCCGTTGGGAATGTACTGTTTCAGGGCGCGCTCCACTCCGTTCTTCCAGGTGTTGATGCTCTCGTCGTCGAGGTTGAGTCCCTTGACGAGGTTGAGGATATCCACGATGGGCATGCCGTTGCGGATGACGCCGGAGATGAGCTTAGCGTAGTTCCAGAATTCCTGGCGGAACATATGGGAGATACCTCCGAGTACTCCGGGATAGCCGTAGCGGTCTGTATAGTGGAAATCGTAACGGCTGGTGCCGTCCTCCATTTTTTCCTTAACAATGCGTCCGGTGGTGATGGCTACAGGCAGGTTGCGGGAGTCATCCACCATACCGGTGAAGATCTCGTATGGCTTGCCGTTCTGCTTGCCGACGAAGGCTATCCACTGCTCGTTGCCGTTCTTGAAGCGGATTACGTCGGCCTCGAGGGACTTGGGTCTCTTCTTGGGCTTGATGACTCCGGCTCCGTCCTTGGCCGATACGAGTACGCCTGTCCTGGAACCGTCACGGTAGACGGTAACGCCCTTGCAGCCGGACTCCCATGCCGTACGGTAGACTTCTGCCACCATATCCTCCTTGATGTCGTGAGGAAGGTTGACGGTCACGCTTATCGAGTGATCCACCCATTTCTGCAGCTTGCCCTGCATCTTCACCTTAGCCACCCAGTCGATGTCGTTGGATGTGGCCTTGTTGTAGGGGGATTTCTTGACGAGTCCGGCTATCTCCTCCTCGCTCATCTGCTTTACCTGTTCTATGTCGTATCCGTTGATGCGGCACCAGGTGAGGAAATGATGATGGAACACGTAGTACTCCTCGAAACAGTCGCCGTTCTCGTCCTTGAATGCCACCACCGCGTTGAGGTCATTGGGATTGACCTTCCTGCGCCGTTTGTAGAAAGGCAGGAATACTGGCTCTATACCGGATGTGGTCTGGGTCATCAAGGAAGTGGTTCCGGTGGGAGCGATGGTAAGCATGGATATGTTGCGGCGGCCGTAGCGGACCATATTGTCGTAAAGTTCCTCGTCCTCCTTGCGGATGCGGGCGATCATGGGGTTGTTCTCCTCTCGCTTGGCATCGAAGATGGGGAATGCTCCTCTCTCCTTGGCCATGTTTACGGACGATGCGTAAGCGGCTAGAGCAAGAGTCTTCTGAACTTTTACTGCGAAGTCAATAGACGCGTCGGAACCGTAGGTCAGGCCCAGAGCCGCGAGCATATCGCCCTCGCCGGTGATGCCGAGTCCTGTACGGCGTCCACCGAGTGACTTCTCCCTTATTTTGATCCAAAGCTCGTATTCAGTGCGCTTGACATCATCGTCCTCGGGGTCGCTCTTGATCTTGTCGAGGATGGCCTCTATCTTCTCCATCTCCAGGTCGATCAGATCGTCCATCAGCCTCATGGCCTTGGTGACATGCTCCCTGAACAGGTCAAAGTCAAACGAGGCCTCGCGGGTGAACGGATTCTTGACGTAGGAGTAGAGATTCATGGCTATCAGCCTGCAGGAGTCGTAGGGGCAGAGGGGTATCTCTCCGCAGGGATTGGTACTTATGGTCTTGTAGCCCAAGTCTGCGTAGCAGTCGGGAATCGACTCGCGGATGACAGTGTCCCAGAATAGGACACCGGGCTCGGCGGACTGCCATGCATTGTGTATGATCTTTTTCCACAAGGCGGCGGCATCGATCTCCTTGGTCACTCTTGGACTGTCCGAGTCAATCGGGTATTTCTGTATGTATGGTTTGCCGCTGAGTGCGCAGCGCATGAATTCGTCGTCAATCCTGACGGAGACATTGGCCCCGGTCACTTTGCCTTTCTCGAGCTTGGCATCGATGAAGTTCTCGGCATCGGGGTGCTTAATGGATATGGTCAGCATGAGTGCTCCGCGGCGTCCGTCCTGGGCGACCTCACGTGTGGAGTTGGAATACCTTTCCATAAAAGGGACGACTCCGGTGGAGGTGAGGGCGCTGTTGAGCACCGGACTTCCGGTAGGACGGATGTGGGAAAGATCGTGGCCCACACCGCCTCTGCGCTTCATAAGCTGCACCTGTTCCTCGTCTATCTTCATGATACCTCCGTAAGAGTCAGCCTCGTGCCTGTTGCCGATAACGAAGCAGTTGGACAGGGAGGCTATCTGGTAGTTGTTGCCGATACCGGCCATAGGACCTCCCTGGGGTATGACATATCTGAAGTCTTTGAGCAGCCCGTGGATCTCGTCAGCTGACATCGGGTTGGGATATTTGGACTCAATTCTGGCGAACTCGTTGGCCAGTCTCCAGTGCATCTGGTCAGGGGATGTCTCATATAGGTTGCCGAAGGAGTCCTTCATGGCGTATTTGTTAATCCATACGGAGGCTGCCAGCTCATCTCCGTGGAAATACTCCCTGCTTTCCTTCAAGGCTTCATCGTAAGTATTGGTATTCATGCTGTTATAATGGTTTTAGTCCAGTCGAAAAGTTTTGCAAGTTATGACTTAAAAAGACTCCGGCAAAGTAAGTTCCGCTAAAGTTATCAACGGAGTTTTTAACAACAGTTGCGGCAGCAGCTGTTGCAGTCTGAGAATTCGCCTCTTAGCCTTCTTTCGGTCAAAGATGCCATTCTCTCTTTTAGCTCCTGAGAACTTATCTTGTCCAGTACGGCATATGCAAATGCCAGTTGCTGAAGCACTTTGGCTTCTTTCAGGGGAATGCCTCTGGACCGCATGTAGAACAGCTCATCCTCATTCATCCGGCCGTTGGTGGCTCCGTGCGAGCATTTTACATCATCGGCGTAGATTTCAAGCTGAGGCTGTGCGAAGGCGCGGGCATCCCGGTTGAGCAGGAGGTTGTGGCACTCCTGATAGGCCTCTGTCTTCTGCGCGTCCGGGAAGACGTGGATCAGTCCGCTGAAATATGCCGTAGCGCTGTTGTCCAGAATGCCCTTGAACAACTCCCTGCTGTGGCACTCGGGCACTTTGTGCAGGACATTAAGACTGTTGGATACTTTCTGCGAGCCGTCCACCAGGTATAGTCCGCTGATGTCGCAGTCTGCGTGAGGTCCGTCCAGGCTGATATTCATGCGGTTGTCTATCATTCCGCCATGAATGGTGAGGATGACGGCCTTGAGCGACGCGCCCTCGGCCAGATGGATGTCGTATACTGTGTTGTGGGTGGCGCGGTTGTGCTCGTTCTGCATGATGACGATATCTGCAGAGGCACCGTTCTCCACGGTGATGTCTACCTTCTCGTCAGTGCGGAACGGATCATCCGCAAATGTGTGAGAACAGAGTATGAGTTTGGCGGAGCTGCCTTCCTCAAAGTGGAAGCGGCTCTTCATCGATACGTCCTCGGGATGTTTTTCTGTCCTTATGCTGATGACCTGCAGGGCCTCTTCGTAGAGTTTGCCTTTTTCAAAGCGGATATCAAGGGGCCTTCCGGTACCCTGGACTCCGCCGTCTATCATGAATATCTGGCGGCTGCCCTTGAGCGGCACTCTGCAGCGGAATCCGCCTTCTATATTGTGAACCGGAGCATATATATAATTGTCTGCCATGTGTCCGTCTCCTAACCGTTGATGATCCAGTCGTAGCCTCTTTCCTCTATCTCCTTGGCGAGCTCCTTGCCGGCGGTCTTGATGATGCGGCCCTTGTAGAGCACGTGTACCACATCGGGTACGATATAGTCCAACAGTCTCTGGTAGTGGGTGATGACGATGGCGGCATTGTCCGGCCTGCGGAGTTTGTTGACGCCGGTGGCCACTATTCTGAGCGCATCCACGTCCAGACCGCTGTCTGTCTCGTCCAGTATGGATAGGCGCGGCTCCAGCATGGCCATCTGGAATATCTCGTTGCGCTTCTTCTCGCCGCCCGAGAAACCTACGTTAACGCCTCTGGACGAGAAGGACGGATTCATCTCCACTATCTCCATCCGGCTGCGCATCAGCTTTAGGAAGTCCGCGGCGTTCAGGGGCTCCAGGCCTCTGTGCCTGCGGTGCTCGTTGACAGCCGTGCGCATGAAGTTGACGTTGGTCACGCCCGGAATCTCGATCGGGTACTGGAAGCTCAGGAAGAGTCCTTCCCACGATCTTTCCTCAGGACTGAGCTCCAGGAGATTGTGTCCGTTGAATGTGACTTCCCCGGAGGTCACTGTGTAGTTGTCCCTGCCGGCCAGGACCGCCGAGAGGGTGGATTTGCCGGAACCGTTGGGCCCCATGATGGCGTGGGTCTCGCCTTCGCGTATTGTGAGGTCGATGCCACGCAGTATCTCCTTGTCGCCTACATTGGCATGCAGGCCCTTGATGTCGAGTAGTATTTTGTTATCTGCCATAATTTCTCCGTTTAGCAAACTGCAAAAATACATAAAAATCACGGATTCCGCACCGATATAAAAAGGAGGCCGGCGAATCACTTCGCAGCCTCCGTTGAAAAACAGGTATGACAGCTTCGAAAAGCAGTTTTGTTACAGAGCCCAGCCCTCAGTCCAGTCGTTGTCGGCCGAGATGGCGCCTACGTATGAAGCGCTCTCGAAGAAAGAGCCGAGTCCGGTGGCGTCAAATCCACCGTCTATAGTTCCGAAGTAGTTGCCGGTGAGGCTGAATGAGTAGTTGATCTCGTTGTGGTTGTCAGCAGCGAGGAAGTCCTCCTCGGTGTAGAGAACGTTGTCGCTGTCACTGGAAATGCTGGTGGAGAGGTACACGTACTGGAGCTTGGAAGTACCGTCGGCCAGAGCGGACTCGGTGCCCTCGGTCTCGGTGGTGAGAGTGCGTGTCTTTCCGGTCACGATGGCGTTGTAAAGCTCTACCTGTGTGCCTGCGCGGAGACGTACGCCACGTCCGTCAGCGTCGTTGCCCACGAGGGTGATGTTGGAGAGGACGGGGTGAGAGATGGGCGAGGCCATGTTGTCGTTGTCGTTGTTGTCGCACTCCATCAGGGCGTCGCATTCTGAGGAGATCTGATGGGCTATCATGAACTGGCCGTTACCGCACCAGCCCTCTGTCCAGTCAAAAGAGTCGTCAGTGTTGTTGGTGGACACGAGATATTTCACGTTGACAGTACCGCCGAACCATTCGAATCCGTCATCAGAGCCGCCATAGGCCTGGAGGTGGTCTACTGTAGTGCCGTCACCCACGCCGTAGAATGTGAAGCCGTTGGCCTCTTTCTCCTCGGAGAAGGCATATCCGCCGTACTCAACGCGGATGTACTGGAGTGTACCGGAGTTGTCGTGAGGGTCGTTTCCACCGTAGGAAGCGTCACCGATCTCAGACTTTGCATCAGTACCGGCATTGATCGGAGCCTTGCCGCAGATATGCAGACCTCCCCATGCGCCTGCTTCCTTTCTGCTGGAAGTCATTACGATGGGTGAGCTGGCTGTGCCGCGTGCGTCAATCTTGGCGCCCTGCTCTATCAGTATGTAGTCCACCTGGTCGTCATCCTGTGCGATGATGGTCACGCCTGGCTGGATGGTCAGTGTCGCGCCGGCCTTTACGTGCAGACCGCCTGTGAGGGTGTAGGTCTGGCCCTGCTCAAGGGTCCTGTCCTCGGTGATATCACCTACGAGATCTACATCGGAATCGATAACGTTGCTGTTGTTGTCTTTTTCGCAGGAAACAGCCATTACAGCTGCGCTGAGTGCGAGAAAAATAAAATTTTTGTTCATTTTTAAAAATATTAGAAATGTTATAAAATATTCAGAGTTTAAAAATCCAGTTTTACTCCTACTCCGATGCCTCTGCCGAGACGGTAGCTTTCGGTGAGCATTTCCTCGCCGAGGTCAGGTACGTTCTGTGTAAAGCGGTATTCGGAGTCGAGCAGGTTGGTGAGCGAGAGCTGTACGCTCCACAACCGGTTGATCTGGTATGTGATGTTGGCGTCGAGGGCGTGGATAGGAGCCTGCATGATGTTGCCGAGTCCGTAGATACCCACTGCCTGGATTCTCGGTCCCTGGACATTGTAGAGCACTGAGACGGCCAGCGAGGACTCCTCTCCGAATTCAGGCGCATAGGTGATGAATGCGTTGCCGATGTAGGGAGAGGCGCCTTGGAGAGCCCTGCGGCTGTCGGTGTAGATACCTCCGTCCAGAAGGGTCACGTCAGTGTACATCAGGGAGACATTTCCGCCTATGGTGAAGTACTTGAACGGCTGTGTGCGGAACTCTGCCTCAAGTCCTGCGGCCATACCCTGCTGCGCATTTCTGAAAGTGTGGACTATGGCTCCTCCCGAGGTCTCCTGTACTCTCTCGATGGGGTCCTTGAGAATCTTGTAGTACGCCCCGATGGAGAACATGTGCCTGTTGTCAGTGGAGAAGAACTCGTATTTGAGGTCGAAGTTGTAGTTGTAGCCGTTGGTCAGCTGGTCGTTACCGCGAAGCTCCGCACTTCCGTAAGACTCCTTGTAGAGGAACGGGGCCATCTCGATGAATGACGGGCGGGTCACTGTTATGGAGGAGGCGAACCGGAACGAATGTTTCTTATTCAGAGTGTATTTCAGGTTCAATGCCGGGAAGAAGTCACCCTTGTTGAGTCTGGACACGCTCTCGCGCGAGGCGTCGTTCCAGTAGCGTACCCACTGCTGGGAGTATTCGTAGCGTACTCCGAGACCGATAAGCAGATTCTCTATGGGGTAGTATTCTACTTCGGCGAATCCTGCGATGATGCGGTGGACGGCGTAGTAGTTGTTCTTTGGCTGGGCGTCTCTCTCTATCGTTATCAGGCCGTCGGCTATGCTTTGTGCATTCAGGAATGTAGAAGGAGTATAGATGTCGCTGATGACCGGATTGATGTTGCTCAGGTTGTAGTAGAAACGGAGAGAGTTGTAGTCTCGGGTCTTGTCCTTGTAGGCGGCTCCGAAGATGAGTCTGCTCTTCTCGCCGAAGCTGAACGTGGGCTTGACCTCAGCCACGACTTCCTGCTCCGAGAGTTCTCCATAGTATCTCATGGTCTCCTGGCGGTTCAGCTTGAAAAGGGACAGGGAACCGTCCTCGCCTTTGCGGTACATTACCTGACGGCGGTCCGGCTCGTTGCTGTCAGTCATGCTGTAGGAGACTTTCCAGTCCAGCAGCCAGTTTTTGGCAAGAGTATTGGAGCCTCCAAGCTGATTGTTCCACAGAGAGTATGAATGGGCGATGGAGTTGCTTCCGAGCAGCTGGTTGTCCTCGGCGTCGTATCCGTCACGCAGTTTGTAGTCTTCCGTGGCGTTCTTGGCATACAGTGTGGTAAAGCCGATCTTGTCACCGTTCTTGAACAGGTAGTTGAGGCTCAGCAGGCCTGTCAGGTCCAGGCTGTGCTCGTAGCTGTTGTAGGTGAACTCGTCCATGTGCTGGCCCTGGGTGTTGATGTTGGTGATGTATGCGTCGTAGATATTCTGGCTTCCGCTGGAAATGGACGCCGATGCCAGAAGGCTGAGCTCATCTCCGTTCCTGAGCTGGAAAGTGCGGCCTCCTGATACGGATCCGGAGATGTCGGGTATGGCCATGGACTTGCGGATGTCAAATGATGTCCCGAAAGGGTCGTTGTTGACTATGTACGTGCGGAAGTCAGGCAGGCTCATGTCCTTGACATTGCGCGGAAGATTGTTGTCGTGCAGTAGCCATCCTTTTCTGTCCGGGCGGTATGTGTCGGTAAAGGTGGTGCCTATTGTTCCGTTCAGTCCGAGCGATACGGACACGAAACTCTTGCCTACGTTCTCTTTGGTGGCGATGTCTATGTGCGCACCGGAGTAGTCTGCGAAGCTGGTAGCCGTGTATACTTTTGTGACTGTGATGTTCTGAAGTACGGAACTGGAGAATATATCCAAGGGTATCAGCTTGTTGTCCGGGTTAGGAGACGCCACCGGCAGACCGTTAAGGGTGGTCAGGCTGTACCGGTCGCCCAGCCCGCGGACGAAGAGCTGGCCGGAGTTGTTGAATGAAATGCCGCTCATGGTCTCCACGGCCTCGGCCACATTGGAAAGCCCTTTTGTCCGTATCTCGGCTGCCCCGATGTTCTCAACGGCTTGTGCGGACACCTTGCGGTCATTGATCAGCGCCATCTCTGATTCGGGATTCTTTCTGGCCACCACCACGACGCTTTCCAGTGCCTCGGCCTCGGTCTGCATCTCGAAATCCATGACCAGCTCCTCTCCCTTTTTGAGTTTGAAAGAGCCCGACATCACGTCACTGTAGCCTATCATATGGAGAGTGAGCACACCCTCGATTCCTTCAGGAATCTCAAGGATGTAGCTCCCGTCGGCCCAGGTCTGGGTGCCTTCCCTGTGTTCGGCTCCATCAGCGATGCCTTCAAAGATAAGCACTACGCCCGGCAACGGCTCCGATGTGGCGGCGTCCTTCACGACACCTTTTACAGTCTGTGCGTTTGCTGTCCCTGCATGTAGGGCAATGAAAGATGCAATAAGGAAAAATACTGCTTTTAGAAATCTGGTATTCATATTGTCCTGCTTTTTCGGCGGCAAAAGTATCGGGACCATATGTCATGGATGATACGTGAAAATTAAAATGCTGTTACTGGAGTTACGAAAATATTGCAGACATTTCATCCGTGTTACAGTGTGCCGGCTTGCCCGCGTTCCGGAAAAGTGCCAAAGATTTACAGGAAAATGGTTCATTTTCCAGAAGATGAATTATATTAGGGCTTTAATTCTGTCGAGTATGTTTGGTAAGATAATATCGGTTCTGTCAGCGGCCGTGCTGCTGACCTCGGTGAGCGCTTATTGCGGACCTGTATCTGATGTCCTGCCCAGGCCGGCTGAGCTGCGTTTCGGTCAGGGATACCTTAAAATGGATGCCGGGGACATCCTTTCCTCCGCCCGGGTGCGTCAGTCCATAGTCCGGGCTGAGCCGGAGTCCTATGTCCTGGAGGTGTCCGGGGACTCTGTCATCATCGAGGCCGGGGACAGTGCCGGTCTCTTCTACGCGTGGCAGACTCTGAGCCAGCTGGCCGGTGTGCCGCTTGAGGTCACGGAGACAGCTCATGGCCCTGGATCCGTTCTTCAGGCCGTCGATAGTGTGCGGATTCCGTGCGTCACTGTCCGGGACAGTCCCAGATTTGCCTGGAGAGGCTATATGCAGGATGTGTCGAGGCATTTTTTCGATATCGGCTTTCTGAAGAAGCAGATTGACGCTATGGCGGCCCTGAAGCTCAACCGCCTGCATCTGCACCTGACTGACGCAGCCGGCTGGAGGGTTGAGATTGACCGCTATCCCCTGCTTACCTCGTTTGCGGCCTGGAGAGAGGGTGACTTGTGGAAGGACTGGTGGTTCGGTGACCGGAAATATTTGCCTGAAGGGACACCGGGGGCTTATGGCGGCTATTATACTAAAGAGGAGCTGCGGGAGCTGGTGCGGTATGCCGCCGGGCGCTATGTCACCATCGTCCCTGAGATAGAGCTTCCCTCGCACTCCGAGGAGGTGCTGACAGCATATCCGGAGCTGTCCTGTACCGGTGAGCCGTACAAGCATTCGGATTTCTGCATTGGAAAAGAGGAAACATTTGAGTTTCTTGAAAACGTTCTCACGGAGATAATGGATATATTTCCGTCGCAGTACATCCATATCGGAGGAGATGAGGCGTCCAAAAAAGCCTGGGCCGAATGTCCACTTTGCCAGGCCCGTATGAGGGAGGAAGGTCTCTCGGATGTGGATGAACTGCAAAGTTACATGATTAGACGCATAGGGACTTTCCTTGAGTCTCACGGACGGATACCTGTCGGCTGGGATGAGATCATGCAGGGAGGGGCGGACAGCGCTGCTGTGGTTATGGCCTGGAGAGGCGTAGATCAGGGCGTCCGTGCAGCTGAGGGCGGCAACAGGACAATCATGTCTCCGGGAGCGTTCTGTTATTTTGATACTTATCAGGATGATCCGTCGACGCTGCCTCCGGCGATGGGCGGATATACTCCGCTGTCCAAGGTCTATGCGTTCGAGCCGGTGCCGGAAGGTCTGGATTCAGCGGCGGCTTCCAATATTATAGGTGTGCAGGCCAATCTCTGGTGCGAATATATTCCGACAGAGGATCATGCCGAGCTGATGATATATCCCCGTCTATATGCACTGGCCGAGGTGGCCTGGAGCCCGGCTTCGGGTCGGGATTACGGGGACTTTCACCGAAGGGCTTTGAAGCTGTGCGGGCAGATGCGGGATAAGGGGTACAATGTCTTCGATCTGGCTCATGAAGTCGGGGACCGCCCCGTTTCGCAGCAGCCGGTGGAGCATCTGGCCCGGGGCTGCAAGGTCATCTACAACGCACCATATAATGCTGCTTATGCCGCAGGCGGGGATACGGCTCTCACGGACGGTCTGCACGGGGGCTGGACTTACGGGGACGGCCGCTGGCAAGGCTTCATCTCGCGGGGCCGTCTGGATGTGACCGTGGACCTTGGCAGGATGACTGACGTGCATTCGGTGGAGATGGATTTCATGCAGGTCTGCGGCCCTGAAGTTTTTCTTCCAGCAGAGACGGTCATCTCGGTATCGGATGACGGTTCTGAGTTCCGGGAGCTGCGGCGCATCACCCGTGATGTGGTCCGCGACGACCGAGTCACCTTCGTCACTGACGGCTGGTATGCTCCCGACGTGCCCGGTGCTTCTGTTGAAGCCTCTGTCTCTGCCCGCTATGTCCGCGTCCAGGCCCGCAGCGGCCAGTACGGCGGCTGGATATTCACCGACGAGATCGTTGTCCGCAGTAGGTGTCGTCCTGCAGATTTGCCGGATTTACTGTTGAAGTAGCGGGTCTGTTGTCAGTGTTGCGGGATGCGGAGGGCACGCATGGCGTTGAGGACGGCCAGGACGGTGACGCCGACATCTGCGAATACGGCCAGCCACATGGTGCCGAGGCCGACGGTGGCCAGACCCAGTATTGCCGCTTTCACTACGATGGCGAACCAGATGTTCTGACGGGCGATGTGGAGAGTACGGCGTGCTATGGCAATGGCTGTGGCTATCTTGGTCGGCTTGTCGTCCATCAGTACTACGTCGGCTGCCTCTATGGCGGCGTCGCTGCCCAGTCCGCCCATGGCGATGCCCACATCGGCCCGTTTTAGTACCGGCGCGTCATTGATGCCGTCTCCTACGAAGGCCAGGCTGCGTCCGTCCGGATTCGAGGCCAGCAGCTGTTCCAGGTAGGAGACCTTGTCGGCGGGCAGCAGGGCGGCGTGATATGCGTCCAGTCCGAGTCTGGAGGCCACATCGCGGGCCACCTCCTCCCGGTCTCCGGTCAGCATGACAGTCCGGCTGACACCCAGGCGTCTGAGAGCGGCGATGGCTTCCGCACTGTCCTCTTTCACAAGGTCGTTGATGACGATATGCCCGGCGTACTTGCCGTCTACGGCCACGTGGATGATGGTACCGGCACGGTGACAGTCATGCCAGCCGGCCCCGACCGAATCCATCATCCGGGTATTGCCCACGCAGACCGGGCGGCCTTCCACGCAGGCCTTGATGCCCTGCCCGGCAATCTCCTCCACATCTGTCACCGAGCAGCCGTCGGTGGCCTCGTTGGGGAAAGCCGCCCGGAGAGCTTCCCCTATCGGATGTGTGGAGAAATGCTCCACGTGGGCGGCCAGATGCAGCAGCTCGTTCTCGTTGAAGTCCTCGGGATGAACGGCCTCCACTGCAAACTCGCCTTTGGTAAGGGTTCCTGTCTTGTCGAACACTACGGTGCCGATACGGGCCAGCGTGTCCATATAGTTGCTCCCCTTGATGAGTATGCCTTTACGCGAGGCTCCTCCCAGTCCGCCGAAAAATGTCAGCGGTACGCTGATGACCAGAGCACAGGGACATGAGACAACCAGGAAGATAAGCGCTCTGTGCAGCCACATGGCGAAGGAGGCTGAGAAACCGGTCTCTGAGAAAAGCGGAGGCAGGAAGGCCAGCAGCAGGGCGGCGAAGACCACGATGGGAGTATAGACACGGGCGAAGCGCGTAATGAACGACTCGCTTCGGGACTTCTGTCCGTCCGCGCTCTCCACCAGCCGGAGTATTTTCGACACGGTGCTTTCACCGAAAGATTTTGTCGTCCTTACGCGGAGCACACCGCTCAGATTGACGCAGCCGGATATCACCTCGTCGCCGGCACCTGCGTCCCTGGGGATGCTCTCACCTGTAAGCGCCACAGTGTTGAGCGATGATGTGCCCTCTATCACCGTGCCGTCCAGAGGCACCTTGTCCCCCGGCCTTATGACGATGACCTCTCCGATGCGGACTTCTTCCGGGGGGACGGTCTCCACGCGGCCGTTACGCTCCACGTCAGCCGTGTCGGGCCGGATGTCCATCAGATGCGATATGCTGTCCCGGCTTTTCCCTTCCGCATAGGTCTCGAACAGTTCTCCGACCTGAAAGAAGAGCATGACGAATACGGCTTCAGGGAACTCCGTTTCTGCTCCAGGCAGGAAGCCTATGCACAGGGCACCTATAGTAGCTATGGTCATCAGGAAGTTCTCGTTGAACACGTCTCCGTGCGCGATCCCCTCGGCCGCCTCTTTCAGTGTGGGGGCTCCGACCAGCAGGTAGGGTATCAGATAGACGAGAAGCAGTTGCCATGTCGGCAGGGTGCAGTGCTTCTCTATGAGTACCGCTCCGGCCAGCAGGACTGCGCTGGCGGCGATAAGGATGATCCTCCGTCTCATGCTCCTGCCTTCATGTCCGGATTGTCCGGTGCGATGATGCCCGTGATTATGATGTTCGTGTGCCATGATTCTTCCATTTTATTCCTGACACAAAATTACGGAGGACAGGATGCAACCAGGTTTCATAAATGAGGCAGCCCGGTCACTTTGCAATTCGGTTGCAATGGATGATGGAATGCATATCCGTAGCCTGTTACGGTGCCGGCAGTGACGGTCAGGCTTTGCGGCCGGAACATTTGGGGCAGAGACCCTTGACGGTGTAGTTGATAGACTCAATCTCGTAGCCGTCAGGAAGTTCCACTACAGGAATCTTCACATCGTCGATACAGAATGTGCGGTTGCAGCCCTCGCAGTAGAAGTGGATGTGGCGGTTCTCGACCCGGCAGACGGTGGACTCGCAGCGACAGATCTCGTATTTGGTGGAGCCGCTTCCGTCCTCAAACGAATGAATCGCGTGATGCTCCAGCAGGACATTGAGCGTGCGGAATATCGTGGACTTGTCCATTGTTTCCAGTTCCGTCTCCAGTTCGGTCATGGAGACAGGGTGGGTGAGCTCCGAGAGTTTCTGGAGTACGAGGATGCGGGCCGCGGTCGGATGGATGCCGTGGTCCTGAAGCTGCTGTTCGATGGTCCCGTTTGCCATAGTCCTGTTGAATTGGAATGCAAATCTACAAACTGTTTTTGAGAAATGCTCAAAATTTCCGGGCGAAACCGCTGATGAGTGTAAGATACTTCGGCGGCTGTCCCTTCCGGCCCCATTGCAGGGGCGTGTTGAAGATGTCTGCGGCGGTACGTGCAATGTCAAAACCCAAGGCCTCCAGCGACGGACGGATGCTCTCCTGGTGGCGGCAGGGCAGGCCCTTACGACGGGTACATTGCTCCGGCGGGCAGAGGAGGCAGGTGCCGGCGAAAAATGCCCGTGCAGTGCGTCCCGGCACTTCAGCGTCACGTTCCATTCTCAACAGCAGGCAGTCCAGTCGCTGCCTTTCAAAACGGATAAACCGGTCGGCTGTCTCAGGGGAGAGCAGAACTCCTTCCGAAGGAGTTATTACAGTGGCCAGCAGGGAGATATCCGTAAATCTATCCGGAAGAGCCGTCTCATCGAAATCGTAGGGAGGGCAGGCCCAGCAGTTTCCGTACCGCCCGCATTCACGGCAGTATCCCCGTACCCGTCCGAAGTCCCGGTAGCCGTTGATATACTCCGTCATCGGCATTTTCACCCACCTGTCCTGAACGGTGTATGCGGTATTGTCCTTCATTGCTGTATGAATAGGCGTCAGAAGTCGAAAGCGATTGTGAGCTTAGGCATTGCGAGTATGTCTTCCCATTGTGGCAATATGAATATCGCCGCACCGAGGGACAGCCTGATGCCTATGTCCTCGTTGAACGCCCAGCTCCAGCCGATGTTGGGTTCCAGTTCCGCCGATTTTTGCAGATACCATGAATATAAGGTGATGCCTGGGTCCATTTCTCCCAGAAAGCCCATGAATCCCACCTTGATGCCTGCCGTAGGAGTGCTTGCTCTCTTCAGGATGTATGCATTGTATTCTACGAAGGTATGTCCGAACAATGGAAAGAAACCGGTAGGGGCGAGGAACAGTCCTACGCCTGCGCCAAGATAATGGTGCTCGTTGAACATGTATCCGTGTGAGGTGTCAAAACCGATCCATACCACATATTGGTCAGTAATCGAGACGCTTCCTCTGTATCCTTTAGCCCGATATATGTCCGTATTGGATTTATGGCCGCGGTCTGCGCTCTGCAGTCTGTCGGAATCGGAATAGCTCCGGCAAGTTAAGCAGCTCATGAGTATCAACGTTGTGAGAAAGATACATTTTTTCATATGATTTATTTCAAATAATCGCAAATATAACGGTTTATTTCAACTACACGTATCACCCTCCGGGGAAAGTGCCGGGAATTTCTGCGATTCCGGTGCACTTTCCCCCGTGGGTGGGGCGCGATTATGGAAAGGGGGTCACAGGCGTGGGCTGGAGGCGAGCGGGAACTGGAAAGTTTTGTATATTTGGGGACTTTTAACCTTTCATGGAAATGTTCGTTATGGAAAGATTCAAGGATAGAAGGAGCATACGCAAATACAAAAGGCAGGAAGTGCCGGAAGAGATGATCGCGGCCCTGGCCGAGGAGGCTTCGATGGCGGCGACTATGGGCAATATGCAGCTGTATTCGCTGGTGGTCACCACTGACGCTGACGTGCAGGAACGGGAGGCGCTGGCGGAGGCACACCATCATCAGCCGATGGTGGAGGAGGCCCCGGCGGTGCTGACTTTCTGCGCGGATTTCCACAGGTTCAGCCGCTGGTGCGAGGAGCGGAAGGCGGAACCTGGTTACGGTAATTTCGTATCGTTCATTAACGCTGCAACGGATACACTGCTGTTCGCACAGGCCTTTATCACTCTGGCCGAGGAGCGCGGACTCGGTACCTGCATTCTCGGCACCACTGTCTACAATCCGGACCGGATTATCGAGGCCCTGCATCTGCCGCACTTAGTGGTGCCGGTGCTGACCGTCACCCTCGGATGGCCGGACGAGGCCCCGGAGCAGACTGACCGCCTGCCCGTGGAGGCAATCGTGCACAGCGGTCATTATCATGACTATACCGCTGAGGATGTCGACCGTATATACGCAGCAAAGGAAGCTCTGCCGGAGAGCCGCTATTTCGTGGAACTCAACGGCACGGACAACCTGGCCCAGGTATTTACCCGTTTCCGCTTCACAGAGGCCGAGTGCCTGGAGATGTCCGCCAAGATGCAGGAAGTGCTTGAGCGGCAAGGATTCAGCAGACGCTGAAGCCAGATAGCGGGACCCGAAATTGACATTTGAAGCACAGCTAAAAAGCAACGTGGAATAAATTACCAAGACGCGTGGGCCTCATCGCGGTCATGACCGGTGCCATTGCTGCTACAATCAGAACCGTGATCAGAGTCACGCCAAAGACGAGAATATTCAGGAAGTGAACGGGCAGCTGATATAAGAAATAGAGTTTGGACAGTTGGTTAAAAGTTCTATATTTGTGCAGGTGTTTGATTGGTATATATCATGGAAATTTTCATTGACATAGTAGCCGTGATTCTCGGCATAGTCGGCCTTCTGGGGTGTCTCCTTCCGGTGCTGCCCGGTCCTCCGTGCAGTCTTGCAGGCATGTTCCTGCTGTTCCTGTGGGGCTCTCCCTGCGCCCAGGACGATATTACATGGAGGCTGCTGATCATCATGCTGATAGTGACAGTGATAGTCACCGTTCTGGATTATGTGGTGCCGGGCTGGCTGACCCGTGTGACTGGCGGCACGAAGTATGCCTCACGCGGGGCCACTGCGGGGATGCTCGTCGGCATTCTGTTTTTCCCTCCCTGGGGCATGATTGTCGGAGCTTTCATCGGAGCCCTTGTCGCCGAACTGTATTGGGGCGAGAAGAAGATGGCCCAGGGTCTTAAGGCTGCTCTCGGCTCCTTCCTCGGTTTCCTGCTCGGTACCGGGGCAAAGCTGGCCGCTTCCGGGGTCATGCTGTATTACATCATCATCGCCCTGATACCGTAGTTGCCGCTCATCCCGAATAATGAAAATTTCACAATTGATGAGAAAACTGTTTTCTAATGTGTGGCCCGCTGAGGGTTCCGGTCGTGTCCGGATTTGCCGGCGCAGTGCCGTGTGTTTGCTTTTGCCTTTGTGCCTGCTGGCAGCTGTTTTTCCGGCGCGTGTCAGATGGTGGTGCAGTTGCCTCGGGAGAGGACGATGACGCGGCAGGCCATCTCGAAGAAGACGGCGCGGCGGAATGTCTCGGGGAAATCCTTTCCGCAGGCGACTTGTCCGTGGTTGGACATCAGGACGATGTCGTGGTCTGCAAGGGCCTCTACTACCGCTGCGGCGAGTTCGTCCGAGCCTGGCGGGAGGAACGGTACTACGGGTATTTCCCTGCCTACGTACAGCGGCCCTTCAAGGGTGACGTTGAAATCCTTGGGCTTGTCCTTCATGCAGGCGACGACAGTGGCATACGGGGACTGGAAGTGCAGGACGCATCCCACTTCCGGCCTCCTGCGCATGACTCCGAGGTGAAAGCCGGCCTCCATCGTTGGCCGCACTCCGTTCAGGCACCGGCCGTCGCTGATGCGGCAGAGGGCGATCTGGTCTTCCCGCAGTTCTTCGAGCCAGCTGCCGGTGGCGGACAGCAGGGCCAGGCCGGAATCGCCGGAAAGTTCCGAGAGGCGCAGGGACAGGTTGCCGCTGCTGCAGGAGAACAGTCCGGCTTCGGCGCATTTATGGGCGCATCCGGAGAAATAATTCAGGATTTCCTGGGGAATGTCTGTATTCATGTTATTCTGGGTTATTGCCTGTTTTTATCCTTGAAGCCTCATCCACTGTCATCTCCTTGTCCCATAGGAGAGTCATGCCCATTTCCCCGAATATCTCCATATAAGTTCCGATTGACGGCAGGCCGACCCTTGCGCGGCGGATGTCCAGACTGTCGGCATTCTCTACCGGCCAGAGGTAATTGGCAGATTCGCTTGTATATGCCGTCCCGGTTCCGTTTTCCGGTTTTCCGTCCTCCCCGGCTTTGACGATAATTGTCTTCATTTGCAAGAATGTCTGAGTGCCGTAGACCTGCGGCTTGCCCTCGTGCATCAGGATACGGTCCAGCATGGTGGCAACGTCCGAAGGCTCGATCAGGCCTTTTTCAGCACCTGTCTCGAACAGCGGGTAGTATTTCCTCTGATGCTCCAGGTCCGAATGCTGTACGACCAGGAACAATGCGCTGTAAGAAGTGTCGGACAGTCCTTCGGGAATGCCGAGTGAGTCGAGGATAGGAAATACTGCCGTCTGGCATCTGAGGTCAGTCTCTGTCATGCGCTGTATGTATGCCATGAGACTGTCCTCATCCATACCTTCCATATTGAGGGAATACTGCCGTACGGCCTGGTCTTCCCGGTAGATTCCGTGCAGCAGCGAGTCCAGATGTGCGGGACCCTTGTCATCCTGCGCCCTTTGCCCGAAGCAGCTCAGAGCCGCCGTGACGGCCGCCAGCAGCAGGATTATTCTTGTATGATTGTTATTTATGCTCATTTCCGATTTTAATTATGTCCCGGAACAAAATTATGATATTTTGGTGAATCTCGGTGCGGGGGGCAATAAAAAAGCCGCGCTCCGGGATGTCCGAAGTGCGGCCTTTGTTGTTTCATACTGTGTTCGCGACTATTTGATGTCGATGAATCTCTCTTTAGGAGCGGCAGGGGTCTCAGTGTTCTTGGGCAGCGTGATGTTCAGCACACCGTGCTCCATGCTGGCACTGATTTCCTCTTTCTTGATGTCGTCCGGGAGAAGCAGGGTCTGCTCGAATTGCGAGTAGGAGAATTCCCTTCTGAGGTATTTCTCGTCTTTCTTCTCTTCTTTGTGCTCATCCTTGTGCTCAAGGGTGACCACCAGCTCGTTCTCCTCGTTGATGCGAATCTTGAAGTCATCCTTGGACATGCCGGGAGCGGCGATTTCCACTTTGTACTCCTTGTCGTTCTCCTTGACATTGATGGCAGGTGACGATGTTCTCATCATGTTGCCGAAATGCCTGAAGTCATCATCGAAAAAGTCATTGAAAAATGCGGGCAGCCAGTTCTGCTGTGTTCTTCTGCTAGGTACCATAATTTTATCCTCCATAATTTTAAATTGTTTCTAAAAATGTTTCCGAACGCCGGCCTGTCGTGGCATCGGTCGCAGCGTCCGTTTCCGGATTGCTGCGTTGCCTTTGCCGTCCCGGTCCCGGGAGTCTTTCCGGAGCCCCTCACCGGGTCTCCGGTCCGCCCTCCCTTTCGGGCGTTCGATATGGTTTATCGCAAATTGCAGACCAATGCCGGATGCCGCCCGCGACACGGCAAAATTGTCGCAAAATTCTGCCATTTTGTCTGTAATATACAGATAATCAAATATTTAAACGACGTTCTGTCAGTTTGCCTATACCGCTGCTGCCGCTGGTCCGGATCAACGTGGAGCTTTCCGGGCCGTTGACTGAGTATCTGCCGGTGCGGATAGTCCTGCCTGAGATGGTTGTCAGTGAAGGGGTCGGGGCGGAGGAGGCCGGATTTGACTGGATGCGCTTGCTGTATTGCGTCTACGCTGCCGGATGCGCCGCAGCCCTGGCAGTCTTTGCGGTGTCATTAGGCCGTATCCGCGGATTGATACGCAGGTACAAAGGCGTGCGTTACTGCTATGACGGGGACAGGTGTGCGGTGCTGCATGTCATGGAGAGCGACACGTCCTCGTTCAGTTTCATGAATCACGTGTTCATCGGCAGCAATGACTACGGGAAGCATCCGGAGGTGCTGCTTCATGAGTGTATGCATGTCAGGGCCTGCCATTCGGCTGATATGGTTGTCATGTCGCTGGTCTGTGCGCTCCAGTGGTTCAACCCGATTGTGTGGGTCATGCGCTCCGAGATCCGGATGATGCACGAATACGAGGCCGACGAGGCCGTGCTCAAACAAGGCATCGATGCTGTTCAATATCAACTTTTGCTTGTAAGAAAGGCTGTGGGAGACCATCGTTTCCTGCTCGCGAGCAGCTTCAATCACAGTAAACTTAAAAACCGAATCGCCATGATGAAGAAAATCAAAACTACGAAATGGGCGGCACTGGCGTACATCGCCTGCCTGCCCCAGCTTCTGGCCGCTATGAGTTTCAATGCGACGGATAGCGGCAACGATGTAATGTCCGGCACTGATACATTGACAGCTTTGGCTGGGTCAGTGGAACTAGTTGCCGCCGGGCCTGAGTCCGCCGACATAGCCAAGGTGTACGAATACTTTGCACTGGATGTTCCGCCTAAGTTCAACGGAGGTGATGCAAGGCAGGAATTTCCAAAATGGTTCTATGCGCAGCTGACCTATCCTGACGATGCCCGTAATGCAGGTATGCAGGGCAGGGTCATAGTGCAGTTTCAGATCAACAAGGACGGCAGTGTGTCCGATATTAATCTTCTTGAAGGAGTGTGTGAGTCTATAGACAATGAAGTCATAAGAGTGGTGTCCGAGTCACCTGATTGGACACCCGGCTATGTTGACGGCAAGCCGGTAAATGTGACATACGCCTTCCCGGTGCTCTTCCAGCTCCGGGGCGGAGACTCTGACAAATGACCATTGCTGTAGCGGTGTATGCTTGCTGCTCGACGGTTCGGATCCTTTTGAGGAGATCCACCGCCGGGCAGTATGGTACGCGCAGATATGATGTTAAAACTGAGGACGGTTCGGGATTCTGGGTGACGAGTCTCGAAACCTGAAAGCCAGCGGCATGGTGTAGACTACTTTGATAGGCTTGCCGTCAAGGTATGCTGGTGTCCAAAGCGGAGACTCGGAAAAAACCCTTATAATCTCTTCGGTTATGGACGCATGCGGACTCTCCTGAACATTTATGTCGGATATGGTTCCGTCCGGGTTGACGGCGAACTCCACCAAAGCAGTGCCTGAGGCATTTGCCTTACGTGCTTCTTCAGGGAAATGGAGGTTCTGATACACCCATTGCGGAAATTCTACCTTTGGGTCTCCTCCATTGAACTTGGGGGGTATGTCCGGCTTGATGCTGTCTGCTGCCATCTTCCATGGCATTGACGGTATGGAGGTGCGGTAGGTCACATTACAGCCTGACAGGCAGAGACTGATAATAGCCGGCAGCAGTACAGTCAGGTATGGGGTAAATCTTTTCATAAGGTGTACATGGTTTATATGGGCGATAAAGTTAATAAACAGGTACGGTATTTCCAAATCAAGATTAGAATAAAGTCCGGAGTCATGCTGCCGTGAGAGTTACCCAATAAAGCACCATGTGACTCATTAAGGCGTTGATTTTAGACTAGTATATCTAATGTGACGGAATGAGTAGGGGTGCGCGGATTCGCCGGGGAAAAAGTGCCCAGGATTCGCACTGAATCGGTACACTTTCCCGGTGGGGCCCGGGAGGATGGCAGCATGGGGAAGATGACAGTGTCTGCCGGAGACCTGTCCTCTGTTGCTTTTTGGAAGTACGTGATAAAGAGGTAAATGCAAAATGGTGCGGAGGATAGGGGTGTCCGAAAGCCGTCAAAATGCCCGGAGTCCACCACCCCTATCCCCGGGCTTGTTTGTATTTGTGCTTGAATACAAGCGAGTTGTCATTATGCAACGCAGGATAGGTCTCGCGGACTGTTTTATTTAGAGTCTGCGGCGAACAGGTCGTCCAGTACGATGTCGTTCTGTATCATGCCGGACCATGCGTTCGGCTTGAGGCCGTAAGTGGTGACCATGGTGAGATGCAGGGTCTTTCGGGCTTTCGTGGTCGCTCTGAACAGCTCCCTGTGTTCCTGCATCTGATCAAGGTATTTTTTCGTTATTTCAAACGGGCCTGAGGAGAATTTCATCTCGCATAGATTGACTGTCTGGTCACGGCGGTCGATGACCAGGTCTATCTGACCTCCTTTGTGACCGTCTGCAGGAGCGGTATTCCATGAAGATACGGAACTCTGGATGCCGGATATTCCGAGTCCGGCCTTTATCTGGGGGATGTGGTGAAGACAAAGCTGCTCGAAGGAATATCCGCTCCACGTTCTGCGCTCGGGAGAGTCTATCATGTTGGACCACAGATGTCCGTCTGCAGCAGTTGTGTTGCGGACGAACCGTAGGTAGAACAGTGTGTATAGGTCTGACAACTGGTAGATGGCATCCCTTTCCTTCTTCCCGAAAGCGTAGTATTTGCGTATGAAATCACATTGGCAGAGATTTTCCAGTACCTGGGAGAAGTTGCCTCCTTCCGGTAGTTTAAGGGACGACATCATCTCTGAGCGCGTCATGCCCCTGGCTTTTCTGCTCAGCAGTTCCACTGTACTGCGGTATATGGCCGAGTCGTTGAACAAAGAGCGGAACAGGAAAGAGTACTCGTCCCTCAATATGGCATTTTCGGAGAAGAACAGCCGGTCAGTATTCTGTGCCGGACTGAGCCCTTTCTCGAGCATCTGCAAATAAAAAGGTGTGCCTCCAAGCGTCATATAGGTCTCGGCTATCTGATAGCGGTTCCATACTATTCCCTTTGTTTTCAGGAACTCTTCCGTCTCTGCAAGATTGAAAGGAGCCAGTTTCATCCTGTAGGTGACACGGTTGTGCAGCCCGCCCTTGGCCCCTATGATATGTGACAGCATCCAGGTTGTCGCGGATCCGCAGATAATCAGCTTCAGCCCCGGCTGGTCCGCACCCCAGCTGTTCCAGAACAGATCGAATGCTTTCAGAAAGCCGGACCGGGGAGTGTCAAGCCATGGCAGTTCGTCTATAAATACGACAATCCGGCTCTTTTTAATAGACATTATATAATGTTTGAGTTGGTCGAATGCATCAAACCATCCGGGAACCATGGGATAGGGTATGCCGGAGTACTCCTGCAGCTGTTTGTTGAAGAATGTCAGCTGTTCCTGTTTGGTTCCCTCGTAGATACCGGTTACGTAGAAATCTATTTTATCCCTGAAAAAATTCTTAACGAGAAATGTCTTGCCTATTCTTCTCCTTCCGTATACGGCTATAAGTTCTGCTTTATCAGATTCGTAGCAGTTTTTAAGTGCTGCACATTCCTTAGTCCGTCCGATGATTTTAGTTGCCATAGGGAATTTTTTAATTTATCCGCAAATATATAAAAAATCGAGTTAGGGATGAATAAAAGTAAATAAAGCTTATCCTTAACTCGTATTTTTGACCACTTAAGGATGAGTAATCGGAGTTTTCTGCCGGCAGGTGGTGCTGACTTTACCGCTGGGGCCTGGAAAAATTCACGAAAATGGTTGGTAATTAAAAAATTAGTGGTATATTTGCAGCCCGCGAAAAATGCGCGGGAGCTATTAGTTCATTGATTAACAACAAATTAATTAAACCAATGCCTGGATTAATTGGAAAAAAAATCGGAATGACTTCCGTTTTCGATGCTGATGGGAAGAATATCCCATGCACCGTTATTGAGGCTGGTCCCTGTGTTGTCACGCAGATTCGTACAGTAGAGAAAGATGGTTATGCCGCTGTACAACTTGCCTATGACGAGATGAAAGAGAAACACACCAGCAAGGCTCTCAAGGGCCATTTTGACAAGGCAGGAACCACACCCAAGCGCAAACTGGTGGAGTTCAAGGCGGACTTCCCCAAGGAGCTCAAGCTTGGAGACACAGTGACCGTTTCAGACCTCAGCGAGGGAGTGGAATGGGTAGACGTTACCGGTATCTCTAAAGGTAAGGGATTCCAGGGCGTCGTAAAGCGTCACGGATTCGGCGGCGTGGGCGGAGCTACCCACGGTCAGGCCGACAGACTCCGTCACCCTGGTTCTATGGGTGCATCCTCTTGGCCTTCAAGAGTATTCAAGGGTATGAGAATGGCAGGCCGCATGGGCGGTGACCGCGTGAAGATTCTCAACCTCAAGGTTATCAAGGTTATCCCTGAGAACAATCTGGTTCTCGTGAAGGGTTCTATTCCCGGAGCAAAGGGTTCATACGTAATTGTGGAGGACTAACGTTATGGAATTGTCAGTTTACAAAATCGACGGAACCGAATCGGGAAAGAAAGTAACCCTTGATTCGTCTATCTTCGGCATCGAGCCGAACGACCATGCGATCTATCTCGACGTTAAGCAGTATCTGGCCAACCAGCGTCAGGGTACTCACAAGACCAAGGACAGATCCGAAGTCAGCTACAGCACCAAGAAAATGGGTCGTCAGAAAGGCGGCGGCGGAGCCCGTCACGGCAGCATCAAGTCCAACATCTACGTTGGCGGTGGCCGTGCATTCGGTCCCAAGCCTCACGGCTATGGCTTCAAGCTCAACAAGAAGCTCAAACAGCTGGCCCGTTACTCTGCTTTGTCCTACAAGGCTCAGGATAACGCCATCATCATGGTTGAGCCCTTCACCATGGACGCTCCAAAGACCAAGGAGTTCATCCAGATTCTGGACAACATCAAGGCCAACGGAAGAAGAACTCTGTTCGTACTTCCTGAAAATAGTTTGAATATTTACAAATCTTCGCGCAATCTTCAGAATGTCAATGTAATCTCAGTCGATGAGATCAATACTTACAACATCATGAACGCTTATCAGCTCGTGATGGTGGACGGTGTACAGGACATCATTGCAGAAAGACGCAAATAAACCATAGGAGACATGGGAATTATCATTAAGCCTATCGTAACAGAAAAGATGACGGTTCAGGGCGATAAATTGAACCGTTACGGTTTCATCGTAGACCGCTCAGCCAACAAGATAGAGATCAGAAAGGCTGTCGAGGAGCACTACGGAGTGACAGTGAAGGATGTGAACACTGTCAACTACCATGGCAAGCGTAAGAGCCGCTACACCAAGGCGGGATTACTCAGAGGCCGTGCCAATCACTATAAGAAAGCTTATGTGACACTGGCAGGCGAGGACAAGATTGATTTCTATAGCAACATTTAATCCTATGGCAATACGTAAATTCAAACCGACCACACCTGGTCAGAGAAATAAGGCAATAAGCGCATTTGACGAGATTACCTGCACCAAGCCCGAGAAGTCTCTTCTCGAGCCCATCAGGAAGTCCGGCGGCCGCAACAACACCGGCAAGATGACCATGCGCTACATCGGTGGCGGACACAAGAGGATGTACCGTATCATCGACTTCCGTCGTGACAAGGACAATTGCCCCGCTACTGTAAAAACTATTGAGTACGATCCCAACCGCAGTGCCCGCATTGCGCTGGTAGTATATGCTGACGGTGAGAAAAGGTATATCATTGCTCCTGCCGGAATCCGCGTAGGCCAGACGATCATGTCAGGTCCCGGCGTGGCTCCCGAGCTCGGCAACGCCCTTCCTCTCTCAGAAATTCCTCTCGGAACAGTTATCCACAACATCGAGCTTCGTCCCGGTCAGGGTGCCGCTATGGCCCGCAGTGCCGGAACTTACGCTCAGCTCACGGCTCGTGAGGGCAAGCACGCCATCCTCCGCCTCCCTTCAGGCGAGACCAGAATGGTGCTCGTAACCTGCCGTGCCACTGTCGGAACTGTATCCAATTCCGATCACAACCTCGAATCGTCCGGTAAGGCAGGACGCAGCCGCTGGCTCGGCCGCAGACCCCGCAACCGTGGCGTTGTGATGAACCCTGTCGATCACCCTATGGGTGGTGGTGAAGGACGCGCCTCCGGAGGACATCCCCGCTCGCGCAAGGGTATTCCTGCAAAGGGTTACAAGACTCGTAATCCTAAGAGTACCTCCAATAAGTTTATCATCGAAAGACGTAAGAAATAACCGGAATAAAATAGAGAATTATGAGTAGATCACTTAGAAAAGGTCCCTACATTCAGGAGAGTCTCGAGAAGAAGATCCTTGCAATGAACGAGGGTACCAAGAAGAAAGAAGTCATCAAGACCTGGTCCCGCGCCAGCATGATCTCTCCTGACTTTGTCGGCCATACCATCGCTGTACACAACGGAAACAAGTTTATTCCGGTATACGTTACCGAGAACATGGTAGGACACAAGCTCGGAGAGTTTGCGCCGACCCGTACATTCAAAGGACATTCGGGCAACCGTTAATAATTAAAAAGAATCACAATGGGATCTCGTAAGAAAGAAATGGCCGACAGGCTGAAAGAAATAAAAAAGACAACAGCGATAGCCAAGCTGAACGATGTTCCAACATCGCCCCGCAAGATGCGCCTTGTCGCTGACATGATCAGAGGCGTTGAGGTCAACCATGCTCTTGATATCCTCAAGTACACCAAGAGAGAGGCCTCTATCCGCCTGGAGAAGCTCCTCAGAAGCGCCATCGCCAACTGGGAAGCCAAGAACGAAGGTGCCCGTAAGGAACTCGAGGACGGCAACGTCATCGTGCAGACCATCATGGTCGGCCAGGGCACTACCCTCAAGCGTATACGTACAGCCCCTCAGGGCCGCGCCGGACGTATCCGCAAGCGCTCCAACCATGTGACCATAGTTGTAGGAGTGAAGCCTGCCAAGGCAGAGAAAGAAGTAAATAATGAACCCGCTAATCAGGAGGAAAAATAAATGGGACAGAAAATAAACCCTATCAGCAACAGAATAGGAATCATCCGCGGCTGGGACTCCAATTGGTACGGCGGGGATGACTATGCAGCCAAGCTGCTCGAAGACTCCAAGATACGTGAGTACCTGTACGCCCGTATCTCCAAAGTCAACCTTTCCAAGATAGTAATCGAAAGGACACTCAAGCTCATAACCGTGACTATCCATACTTCCCGTCCCGGTGCCATCATCGGAAAGGGAGGCCAGGAAGTCGACAAGCTGAAGGAGGAGCTCCGCAAGATTACCAACAAGGATGTGCAGATCAACATCTTCGAGGTCAAGAGACCCGAGCTTGACGCCAATATCGTGGCCAACAACATAGCCCGTCAGGTGGAAGGACGTGTATCTTACCGCCGTGCCATCAAGATGGCTGTGGCCAGCAGCATGCGTATGGGCGCCGAGGGTATCAAGGTGCTCATCAGCGGCCGTCTCGGCGGTGCTGAAATGGCCCGTAAGGAGCTTTACAAGGAAGGCCGTACTCCTCTGCACACATTCCGTGCCGATATCGACTACGCTCTTGCCGAGGCTCATACCAAGGTCGGCGTTCTGGGTATCAAGGTCTGGATCTGCCTTGGAGAGGTCTACGGAAAGCGCGATCTTTCTCCCAATGCCGGTGTGACTACAAAGCCCGCAGCCGCTGCAGGAGAGAGGCGTGATGACCGCCGTGGCGACCGCCGCGACCGTCGCCGTCGTGACCGCCGTCCCCGTGGAGGCAACCGCGACAACGCAGCAGAGTAACCTGCAAATAAAAGTCAGCTTTATAAACAGACAGCCGCCCTTCGATTGAAAGGCGGCTGTTCTATTATGCGCGGAATGGCATTAGAGAACCCGGACGCAACGGACGCTGCAGCCGGAAGCGCGCTTGTTCGTGTTGTAAAGCAGCATGCTCTTGTTGAAGTCGACCATTCTGGAGTCTCCGTTCTCGCCTACGGACGATGTCCAGTAGTATCCTTCACGTCCTGACGGTCCGGGAACAAGCCTTAGCACACCGGAATTGTTCGCAAGTTGCCCTGCTGCAGGGAAGAACGAGGATGCGTTGGTGAATGCGAATCCGTCCTCGAAATAGCCGTCGGTCAGCATAGAGGATGACGAGAAGGCGTTCTGGCCGTCAACTGTGAATCCTGTGAATACTTCAGCCGGAGCGACCATATATCCTTTTGGACAAGGGTCGTAGATGGTTTTTACCGGAGCCGTGTCATTAGGGTTGCCCCACAGGTAGTTGTTTCGGTGCTTGAGGTTTTCCTCGTCCGTGCCGGCTCCGAGCCCGTACCAGTCGAACATGTTGTTATAGGTGCCGGTGAAGAACATTTCGGGGAACTGGATGGCTTCTTGAAGAGTCGCCGCATCGGAAACTGTGGACGTGGCGTATTCTACCATAGGCTCATAGTCTGTCTCAGTGAAGGTTACAGCTCCGTCAAGAAGGTAGCCTGAGCCGTTGAATCCGACGTACGGATCCTTGCGGCCCCACTGGTATTTAAGACCGTCATAGGTACTGTAGCTGCCCTCGGGCTGCTCCCAGTCTCCCAGGTTGCGGTCCATGATAGTGAACTGTTTCCCCTCGTTGTTGTTGCAGGTTACGTCACCGACCTCAGATGTGGCCCAAATATGCCAGCTCCAGAGCACTGTCCCTCTGTCTCTGGGATACGGGTCAATAACCGGAACACCGTCAGTCACGGCTATTACTGCATTGCCGTTGACGGTCCCGGATGTGGTGAACACCACTTTCCCGTCATCGGTCAGTTCAACGCTGCTGATGACATTGCCGGCTTCAGTGCCTGTCTCCCAGATGACAAACACATCTTTCGGGTTGATAGTGACGGGAGCGTCTAACCCTGCTGTCGCGATGCCGTTGCCCATGACTGTCGCATCGAAATAGTAAGTAGTGTTTGGCTCTGATACGATGTAGCTGTTGGCGTACATGCCGTCGGCGTTGAGGTCAATACCTGTGAGTTCTGCCGCTGCCACAGATACGCTTATCTCATCGAATGCGCTCAGGCCTGATGCGGAAAGGGCGATGACTGATACGATGCCTTCTTTCTCGGCAAATGTGTTCTCAGCCACAGGCGCCGTTATCTCGATAGAGTTCTCTACGAACCTTACCTTCCATCCGTCAGGCTTGCTGATGGACGTGCTTACGGCTCCCGTCATGGTGTATCCTATAGAGACGGTCTCCCCGTAGGGGATCTCCAGAGGGCCTTCCTCTTCGAATGCGAAGCTAAGCCCGCTTGTGACAGGCAACTGGATTACAGTGCCGTCGTGGAGCTCAATTATCAGCATTTCTCCTTCAAAGCGGATGTCCCGGACTAAGCTCTCACCGCTTTGGCCTGAGGCTAAGACCCCGGTATCCTTCCATGTGTTCCCTCCGTCTGAGGAAATCTCCCAATTACCTGTCTCAGGGTTGATTCTGACCTGGGGGGCGGTGGCTGCAGCCGGTATTTTCTCCCCATTCTCGTCAGTGAGGAACTCAATGGAACCGTCCTCGGTCTCATATGCCCAATAGAAATTCCCATTTTCCTGAATAATTATTATCGACGGGGTGTAGCCGGTCTCTCCCACGCTGATTGTCACGGATGTCCCGTCAGAGAAAGTGATGGTCCATCCTTCCTCCGTCTCTACGGCAGAGTCGACGGTTACAGCATCGTTTAATTTTTCAAAGATGGCTTTAAGTGAGTTGATGTCATTCTGGAGCAGACCGGATGTCTTTTCCAGCTCAGTGATTCTGTCCTGGAGCTCCTGCATCGAATTGCGCAGTTCCGAGTCGTCGTAAGAGCAGAATGTGAATGTGAAAGTGAGCAGTACGGCCGCAAGAATGCGTGCCGATAGTCTCTTGGATAGGCTAAATGTACTCATAAATTCAATTTTAGTGATTAAAACAATTACAAAGAAAGCGGATTGTGAGCAGAAAAGGATGAACATAGGTTCAGACAATGAAATTTTCAGTGTTTTTTTGTATTTCCGGAGCAATATGGCTATCTTGCATGTATGAATGAGGATTTGAAATCTTTGCTTAGGGAGGAGTGTAACTTCAAGCCTTCGGATGAGGTTCTTGATATGTTTTTGGACTCCATGACGGAAGAATGCGTTAAGCCGGCAAGCCGTATAATAGATTACGGTAGGGTTAATTCGGATGTTTACTGTCTTAAAAAGGGTATAGTCCGTCTTTTCCATGTGGAGGACTCGAAGGAGAAGACTTTCGGATTCGCTTTGCCGGGAACGGTATTTCTCTCGCCTCTTTCATTTTATCTCAATGCACCGGCGTTTATTATGGCCGAGACGTGCAAGTGCCCGGTTACTCTGCTCAGGATGGACCGGCAGACTTTCAACTCTTTAGTTGACAGGTCAGGAGAATTTGCCAGATGGATGCTGTCTTTGGCCACTGCCCAGATATGCATCTGCGAGAGGAAGCTGTCCATCATCAACGGCTCTGCCATGGAACGCTACAAGGCTGTGCTGGAGAACCGGCCTGAGATTTTGGAGTCCGTGACCAACCGCGTGCTGGCCTCGTATCTCGACATTACGCCCCAGCACCTCTGCCGCCTCAAAAAGCAGATAGTTTACTGATTCCCGCGCATCTTAAAGAAGAATTCGGATAAATCGGCCGCATGGAAATGCCGGACACTCAGAAACTTAAAAAGAGGCTGCGCCGTAAAACTTCATTACGACACAGCCGTCCTTGTTCTTATGTGCCTGTCTTGCACGGGATTGCTGACTTCCGGAGAACCGGAGTAGTCGCAGTTTATTATGAGTTAGTTGTATGTTGCATGGTGGATATTGCCTTCTGTGTCTGTTACGACAGCATCCAGAATCATAGTACTTCCCTCGTATGTGATGGTTATGGTTCCTTCCGCAAGCTTACAGTTCACAATGACATTGCCTGATTCATCCTTTATCCTTGTCGAGGAGTAACCAGAGCTGGCAGTCATATCTTCTCCACCGTTCGCTGTCATTGTATATGTGCCGGCAGGAGGCATAGACGTGTCACTGTTAGCATAGATGTCAAGAACATAGCGTGCCGTTCCGTAAGCATCCCCCTCAGTGTCTGACATTGTTATGTAATAATTGCGCGGAGTACCTTCATACTTTTGAATGCTGATGTATATCATCTCGTATTCGAAGTCGTATTGCGGAGCGGGCGGCTCGTTTGCCTCCTGTACGACCCCGATTGACCCGCTGACAGTCTCAGTGCCGTTGTAGGTGTACGTTACAGTGATGGTGGCCTGTCTCTCCTCTTCAGTGTCATTTGCGGCTACGCTGAAAGTTATGACTCCATCTGTATCGCAGTTGATGTCTGTAATCCAACCGGCGTCTCCTGCGTCCGCGGATATGCTTCCATCCTCGGCGGGATCTGTGATTTTGTACTCAATGGTGTAGGAGCCTCCGTCCGCGGCCAGAGCCAATGGATCTTCTGTTGTGATAGAGATTGCGGGTGCGGGCTCTTCACCACTGTCATCGAACATGGGGTCGATATCCACGACAATCTCTATTCCGGATGTTATGAA
>ERZ779889.882-NODE-882-length-34341-cov-10.152365_pt1 | contig 34341 bp, 23 predicted proteins | sample MGYA00511030_ERZ779889 | MGnify/ENA primary metagenome ERZ779889 (study PRJEB29588, sample SAMEA2160616) | human gut metagenome | biome: human gut; feature: human-associated habitat; material: faeces | place: Denmark | collected 2008/2010 ... | reverse complement strand
GCGGCGGCGAGGTCGCACCTGCCGGCACCCGTGAATACGGACGCGCCCAGCTCAGCGTGCTCGACTCCTCCGACCCCCTGTTCGCCGGCATCCCCGCCAGCTCCACGGTGTGGATGTCGCACGGCGACACGATAACCCGTCTTCCCGCCGACGCTGAGGTTATAGGTTCCACCGACACCGTCGACAACGCGGCCTTCCGCCTGAAGGGCGAACCTACCTGGGGCATACAGTTCCATCCCGAAGTGCACCACAGCGAATATGGCTCGCAGATACTCAGAAATTTCGTGATCGGCATCTGCGGATGCAGCGGCGACTGGACACCCGAGAACTTCATCGAGTCGACAGTGGCCGAGCTGCGGGAGAAACTCGGCGACGACAAGGTCATACTCGGCCTGTCGGGCGGCGTCGACTCCAGCGTGGCGGCGATGCTGCTCCACAGGGCCATAGGCCGCAACCTCCACTGCATCTTCGTGGATTCAGGCCTGCTCCGCAAGGACGAGTTCGAGGACGTGCTGCGCTCCTACGAGGGCATGGGCCTCAACGTGCGCGGAGTGAGGGCTGGGGAGCGCTTCCTCGCCGACCTCAAGGGCGAGACCGACCCCGAGCGCAAGCGCAAGATAATCGGCCGCGACTTCGTGGAGGTGTTCAACGCCGAGGCGAAGAAGATCGAGAACGCCAGGTGGCTGGCCCAGGGCACCATCTATCCCGACGTGATAGAGTCGAGCTCGGTCAAGGGCCCTTCCGCCACCATCAAGAGCCACCACAACGTGGGAGGACTGCCCAAGGAGATGAATCTCAAGGTAGTGGAGCCGCTCAGACTGCTCTTCAAGGATGAAGTGCGCCGCGTGGGACGGGCTCTCGGACTCGACCCCGTGATTCTCGGACGCCATCCCTTCCCCGGCCCCGGCCTGGGCATCAGGATACTCGGCGAGGTGACTGCCGAGAAGGTCAGGGTGCTTCAGGAGGCCGACGCTATCTATATGGGGAAGCTCCGCGAGTACGGGCTTTATGACTCCATCTGGCAGGCCGGCACGATACTGCTGCCCGTCCGCAGCGTGGGAGTGATGGGCGACGAGCGCACCTACGAGAGCACGGTCGCTCTGCGCGCCGTGACCTCCGTCGACGGAATGACTGCCGACTGGGTGCATCTGCCCTACGATTTCCTGGCCGACGTCTCCAATGAGATCATACGCAAGGTGCGGGGCATCAACCGCGTTGTCTACGACATATCTTCCAAACCGCCCGCAACCATAGAATGGGAGTAGGCGTCCGGAAGGATTCCCTGAAGGCGGACCGTCAGAGCGACAGAAGCTGGAGCTCGTGGTCCGCCTTTATCTTGTCCAGGATGGCCTTGACCACGCGGAAGGCGGGGGAGTCGGCGGTGTAGACGGCAGGCAGGGCGAAGCTGACGCGGCCCTGGCGTCTGAGCTTGCCGGCGGTGGCCTTCTTGTGGGGGTTGTCGGGGTTGTAGACGGCTATGGAGTGACCTCCGAACATGCCCACTATCTTCATGCAGGGCACGTCGGTGTCGCCGTCGCCGAGGTAGATCATGTTCGTGAAGGGTATGCGCTTCCTGTCCTCGGCCATCGAGGCGTTGACGCGCTTGTTGTCCCTCGCGCTGAAGATGCCCTTGCTGATCTTGAAGATGAACTGGGTCTTGGCGGTGTAGTCCACTGCTATGCCGGGCCACACAGCCTCCCCGTTCTCGTCGTAGATGAAGCTTCCGGCGAAGATGTGCTTGAACTCTGGCGCGATGGGCGAGCCCTCGATGATCTCCTTGAGCCCCGAGGAGTTGATGTAGTGCTCGACCGTGACGCCTATGGATTTGCCGTAGGCGTTGACCAGGCTGAACCACTGCTCCACTCCTTCGAAGAGCTTTATGTCCTTGCCGAAGCTCCTGAACCTGTCGCGTTCGAGCCGTATTCCGCTCCTGCGGGCCTCGTCGAACATGAGCTTCATATAGGAGAGCACGTTGGATGCGTCCTGGCCCTTGGCGATTTCGTCGCTCATGGTCCAGAACTCTCCGGCGGTCTTGCCCACCGCCTGGATGAATCCGAACTCCTGCATGTTGCCGGGGGAGAGGGTCCCGTCAAAGTCGTAGATGAGGGCTGCTATGGCTTTCTTTCGCATAGGCATTTCACCACAAAATTCCGTTGTTCGCCACAAATATCGCAAATTATCGCGACATACGGCTGCGGCAACTTGACAGAATTGGGCCTAATGGGTATATTTGAAAGAATTTGAGGTAAAAATCCTACAGCACAATGAAACACTATCTCTCCACCCTCGAGAGCAGCATGAAGCCCGGCTGGGACCGGCCTGCGCTCTGCAACTACCGGGGCGAAATATTCACCAACGCCGGCCTTGCGGCCGAAATAGTCAAGTTCGACCTCGTCTTCTCCGAATTCGGAATCAAGAAAGGCGACAAGATAGCCCTCTGCGCCAAGAACGTGGCGCGCTGGGCGGTGTCATTCCTGGCCGTGAACGCATACGAGGCAGTGGTGGTCCCCATCCTGGCCGACTTCCACCCCGACAGCGTCAACCATCTGGTCGACCATTCCGACAGCGTGCTGCTCTTCACCGACAAGGAGATATGGAGCAGGCTCGACGTGAAGAAGATGCCCCGCCTCGCCGGAGCTGTCGACATCGAGGACTTCTCGGTGCTGTATTCGGCCGGCCCCGGGTTCCGCGCCGCGATGGAGGCCAGGGAGGAGCTTTTCGCGAAACGGTATCCTTCCGGAATTACTCCCGAGAACTTCGCGTTCAAGTCGACCGACAATCTCTCCGACCTCGCGGTGATCAACTACACCTCCGGCACCACCAGCGACCCCAAGGGTGTGATGCTGACCTACGGCAACATCAGCGCATCCATCCAGTTCGGCCACGACAACATCAAGATCTTCCCCGGCGACACCATAGTCTCCATGCTTCCTATGGCCCACGTCTACGGCATGGCATACGAGTTCCTGTATCCGCTTTCCGGCGGCTGCGCGGTCTACTACCTCGGCAAGACCCCCGCACCCTCGCTGCTGCTCAAGGCCATGCAGGACGTGCATCCCTACATGGTATGCACCGTGCCGCTGGTCATGGAGAAGGTCTACAAGTCTTCCCTCAAGCCCGTGCTCTCCAAGCCGCTGATGCGCGTGCTGACTGCCATCCCCGGAGTCAGGAACGTCATATTCAACAAGGTGCGCGAGAAACTCGACCTCGCGTTCGGCGGCAAGGTCCGCAACTACATCATGGGCGGCGCCGCGCTGAACCCCGAAGTCGAGAAGTGCTTCAAGCGCATCGGCCTCCACTATACGGTAGGCTACGGCATGACCGAGGCGGCGCCCCTGCTCGCCTATGAGGACTGGAGGCGCTACGTGCCCGGCTCCTGCGGCAAGGGCATCAGCTGCGTGACAGTGCGCATCGACTCCGACGACCCCGAGCACATCGCAGGCGAGATCCAGGCCAAGGGCGACAACATCATGATAGGCTACTACAAGAACGAGGAGGCCACCCGCGCCGCATTTACCGACGACGGCTATCTGCGCACCGGCGACCTCGGCATCATGGACGCCGACGGCAACATCTTCATCAAGGGGCGCTCCAAGAACATGATACTCTCCGCCAACGGCCAGAACATCTACCCCGAGGAGCTCGAGGCGATAGTCAACAACCAGAACTTCGTCTCCGAGTCCGTGGTGGTCGACCGCTCCGGCAAGATAGTGGCCCTGGTCTATTTCGACCAGGATGCGATCAAGGCCGCCGGACTCGACGAGGAGGCCGTCTCCGACCTGCCGGAGAAGGTGCGCATGGCCGCCAACCGCCAGCTGCCAGCCTACAGCCAGATAGCCAAGGTTGAGGTGGTGCTCGTGCCCTTCGAGAAGACCCCCAAGATGAGTATCAAGCGCTTCCTCTACAAGTAGCGGGCGTCTGCCTGTCCGCCGACGTTGACAATTTGTCAGTGGAACATATTTTGATTTTCAGAAGCCAGCCGGTTTTTCCGGCTGGCTTTTTTGCAAGTAATAAGACATTAGGATATGGCAACAAAATCATTGAAAGGCAAAATCGGCGTGACCACCGAGAACATCTTCCCGGTGATCAAGCAGTTCCTCTATTCCGACCACGAAATCTTCCTCCGCGAGCTCATCGCCAACGCGGTGGACGCCACCCAGAAGATGAAGGCCCTCGCCTCCAGCGGCGACTTCAAGGGTGAGCTCGGAGAACTCAAGGTGAGCGTGGAGCTCGACGAGAAGAAGAAGGTCCTGCGCATCATCGACCGGGGCATAGGCATGACCGGGGAGGAGGTCGACAAATACATCAACCAGATAGCGTTCTCCTCCGCAGGAGAGTTCCTCGAGAAATACAAGGACCAGATAGGCTCCATCATCGGACATTTCGGACTCGGGTTCTATTCTGCCTTCATGGTCGCCTCCAAGGTCACCATCGACACCCTGAGCTGGAAAGAGGGCGCCAAGGCCGTGAGGTGGACCTGCGACGGCTCTCCTGAATATTCCATCGAGGAGAGTGACAAGAGCGACCGCGGTTCGGTGATCACCCTCTACCTCGACAAGGATTCCGAGGAGTACGCCTCCAAGGGCAGGATCGAGCAGCTGCTCGGCAAGTACTGCAAGTTCATGCCCGTGCCCGTGGTGTTCGGCAAGAAGACCGAATGGAAGGACGGCAAGAGCGTGGAGACCGACGAGGACAACGTGATCAACAACGTCGAACCCATCTGGACCAAGGCCCCCGCCGACCTCAAGGACGAGGACTATCTGAAATTCTACCGCGAGCTCTATCCCATGGAGGAGGACCCGATGTTCTGGATACACCTCAACGTCGACTACCCCTTCACCCTCACCGGCGTGCTCTACTTCCCCAAGATCAAGGAGCGCATGGCCATCAACAAGAACAAGATACAGCTCTACTGCAACCAGATGTTCGTGACCGACCATGTCGACAACATCGTGCCTGACTTCCTGACCCTGCTGCACGGAGTGATCGACTCTCCGGACATCCCCCTGAACGTGAGCCGCAGCTACCTGCAGAGCGACGCCAACGTGAAGAAGATCAGCACCTACATCACCAGGAAGGTGGCCGACCGCCTCGAGGAGATATTCAAGACCGAGCGCGAGCAGTACGAGCAGAAGTGGGACAACATCAAGCTCTTCATAGAGTACGGCATGCTCAGCGAGGAGAAGTTCTGCGAGCGCGCCATGAAGTTCGCGCTGCTCAAGAACACCGACGGCAAGTATTTCAGTCTGGAGGACTACCGCAAGGCCATCGAGCCCGCCCAGACCGACAAGGACAAGAACGTGGTCTACCTCTACGCCACCAAGCCCGAGGAGCAGTACAGCTTCATCGAGGCCGCGAAGAACATGGGCTACGACGTGCTGCTGATGGACTGCGAGCTCGACAGCCACTTCGTCAACCTGCTCGAGACCAAGCTGGAGCACACCCGCTTCGCCCGCGTGGACAGCGACTCCCCGGCCAACCTGATCCCCAAGGAGGAGGAGGTGAAGCCCGAGATGAGCGACGACGACAAGAAGGTGCTCGACGAGATGTTCAAGGCCGTGCTGCCCCAGGGCAACGACTACCTGGTGGAGGCCAGGAACCTCGGCGAGAACGGTGCCGCGGTGCTGATCACGCAGAACGAGTTCATGCGCCGCTACCGCGAGATGAGCAGCATCGGCGGAGGCATGAACTTCTACGGCTCCATGCCCGAGTCATACAACATCATCGTGAACATGCAGAACCCCTTGGTCGCCAGGATATGGGGAGAGAAGAAGGAAGCAGCCGACACTGCGGCAGCCGACTTCGCGGGCGGCAACGAACTTCTGCACCAGGTGGTCGACCTCGCGCTGCTCGGCAACGGCATGCTCAAGGGCAAGGCCCTCGCCGACTTCATCGCCCGCAGCGAGAAACTGCTCGGAAAATAGGCCGGGGCGCGTCGTAAGACGCCCTAGCTTCTGTCGTCATCATCCCAGGAGGACACGCCGGGCTTGCCTTTGCGCAGCCCCATGACCGCCTGGGAGATGTTTATTATGAAGTCTCCCATCTTCTCGAGACCCTCCACGAGGTCGAGGTAGTAGACGCTCTCGAAGTATGCCTCGCCGTTGTTCTCCACGGCCTTCAGCTCCACGTCGCGGAGCTTGTCGCGCATGCGGTTGATATGGACTTCGGCCTCCACGGCGTTGTCGATGTTGGTGATGCTGGTGCTGTGCTCAAGGTTGTAGATGGTGGCCTCGTAGGCGCGTCCGACCAGGACTATCATGTCGTAGACGTGCTTCTTGTGCTCGTCGGAGAGCTTCTGCCCGTGGTCGATCGCGCGGGTGATTAGCCTGCTGATGGCCTCGCCGCTGTCGCCGAGCGACTCCATCTCGCCCACTATGCGGTAGAGAGCCTTGATGAGCAGCGAGGAGTTGTCGCTGAGGCCCTCGCGGTTGAGCTTGTTGAGGAAGTTGACCACCTCATATTCTATGCGGTCCGAAATCTCCTCGTACTTGACCAGCTTGTCCCTCCAGGGCTGGAACTTCTCCTCCGAGTCCGAAGCCTCCACCGCGCTCCTGATGTATTCGAGGTCCCTCTGCATCACCTTGCCGAAGTGGACGACCTCCTTGCTGGCCTCGGTGAGGGCGAGCTCGGGGGCGGAGATGAGTCCGGCGTTGATGTAGACGAGCTTCTCGGGAATCTCTCCGCTGCTCTTGTCCTTGATGGCGGTCTTGACTATCTTCTCTATCACCGGGATGAACCATATAAGTATGCCGGTGTTGATCAGGTTGAACACGGTGTGCAGCATGGAGATGCTGTAGAGCGGAGTCTGGGCTGAGCCGCCGAGTCCGACGATGCCGATGAGCCACTGGATGAGCGCGAGGAAGTAGCGGAAGAAGCAGACCGCCCATATCACGCCGAACACGTTGAACACCGTGTGGGCGAGTGCCGCGCGCTTGGCGTTGGTGTTGCCCACGGCCGCGGCTATGTTGGCCGTGATGGTGGTTCCTATGTTCTCTCCGAGCACCATCGCCGCCGCCATGTCGAACTGTATCCATCCCATGTTCAGGAAGACCAGGGTCAGGGCCACCGTGGCGCTCGACGACTGCAGCACGAGGGTCAGGGTCGTGCCCACGAGGATGAAGAGCAGCACCGACCACACTCCGTGGCCGCCCCACGACTGGATGAACGAGAGGACTTCGGGGTTGGTCTCAAGGTTGGGGACGGAGTTCTTCATGAACGAGAGTCCGAGGAACAGGAGGCTGAAGCCCACGATTATCTCGCTGATGTCGCGGGTCTTGCCCTTCTTCGAGAGGCTCATCACGAATCCTATCGCCATGAGCGGCACCGCGAGTATCGAGATGTCGGCAGAGAAGCCGAACAGGGAGATTATCCATGCGGTGAATGTCGTTCCGATGTTCGCGCCCATTATGACGCCTATCGCCTGGGTCAGGGTGAGAATCCCGGCGTTGACGAAGCTCACCACCATCACCGTGGTCGCGCTGGACGACTGGATCACCGCCGTGACCCCGAGTCCGGTGGTCACTCCTTTCAGGGGGTTTGACGTCATCGAGGCGACGAATCTGCGCAGTCCGTCTCCGGCTGCCTTCTGGAGACCGGAGCTCATCATGTTCATTCCGTAGAGGAACATTCCGAGCGCACCGATCAGTGTGAGGATGCTGAGGAACATAGAATTTTGGTTGAATCTGCTGATTTAACAGAATAATGTTGCAAATGTAACATTATTTTAACAAATGGTTTGAAAATCATTGCGCGATATCCTAACTTTGCTGCGATACTGACAAAATGACGACTGAACTATGATCGAGGTGCTGATAGTAGAAGACGAGGCTGACATACTGGACATCCTCACGTTCAATCTTGAGAATGCCGGCTATAAGGTGCTGGCTGCCTCCTCGGCCGAGGACGGCATCAGGATGCTCGGCCCCGACACCGCGCTCATCCTGCTAGACGTGATGCTTCCCGGCATGTCCGGATTCCAGATGGCCAGGCAGCTCCGCAAGGAGAACCGCAACCATATCCCCATCATCTTCCTGACCGCGAGGGGCACCGAGAACGACATCCTGACCGGCTTCTCAGCCGGCGGCGACGACTACATCGCCAAACCGTTCTCGATCAACGAGGTGCTCGCAAGGGTCAAGGCCGTGCTGCGGCGCAGCGGCGGCGAATCCACCCGCGGCGACGTGCTGGATTTCGGCGAGCTCCACATCGACCTCTCGTCGGAGACTGCCGAGCTCGGCGGCCGGCCTCTCTCGCTTTCGCGCAAGGAATTCGACCTGCTGGCCCTTCTCGCCCGGCACCCCGACACCTATTTCTCCAGGGCGGCCCTCATCTCCAGCCTCTGGAAGGATGCTCCCTACGTGCTCGACAGGACTGTCGACGTGCATATCGCGCGGATCCGTAGCAAGCTCGGCAAATACAGGGACCTCATAAAGAACAAGACGGGCTTCGGATATTACGTGGACTCTCACAATGTCGTACAGAAATAGGCTGCTTTTCTACGTCGCGGTCATCTTCACGGTGTTCGCGCTCATCTCCCTGCTTGTCGGACTGACCAACGGCGAACGCTACAAGCAGTCCATAATGCAGTCGAGGCTCTCAGGCTACGCCCAGATGGTGGCGGAGGCCGGCGACGAGGCGGATGCGGCGATCGCCTATTTCCCCGACGACGTCAGGGTGACCCTGATCGACGCCGACGGAAAGGTGCGCTTCGATTCGGACAACAGCTTCGAGACGATGGAGAACCACCTCGGCCGCCCGGAAATCCAGGAATGCCTGCGCCGCGGTGAGGGCACATCGCTCCGCCGCTCCGACACCTCCGGCGAGCGTTATTTCTACTACGCAATGGAGTACGACGGCCGTATCGTCAGGGTCGCCCAGAACTTCGACATCAGCCTGGAGGATTTCTTCAGCACCGACTGGATGTTCCTGCTTTTCGAATTCCTGCTGCTCGTGTTCTCCCTCTTCATACTGTATTTCCTCACCGAGCGCTACGGACGCAAGGAGGAGGAGAGGGCCGACATCGAGACCCGGCGCCTCAAGCATGAGATGACAGGCAACATCTCTCACGAGCTGAAGACTCCGGTCAGCAGCATACAGGGCTACCTTGAGACCATAGTCAACCATCCGGAGCTCAGCGAAGAGCGCAGGCGGCTCTTCATCGAGCGCTCCTACCTCCAGTCGCTGCGCCTTTCGGACATGATCACCGACATCTCCACCATCACCAAGCTCGAGGAGGCCCCCGAGCAGTTCAAGGTGGTTCCGGTAAACGTCAAGGTGGTGTTCGAGGAGGTCCTCGAGGAGCTTTCCGACGCTGTCGGAAGCCACGGTATCCAGGTGGAGAACAATCTCCAGCCGGTCTGCGTCCGCGGCAACTACAATCTCATCTATTCGATTTTCCGCAACCTGATAGAGAACACCATGAAATATGCGGGCGACGGCTCCTGCGTCCATGTGTCCTACAGCCTGAACCAGGACGGCTCCCACTGCATCGACTACTACGACACGGGCAGGGGAGTCGCCGATGACGAGCTGGACAAGATATTCGAGCGTTTCTACAGGCTCGACGCCGACCGCGGCAAGCCCGTCGGCGGTTCGGGCCTCGGCCTCTCCATCGTGCGCAACGCCGTTCTTTTCCACAAAGGCGGAATCAAGGCCTACAGGGTCCCCGGGGGCGGTCTGGGCTTCCGTTTCACCCTGCGTGACCTCAGATGATTGGCGAAATTGGAGAATTTTCGCTATCTTTGGGAAAATTTACGTAATTATGGCTAAAGAAGATAAGGTTTGGATATGCTCGGTCTGCGGGTATAAGCATGTAGGTCCCAAGCCGCCCAAGGAGTGCCCCGTGTGCCATGCGGCGAGCGAATATTTCGACGAGGTAAAGGACGAACCCCTGCAGCAGTAATAAGAAATTTTACCTATGAAATATGAAAGGAATAGTTCTGGCTGGCGGATCGGGCACGAGACTGTATCCGATCACGAAGGGCGTGAGCAAGCAGCTTCTGCCCATCTATGACAAGCCGATGATCTATTATCCTCTGTCCGTGCTCATGCTGGCCGGCATCCGGGATATCCTGATCATCTCCACTCCATACGACCTTCCAGGCTTCAGGCGCCTTCTCGGCGACGGCAGCGATTTCGGCGTGCGCTTCGAGTATGCCGAGCAGCCTTCGCCCGACGGCCTCGCCCAGGCGTTCATAATCGGCGACGAGTTCATCGGCGACGATTCGGTCTGCCTCGTTCTGGGAGACAACATCTTCCACGGTTCCGGCTTCTCGACGCTGCTGAAGAACGCCGTCCACACCGCCGAGGCCGAGTCCAAGGCCACCGTGTTCGGCTATTGGGTGAGCGACCCCGAACGCTACGGAGTCGCCGAGTTCGACAAGGACGGCAACTGCCTCTCGATAGAGGAGAAGCCCTCGAAGCCCAAGTCCAACTATGCCGTGGTGGGTCTCTATTTCTATCCCAACAAGGTCGTCGAGGTCGCGAAGCACATCAAGCCTTCGGCCCGCGGAGAGCTTGAGATCACCACCGTGAACCAGGAGTTCCTGGCGGCGGGGGAGCTCAAGGTCCAGACTCTCGGCCGCGGCTTCGCCTGGCTCGACACCGGAACCCACGACTCTCTTGCCGAGGCCACGGCCTACATCGAGACCATCGAGAAGCGCCAGGGCCTCAAGGTGGCCTGTCTCGAGGGCATAGCTCTCAGGAAAGGCTGGATAAGCCCGGAGAAGGTCAGGGAGCTGGCCCTCCCCATGCTCAAGAACCAGTACGGACAGTACCTGCTCAAGACGGCCGGCGACTATGAGAACGGCAACGTCTGGGGCGCTGACGAATTCTGAATTTGACTTGAAGAGAGAAAAAGCCATGAACATACTTGTTACAGGTTCATACGGTCAGTTGGGGAGCTGGCTGCGGATAATGTCCGCCGGTTCGTCCGACAATTTCCTTTTCACCGATGTCGCCGAGGCCGGAGAAGAGCAGCTCGCCCTTCTGCGCCGGCTCGGAGGAGACCGCGTCCCGCTCTCCTCGGAACGGCTCGACATCACGGACATCGATGCCGTCCGGAAGGCTGCGGCGGAGCATAAGACCGACGTGATAGTGAACTGCGCCGCGTTCACCAATGTGGACGCCGCGGAGGACAAGCCCGAACTCGCGGAACTGCTCAACGCGGGCGCCGTGCGCAATCTCGCCGAAGTGGCGCACGAGCTCGGAGCCCTGCTGGTCCACGTGAGCACGGACTACGTGTTCGGAGGCGACCCCTACAACACTCCCTGCACTGAGGACAGGAAGGGAACGCCCACCGGGGTCTACGGCCTCACCAAGCTCCATGGCGAGCAGGCCGTGACAGCTTCCCGATGCAAATACGTGATTCTCCGCACCGCCTGGCTCTACAGCGAGTTCGGGAAGAACTTCCTCAAGACGATGCTCTCCCTGACGGCTTCCAAGCCCGAAATCAGGGTGGTCTTCGACCAGACCGGCACTCCCACCTATGCCGCCGGGCTCGCCTCGGCGATAATGAACATCATGAAAGACTACGCCTCCGCCGGACTCGGCCGCGCTGACTATCCCCGTTCCGGAATCTACAACTATTCCGACGAAGGTGTGTGCAGCTGGTTCGACTTCGCAAGGGCCGTGGGCGTCTTCTCCGGGCATTCGTCCTGCAGGGTCCTGCCCTGCCATTCCGACGAATATCCCAGCAAGGTGAAGCGTCCCGCATATTCCGTGCTCGACAAGACCAGGATCAAGGAGGTCTTCGGCATCGAGGTGCCCTACTGGACCGACGGAGTGAAAAAATGCTGCGGCCTATGAAAAATGTCTTCAGAAAATGGCTTGTCAGATACACCTCCGAATATCTGAGCACCACGGTCATCTACCTGATGGACGTGTTCCTCTCGGTGGTGGCTTCCGGCATAGTGATTCTGTTCTCCATAGTCCTTTTCGACCCGGACTTCCAGCGTAATTTCCTGCTCGCGTGGACTCTTCTGTCGCTCGTGGCTTCGCTGCTGATGTTCTATGTGACCAGGAGCTACAGGATAATCATACGGCATTCCACCTTCCGCGACCTTGGCAAGTACGCCCTTGCCTGCGCGGGCAAGGAAGTCGTGATGGGCGCCGCGCTGGTGCTGATCTTCGGCGTGTTCCCCAATCTGCTCATGCTGCTGGTGCTCGACTTCTTCGTGGGCCTGTTCCTGCTCTTCATCGTGAGGGTGATCATGATCGCCGTCTACGACCAGATGAAGAAGAACAGCATACGCCGCAGGAACTGCAGCAACGTGCTGATCTACGGCACCACCGACAAGTCGGTGGCCATCGCCACGAGGCTCTCGAACTCCCCGCACTACCGCGTGATGGGCTTCCTCTCCGACACCGAGGGGATGAAGCATATCATGCTGGCTGACTTCCCGGTGTTCCACTGCTGCGACGACAAGGCTCTCGACACCGTGGTGCGCGACTACAACATCAGCGGACTGCTCTTCGCGAAGGAGGACGACGCGCGCGAGTGCCAGGACACCCTGGTCAGGTACGCTACGAGCAACAAGATAAAGGTGCTCATCTCTCCCACGATCGACGAGATGGTGGGCGGACGCCTGGTGCGCAACCGTGTCAGGGAGATCAAGATAGAGGACCTGCTGGGCCGCCAGGAGATAAAGGTCTCCATGAGCGAGATTATCGAGAACTTCCGCGGGAAGACCGTGATGGTCACTGGCGCCGCCGGCTCCATAGGTTCCGAACTCTGCCGTCAGCTCGCCGGCTTCGGCGTCGAGAGGCTCGTGCTCTACGACAACGGCGAGACCCCGATGCACAACCTGAGGCTCGAGCTCGAGGAGAGATTCCCGGAGCTCAAGTTCGTGCCGATAATCGGCGACGTGCGCATGCCCGCGAGGCTCGACTTCGCTTTCCGTTCGTGGAAACCCCAGATCGTCTTCCATGCAGCGGCCTACAAGCACGTGCCGCTGATGGAGGAGAATCCCTGCGAGGCCGTGCTGGCCAACGTTGCCGGTTCGAGGAACGTGGCCGACAAGTGCATCGAGTACGGAGTGGACAAGATGGTGATGATCTCCACCGACAAGGCCGTGAACCCCACTAACATCATGGGCTGCACCAAGCGCCTTGCGGAGATATATGTGCAGAGCCTGGGCCTCGCGATCGACCGCGGCCGCGTGAAGGGCAAGACCAAGTTCGTGACCACCAGGTTCGGCAACGTGCTCGGCTCCAACGGTTCCGTGATCCCCCGTTTCCGCGAGCAGATAGAGAACGGAGGCCCCGTGACAGTGACCGACAAGAACATCACCCGCTTCTTCATGACCATACCCGAGGCCTGCCGCCTGGTCATGGAGGCCGCCACCCTGCCTGTCGAGAACCGCATCTGCGTGTTCGACATGGGTGAGTCCGTGAAGATCGACCATCTTGCGCGCAGGATGATAGAGCTCGCCGGCTTCGTGCCCGACAAGGACATCAAGATAGAATATACCGGCCTGCGTCCGGGCGAGAAGCTTTATGAGGAGGTGCTCTCCAACGCCGAGAACACGCTGCCCACCTCGCACGACCGCATACGCATCGCCCAGGTGCGTGAGTACGACTACGACGAGGCGCGCGAGTACGCCGCAAGGCTCGAGGAGCTCTCGCTCAAGGTAGACATCCCTTCGACGGTGCGTCTCATGAAGGAGATAGTGCCGGAATTCAAGAGCCGTAATTCAGAATTTGAAAAATACGACAGATAATGCAGATAATATTGCTTTCAGGAGGCTCCGGCAAGAGATTGTGGCCGTTGTCCAACGAAGCGCGCTCCAAGCAGTTCCTGCCTCTGCTGGCCTCGCCTTCAGGCGGCAGGGAGTCCATGGTGCAGAGGGTTGTCCGCCAGCTTGGTGAGGCCGGGCTCGGAGACGAGATAACCGTGGCCACCAATGCGGCCCAGCGCGACATCATCATCAACCAGCTCGGCGGCGGAATCGGAATAGTCACCGAGCCGGAGAGGCGCGACACCTTCCCCGCAATCGCCCTTTCGAGCGCCTGGCTTGCACTCGGCAAGTCCTGCTCGCGCGACGAGGTGGTGGTCGTGATGCCCTGCGACCCCTACACGGAGGCCGGGTACTTCTCCACGATAGGCAGGATGGCGGAATGCGTGCGCGAAGGCGTGGCCGACCTGGTGCTGATGGGCATCAAGCCTACCTATCCTTCGGCGAAATACGGCTACGTGGTTCCGGAAAAGGGCGGCGACGGCGTCTGGAGCAAGGTGTCCAGATTCACCGAGAAGCCCGACGTGCCCACCGCGGAGAAGCTGCTCGAGGAGGGCGCCTACTGGAACGGCGGAGTCTTCGCCTACAGGCTCGGATATATGATGGACATAGTTTCGCGCTATATCCGCGTGGACTCTTTCGAGGAGCTTCACGGCCGTTATGGCGAACTGCCGAAAATAAGCTTCGACTACGAGGTGGCCGAGAAGGCCGAGTCCGTGGCAGTGGTGGTCTATGACGGCGAGTGGAAGGATCTCGGAACCTGGAACACCTTGTGCGAGGAGCTTCCGGCGGCAGTGACTGGCAACGGAGTGCTCGGCGCGCAGGCCCACCGTACCAACATAGTCAACGAATTGTCGATCCCCATCTTCTGCGACGGCATCGACGACGCGATAGTGGCGGCGAGTCCGGACGGAATCCTGGTTTCGGCCAAGAAGACTTCTGAGAACATCAAGAGCTACGTGGAGCATCTGACCGACAGGCCCATGTACGAAGAGCGCCGCTGGGGCAGCTACAAGGTGCTCGACAGGACCAAGGGTTCCGACGGGGTGGAGTCTCTTACCAAGAATCTCTTCCTCAAGCCGGGCTGCAACATCAGCTATCAGCGTCATAATTTCCGCGAGGAGGTATGGACCTTCGTCAGCGGCAAGGGCCGGCTGAAGCTCGACGGCGTGGAGACCGAGGTCAAGGCCGGCGACGTGGTCCACATCCGCAAAGGCGAGCTCCACGGGCTCAAGGCCGTGACACCTCTGAATCTCATCGAAGTCCAGATCGGCACTCAGCTCGTCGAGGAGGACATCGAGCGCCTCGAGATGGACTGGTAGCCGCCTGCGAGGGTGACTGATTGCCCGGATTTGCAATCCGGGCTTTTTATATACCCTGACCCTGCCGCTGACGGAGCTCGGCCTGCTTTTATAGATGAGACACCCGCAGTACGGAAATTCCGTACTGCGGCTGCCATGAAAGTCGCCGGCTACGCTGCATTGTCTGTTGCCGTTATCTTGCGACAGGTTTTACGTAGTTACATTGCAGCAGATTTGCTATCTGTTGCTGTCATGCCGCGGTTGGAGTCGCCCTGCCGGCAGTATAGGGTCGTGCGGTGGTTCTTACTGCCGGAGGGCGAGCTCCAACTGCGGCAGACAATAGTAGGCAGTGGATTGCAAATCCACTGCAACTGCGGCTGCGTGACGTGCTGAGCAAATCAGCGGAAAATCAGCGTGAAGACTGTCTCGCGGGAGTCGCTGCGGGTCAGGGAGAGACTTCCTCCATGCATCCGCATGATCTGGCGGGACAGGCTGAGGCCTATGCCGGAGCCGTCGGACTTGGTGGTGAAGAACGGGACGAAAATCTCTTCGCGCCTGTCTTCGGGAACGGGGGCGCCGTCGTTGGCCACGTCCACCGTGGTGCTGCCGTCCTCGCCAATGGATGCGGTCACCGAAATGTGCGAAGCGCCGGCCTGGACGGCGTTCTTGACCAGGTTCACGAGAATCTGCGATATCTGGTCCTCGTCGGCGTAGAGGATAATGTCGTCGTTGAGTTCGGTGTAGCTGAGAGCCGTGCTCTCACCGAGCCTGGCTTCGACCAGCTGCGTCACCCGCGACATTATGTCCTTGAGCCATACCACTTTCCTTACAGGCTCCGGGACGTGCATCAGATTCCGGTAGGACTCCACGAACTTCAGCAGGCCCTTCGACGAGGCGGCGATGGTCGTGAGGCCGTCGCGGAGTTCCTCGCGCGGCAGTTCGTCGGAATATCTCACGAGCGAGTCGCTGAGCGACACCACCGGAGTGACCGTGTTCATTATCTCGTGGATGAGCACGCGGATGAGCTTTGTCCACGATTCGGTCTCGATTTCGTTCTGCTCGCTGCTTATGTCGTTGAAGACGATTATGTGCATCTCGCGTCCGCCGATGACCGCGGTCGAGGATTTGACGGCAATCGTGCGCGAGGACATGTCATTGGTGAAATTCAGCCTGCCGTCGCGCCCCCTGGCGGCCATCGTGAAGACGTCGCAGAGCTCCTGGCTGATGCGGGAGAGCTGGCGCAGGTTCACGAGCGACGAGACGCCCAGTATCTGCAGCGCGGCGGTGTTGGAATAGGCCACATGGCCGTCGGGGTTGTCGACGACCATTATTCCGGTGGCGACCTTGTCCAGCATCAGACCGAAGTATTTCTCCTGTTCGAGCATCTGCAGCTTCTCCTTCTCGAAGATGCGCTTCATCCTGTTGAGAGTGCGGTTGAAGCGCGCGTCGAGCACTCCCTTCTCCTTGAAGCGGAAATTGACCTCGTTGTCTTCGAGTGCGTCGAGCATGTAGCTGATCTTGCGGCGGCTGCGCGAACTGGTCCACACCACTGCCGCGACCGCGGTGACCACGACGGCCGCCGCGGCTACCAGAACCGTTGTCGGCAGGCCGGCTGTCATATATTGTATTTCTTGAGTTTGCTGTAGAGAGTGGGGCGGCTGATGTCCAGCGAGCGCGCCACGAGCGAAAGGTTGCCGTTGAACTTGCGGACGGCGGCGCGTATCATGCGCTCCTCCATCTGCTCCAGTGTCTCGTCGCCCGCAGCCTGGGCTTCGGTCTCGGGGGCTTCGTGCATCGCGAGGTCGGCGGGGCTTATCGTGTCGCCTTCGGAGATGATCACTGCCTTTTCGACAACGTTGCGCAGTTCGCGTATGTTGCCGTTCCACCGGGCCTTCATCAGCGCCGCGGCCGCCTCCTTGCTGAAACCGGAGGCGCTGCGTCCGTATTTGCCGGCGAACTCCGAGAGGAACATCCCGGCGAGCGGAAGGATCTCATCGCGGCGCTCCCGCAAGGGCGGAAGGTGGATTTCGGTGGTGTTGATGCGGTACCAGAGGTCCTCGCGGAACTTCCCTTCGGCGACCATGCGGGGCAGGTCCATGTTGGTGGCGCAGATGAGCCGTATGTCCACCGGGATGCTCTGGCTTCCGCCCACGCGCGTGACGCTGCGGTTCTGCAGGGCGCGCAGCAGCTTGGCCTGGAGGTGCAGGGGGATGTTGCCTATCTCGTCGAGGAAGAGGGTTCCTCCGTCGGCCTGTTCGAATTTGCCGGCATGGTCGGACTTGGCGTCGGTGAAGGCTCCCTTCACATGGCCGAAGAGTTCGCTCTCGAACAGTGTTTCGGTCACCGCCCCGAGGTCTACCGCGACCATCGGTCTGCCGCTGCGCGACGACAGGTGGTGGATTTCGGCGGCCAGCAGGTCCTTTCCGGTGCCGTTTTCCCCGGTAATCAGCACTGTGGCGTCGGTGGGGGCGATGCGTTCGGTGAGTTTCCTGACTGCCAGCATCTCGGGGCTGTCTCCCCAGCGCATGGCGGGTCTGTCGGAGGACCTGGTGGACTTGACGGAGTTCCTGCCGCGGCTGGCGACCGCGCTCTTGAGAATCCCGATCAGCTTGTCGTTGTCCCAGGGCTTCACGGTGAAGTCGAAGGCCCCGCGTTTCATGCCCTCCACTGCGAGGGAGATGTCGGCGTATGCGGTGAAGAGCACCACCGGGATGTCAGGCCAGCGCGCCTTCAGCTCCCCGAGCCAGTAGAGACCTTCGTTGCCGGTGTTCAGCTCGCTGTTGAAGTTCATGTCGAGCAGCACCGCGTCGGGCTTGAACGCCGCCGTGCGGCTGACGAGCTCCTTCGGCGAAGGCAGCAGCTCCACCTCGCTGAAATGCAGGGGCAGCAGTATCTTCAGCGCCTGGCGTATCCCGGCGTTGTCGTCCACCACGAGTATTTTCCCGTTCGTCTTTGCCATCGTCAGCCTGCCGTTTTCCGGCGGTTCAAATCACACAAAGATAATCATTTCTTCCTTACTCGGCCGCAAACCCGGGCGGCCTATTCGTCGTGCAGCGAGTCTACGGGATTGGAGGAGGCGGCCTTCCAGCTCTGTAGCGTCACGGTCAGCACTGTGACCGCGGCCACGGCGAGGAACGAAACCGCGAAGATCCACACCGGCACCGGCGCCTGGTAGGCGAAGCTTCTGACCCAGGCCTTCATGGCCGTGAGCAGCAGCGGCACGGCGACCACGAAGCATATCAGCGTCATCAGCACGTAATGCCGGTTCTGCATCTTCAGTATCTCCGCCGTGTCGGCGCCGTGCACCTTGCGGACCGCGATTTCCTTGCGGCGGAACCGAGTCTCGAAGCTCACCATGCCCAGAATGCCTATCAGCGAGACCATCAGCGACAGCACCGCGGCCGTGGCGATCAGACTGTTGAGCTTCCGCTCCTTCTCGTAGAGATGGCCTATGCTTTCGTCGAGGAACTCGATCGGGACTTCATCTCCGTTCAGAGAAGGGTCGAAATCTTCGATAGCGTCCCTGATGTCCCGGAATGTCCCTGCGACATCGACTCCGTCGATCCTGACATAGACCACCTGCAGCGGCCACCAGGGGTCGGAGCCGAACACGTAGAGGGCGAGAGGATCCACCCCGTACTGCAACGGCTTGAAATTGAAGTCCTTGACGATGCCGACTATCTCCGCCGGCTCGTTGGCGTGGCCGCTGAGCCGGGCCCCGAGTCTCAGGAACGGGAACTTGAGCATGGTCTGCTCGTTCATGATGAAGGTGCCGTCGGGGTTGAGCTCGTCGGAAGGCATGAAGCCGCGCCCCTCCTTTATGGTCATGCCGAAGAAGTCGATGAAGTCGGCGGATACCGGAAGCACGTCGAGCTGGACCCGGTGGCCGTCATATTCGCGGCCCCAGCCCATCTTGCTGTCGGACACCAGCCAGTTGCCCGCGAAGGTCACGTCCTTTATGTGCGGATTCTGTCTGAGCCTCTGCTCGAAACTCTCCGAGCGGACCCCGATCGTCGCCCCGCAGTCGAACTCGACCACCTGGTCGCGGGTGAAGCCCATGTCCATTTTCTCCATGAACGAGGTCTGTATCCGGATGTAGAGCGCCATCCCGATCAGTACGAACGACGCCACGAACTGGAAGCCGACCATGCAGTTCCTGAGCAACTTCCCCCGCGGAGACATCGAGAACGAGCCTTTCAGCACCAGGGCCGGCTGGAAGGACGTGCTGTACATCGCCGGGAAGATTCCGGCGAGCAGCGAGGTGCACACGGCCACGGCGGCTCCGACCAGGAGCACCGTCAGGTTGTCCGCCAGCCGCATCGAACCGGAGATGAACCAGCTGAAGCCTGTCCCGGAGAGGAAATGGAGAGCCAGCACGCTGAGACCGAAGGCTGCCAGCGCGAGCACCAGCGCTTCGGCGAGCTGCGCCCCCACGAGCGCCGCTCTGCCCGAACCCAGCACCTTGCGGGTGTTGATGTCCTTGATCTTGAGGGGCACTGACGCCGTGGCCAGGTTGATGAAGTTGATCACGGCGATGGCGATGATCACCAGCCCGATGGCGAAAAGCGAGTTCGTGGTGCTTCTGCTGCCCTTGGCCATGGGGTCTGGGCTGACATCCCGGGAGTAGTAGGCTTCGTGGAGAGTGCTTATCCGGACCCCGTTCTCCAGCACCTTGTACCATTCCGACCCCGACTCTATGTCAAGCAGCTCGAACATCTTCTGCTTCAGCTGCTCCGCAACCTTGTCCCTGTCTGCCGGGTCGCGCAGCTTCATGTAGCAGCAGTAGGACCATTCGCTCCAGTTTCCGAGGTCGTCGTCGGCAATCTGGATCATCACTCCGTTCGCGGCGCTGCAGTTCTCGGGGAAATCCTTGTAGACGGCGGCGATGCGGTAGGGGTTGCCGTTGTAGTCGGTCAGAGTCTTGCCGACCGGGCTTTCGTCCGGGAAAAACCGTCCGGCGGCTGACTCCGCCAGAATCACGCTCCGCGGCTGGGCGAACCCGGCCGGGTCGCCTTCGATGAACTCGAAGGGGAAGACCCTGAGCATGCTGGTGTCCATCTCTCCAGTGGGGAGGTACCAGGAATGCTCCAGGTCGTCTTCCTTGAACCACGACTGTGTGTAGCCGTCGTAGAAACGGTATGTCCCCAGCGCCTCCACTTCTGGTATGGTCCCTTTCAACGCCTCGATGAAAGGCCGGCAGATCGTCACGTTGTAGGACCCGGGGCTTGACGGATCATAGACGAATTCCAACCGGAACGTCCTGTCGCTGCCGGGATAATTCCTGTCGTACCTCCAGTCGTGGAGGACCTGTATCATGATGACCATGAACGCGGTGAAAGCGACCGTGAGCCCCAACAGGTTCAGCACTGCGCCCAGCAGCCTGCTTTTTTTGAAAATTCGGGCCATTTTATTCGGATTTCAAGTTCTTTACCGGATTTTCGTTCGCCGCCCGCCAGCTCTGCCCGATTACCGTAAGCAGGGTGACTGCGGCGACTGCCGCGAAGGCGGCCGGGAACACCCACCAGTGCAGGGGAGTGCGGTAGGCGAAGCTCTCCAGCCATCTGTCCACCGCCAGCCAGGCCAGCGGCGCCCCTATGACGAAGCATACTGCGAGCATGACCATGTAGCTGCGGCAGAACATCCCCGTCACCTCGGCTTCGCTTGAGCCGAGCACCTTCCTGACGGCAATCTCCTTGCGCCGGTATTCGCAGTCGAACACGACGAGCGAGAAGACGCCGACTATCGAGATGAATATCGCCACGAGGCTGAACAGCGTTATCAGCGAGCCGGTGCGCTGCTCCTTCTGGTAGGTGTCTTCCAGGATGGAGTCGTAAAACCTCACGTTGAAGGGGTATTCGGGGTCGAAACTCCTGAGGCAGTCCTCCACTGCCTGGCGGGCGGCCCTGAGGTCGCTTCCCGCCGCGACGCGGATGCTGGCGCTCTGATAGACTCCACCCCAGTGGTTCTTTCCGAACATGAAGAAGGCCATAGGGGTGATGCTCTGGCGCATCGACGCGAAATTGATGTCGGGGATGAAACCTATGATCTCGTCGCCGTCGATTTCTTCGCCGAGCTTGATGTCGAACTGCCTTCGCGCGGTCTCGTTGAAGATGTAGGCTCCAATCTCCCGGGTCTCGTCATCGGCCCGGAAGTTCCTTCCATCCGAAACCTTGATGCCGAGGGCGTCGAGGAACTCATGGTCCACCGGCAGACAGGCGAAGGTGATCGACTCCCCGCGGAGGTCGCGTCCCCAGGTCATGTAGAAGTCGCCGGACGACAGGGTGAACTGCGACAGCGCCACGTTTTCGATTCCTGCGAATTTCTTCAATTCCGCCTTGAACGCCTCCTCGTTTTTACGGATATTCTCGTTGATGTCGGTGACTATCACCTGGTCCTTGTCGAATCCCAGCGGAGCCCGCAGCATGTAGCGGTTCTGCAGCCAGATGAACGAAGCGGCGATGAGCAGGGCGAACGAAGCGGTGAACTGCACGCCCACGAGCACCGACCGCAGCCTGCGTCCTGCCGCCGACAGCCCGAAGCTGCCCTTGAGCACCAGAGCCGGAGGCAGGGAGGTCATGTAGAATGCCGGGTAGAGTCCGGAAAGCACTCCGAGTATCACTGCGGCACCGGAGCAGGCCAGGATGATTCCGGCGTTCAGCTTCAGCGAGATGTCGCAGTCCACCAGTCTGCTCAGAGGGGTCATGCCGGCAAGGTGGAGCAGCACGACCGACAGCAGGAAGGCCGTCAGGCTGATCAGCACTATCTCGCCTACGAGACTGCCGCGTATCGCCGCATCGGAACTGCCGAGCACCTTGCGGGTGTTCACTCCCTTGATGCGCATCGGCGTCAGCGCGGTGCTGAAGTTGGTGAAGTTGATTCCGGCGATCAGCAGTATGATGAACGCGATGGCGATCAGCGCGTTCACGGTGCTCCGGCTGGCCTTCGGCAGACCGTCGAACATGCCTGCCGAGCGGAAGTGGAGTTCGGGAAGCGGGTCGAAGATCAACTGGAGCTGGCTGTCGTCCCAGTCTGTGGTGTCGAACAGGTATTCGGCGTTGTTCTTCTTGAAGTCCTCGAGTATTCCGTCCGCGGATGCGGGGTCGTCGAGCTTCAGGAAGCAGTAGTAGTTCCAGTTGCCCCAGTTGTCGTAGTTCTCCTGCGGGTTCATCGAGGTGTAGACCACGTTCTTCATGGAGGCGTTCTTCGGGAAGTCCCTGTAGACTCCGGTGATCGTCCGGTCGATGTCGTACTCGCTGGTGGCGGGGAGTATGTGGCCGACAGCGGATTCGCCGCTGAAGATTCTCGTGGCAAGGCTTTCGGGGATGATGACCGAGCCCGGGGTCTCCAGGGCGTCCATGCCGCCTTCAGTCATGTCGAAGCCGAACACCTCGGTGATTTCGGGCGACACGTCCCAGTATTCGAGATTGTAGCCCTGCCGTACCCCGCCGCTTTCGATCTGCCAGAAGTTTGTGTAGGTCGACGCCTGGGTGATGCAGGCAGCCTCGACCTTAGGAGAGGATTCGGCGAGCATGCGGGCGAGCGGGCGGGTTATAATCGCCTGGGCGTTGCCGCCCGCCACCGCGTCGACTCTCACGATGCAGTCGGCGTCGTCGTAGCAGCGGTCGAAGTCCAGGTCGTAGCGCACCTGCATCATTATCATCATGAATGCGGTGAACGCCACGGCGAGCCCCAGCAGGTTGAGGATGAAGGCCGCCTTGAAGTGGCGGACCACGTGCCAGAGATTCCTGAGCATGGTGCTACAGTTCGTTAGCCACGTCGCTGACTATCTTGCCGTCGAAGAGGTCGATGGTGCGCTGGGCGACTGCTGCGTCCTTCTGGGAGTGGGTCACCATCACGATGGTGGTGCCGTCGCGGTTGAGTTCGGCGAGCAGGTCCATCACCTCCTTGCCGTTCTTGGAGTCGAGGTTTCCGGTGGGCTCGTCGGCGAGGATCAGCTTGGGGTTGGAGATCACGGCGCGTGCTATGGCCACCCTCTGCTGCTGTCCGCCGGAGAGCTGCTGGGGGAAATGCTTGGCGCGGTGGCTGATGTTCATGCGCTTGAGAATCTCGGTCACGCGCTGCTTGCGCTCCGACGCGCTGATGCTGAGGTAGCGCAGAGGCAGCTCCACGTTCTCGTAGACGTTGAGCTCGTCGATCAGGTTGAAGCTCTGGAACACGAATCCGATGTTGCCCTTGCGGAACTTGGTGCGGTCCTTCTCCTTGAGCTTGCCGACCTCCTGACCGAGCAGTTCGTAGCTTCCGCTCGTGGGGTTGTCGAGCAGTCCGAGGATGTTCAGGAGCGTGGACTTGCCGCATCCCGAGGGGCCCATGATGGCGACGAATTCGCCGTCCTTGATTTCGAATGAGACGTGGTCGAGAGCGGTGGTCTCGATTTCTTCCGTGCGGAATACCTTGCACAGGTCAGTAACTTTGATCATAATCTTTGAGTTTTGATAATTTATTTTGTACTATTCTTTTTTCAGAGTGTCCGCGGGGTTGACGCCTGCGGCGCGGCGTATCTGGAGTATCACCGAGACGAAGGTGATAAGCAGCGACAGCAGCACCGTGCCGATGAAAATCCAGGGGCTTAGGTCCATACGGTAGGAGAAGGACTCGAGGTAGCGGCGGCAGAGCGCGAGCGCGACCGGTACTGCGAGCACGTCGGCGATGAGGGTGATGCCGAAGTAGAGCCTCAGGTTCCTCATGGTCTCCTCGGAGGTGGAGGCGCCGTAGACCTTGTGGACCGCGATGCTCCTGGCGTTGGCGTCGGCGTAGTAGATGCTTATCGCCACGAGGCCGGAGATGGAGAGCAGTATCGCGAGTGCGGCGAGAATCTCCATGAGCCGCAGGCTGCGCAGCTCGTCCGAGAGATTCTGCCTGATGACGTCGTCCATGTAGCAGCTGTTGTATGTGGGAAGCACTATTCCGTAGGATTCGCGGCAGAATTCTTCGTAGACGCTGTTGATTATCGCGGCAGCCTCCGCGTGGTCTCCTCGGGTATGCATCACCAGGTTCATCCCGCTCCTGCCACCTGTGATGGAGATGATGAGCCCTTCTTCGGCCCTGTTCTCTCCTGGACTGCCGACCACGAAATCAGAGATGACTCCGCATACGGAGTTCCCGTAGCTTTTATGGACATAGCCCTTTCCGATGAAATTTTCGGTCAGGTTTCCGCTGCTGATATCTTCTCCTATGAGCTTCACGGTGTTCTCGGTGAGCCAGACAGTCCCGGGAGTGCAATCCTGGGTTTGGTTCAGTATATTGAAGCCCAGCATGTTGAACGCCGTGGTGTCAAGCACGCAGATGTTGCAGGTGAAGAGCTTGCCGTCGACCTCGTCGCTGGTCGACATCGCCATGGCTCCGGGCAGGCCTGAACAGAGTCCTATCCGATCTATGCACGGCAGTTGGGCGAGCCTTTCCTGAAGCACGGTCCTCTCGGTCTGCGACAGGCCTGTATTCAGATAGTAGATGTCGGTATAGTCGCATCCCACCGGGCGGTCGAGCATGTGGCGGGTCTGGAGTTCCATGGTCGTTGTGAGCGCGATCAACGCTACGGACACGACATTCTGGATGATTATGAATATCTTGCTGAAGATGCGCCTGTCGCTTCTCCTGAATTCGCCCTTGACGGTGGCTATGGGAGATATGCGGGAGGCGAGCATGGCAGGCACGACACCTGCAAGAACCCCCGTGAGCAGGCATGCGAGAACATAGGCGAGCAAGTTGCCCGCTCCGAACATGTCCCTGACATTGAAAAGCGCGCTGGAGGAGACGGATTCCGTATTCATAGCCAGCCTTCCTATGACAGGGGTGAGAGCGGCCGCTATCATCACGGCGAGACAGAAGCACAGTGCCGTGAATGTCACGGATTCGGAGATGTATTTCATGAAGATGTCCTTCCTGCCGGAGCCGAGCAGCCTGCGGGTGGCCATCTCCACCGATCTCTTGCCCACGAGCGCGGTATTGAGGTTGATGTAGTTGAGCAGCGCGAGCAGGAGCAGCGCGGCTCCGGCGGCGGTCATGTTGTGGATGAGCTCGGCTTCCCCCTTTTCAAGTAAGATGTTCCCTTCGCTGAAATAGAATTCATCGGAGCGCACGAGCGAGAGCTCCCCGTAGACGGATTCGGCATCCTTGAACAGTTCGTTCAGCTTGTCGTTCACGGAGCTGATGTCGCATCCTTCCGTCAGCCTGACGAAGACCTGGACATTGCCGAATACATTCAGCGGCTGCTCTTTGTACAGGAGCATCGGGCCGTATGGGGCGTAGTCGTTGATGATGATGTCGGCGGACGGCAGCAGTCCTTTGCCGAAATCCTTGAATACCCCTGCCACGGTGAAGCTGTCACCGTCGATCTGAAGCTGTCTTCCCTCCGGATCGTCTTCTTCCGCGAGTCTGCGGGCGAAGCTTTCGGAGACGAAAGCTCCGGTGGCGGTGAAGTGTTCGGGAGAGCCTTTGAGGAATTCCATGTCGAAGAAATCGAAAAATTCCGCATCGGCGCACATCACATCCGACAGGAGCGTCTTTTTCTCGAACTCGCAGACGCAGTCTTCGTATGCGCTGCTGAACATGGTCACGGTTTCCGCTTCCGGAAGTCCGGACAGCCTGTCGGAAACGCCGTAGCACAGCATCCCGTCGCCGTTCCAGGTCACGGCGTAGGCGTTTTCATAGTCCGGTACCGTCCGGGCAGTCCTTCGCTGCGCCCCTGCGTAGCTGAAGATTATTATCACCAGGGCCAGCGAGAACGTCAGCCCCGCGAGGTTGATCAGGCTGAAGAGCCTGTTGCGCATCAGGAAACGTAGAAATGATCGCATAGTCTATTCGTTCTTTATCGATTCGACCGGGTTGGCCCGGGATATTCTGTAGCTGCATATCGCGGCGGAGGCGGTTGCGAGAAGCGCGAGCAGAAGGTCGGCGGCCACGAAGTTCCATGCGCTCAGGCTGACTCTCTCGGGGAACAGGGTCAGGTAGCCTGACGCGGCCACGTAGAGCAGGATGTCGCCGATTATGATTGCCACTGCCGCCATCCTGAGGGTGTCGGCGGCGAACATCGCGGTGATGTCGGAGGCCTTTGCACCGTTGATCTTGCGTATGGCTATCTCCTTGCTGCGGCGGTTCGCCTCGCTCGCGATGTAGCCCACGAGTCCGAATATGGAGATCAGCAGCGAGAAGATGCAGCCCATGATGAAGACGTCGCGGCTCTTGCGGTTGTCGGAGTAGAGGTTGCGCATCTGCTCTTCATAGGAGATGACTTCAATCTGGCGAGTGCCGCCCACCACGCTTCCGACCACGTTCTCGATGGCGGCAGCGGCGTCAGGCATTGAATCCTCGGTCTTGATGAGCAGGTAGTGCAGGTACACGTAGTCATTGGGGGCCTCCGCCCAGAAACGTATGCTCGGGCGCTCGTCGGGGTTGTTGAAGCTGCCTATCAGATAGTCTTCGTAGACTCCGCAGATAGTGAAGTAGTCGTCATTTTCGGCGGAATGCTCGCTGAGCAGCACCTGCTTTCCCACGGCTCCGTCGGCCCAGCCGGCGAGTCTCGCCATCTCGCTGACGAAACTGCGGCTCACGGCTATCTCCTTCGGTGCTGCCGGCGCCCTGCCTTCCACTATCGGGATGCCGAAGAAGTCGAAGAATCCGGAGGTGCCGTAGTACTGGTCGGCTATGTTCAGCAAGGCGCGCTCTTCTCCGGGAAGGTAGATGTTGTTGCCCGACGAGCTCTCCAGGGGCAGGTTGGAGCATCTCTGAACGTTGGTTATTCCGGGCACGGACGAAAGTTCGGTCATGCATGTCCTGACGGTTTCCTCCGGGAGGCCTGAGGTGAAGACGCTGTAGACGTTGTCGTAGTCATAGCCGGGGTCGTCGCTCATCACCTTGCTGTATTGCGCGGTGATCGCGAGCAGCATGCCGAACATGAACACGTTGACGGTGAACTGGGTGACCAGAAGCACGTGTTTCCAGTTGCGCCGGCTGTCGGACCAGCTGCGGAGCGCGGCCGTCACGGGTATCTTAATATAGAGCCAGCCGGGTACCAGAGCCGTGCTGACGAGCACCAGCACCACTACTGCTGCCACGACGATCCAGGTCAGCGGCACCATCATCGCACTGAGGCTCACGCCCATGATGTTGCTTATGAACGGTCCGGCGGCGACGAGCAGCAGGACGGCGATTGCAAGCGCGGCCAGCATGACCAGCGAGGCTTCGCGCAGCAGGATGCCATAGACGTTGCGTGCTTCTGCTCCGTAGCACTTGCGCGTCGCGAACTCGCGGGAGCGGCGGACGGCGTCGGATACGGTCGACAACAGGTAGTTGAGCACGGAAATCGCGAGCAGCAGCAGGGAGACTATGCCGAGCAGAATCATCGAGTTGCGCACTTCGGGGTCGGAGGTGTGCACCCGGTCGAAGGGGGTCAGCCAGTAGCGTATCGAGGTGCCTTCCTTCTCCAGTTCTTCGAGCGGCTGGTTCTTCTCCTGCATCAGGCGTATCGCGTCATCGAGGCTGTGGGGGTCAACTCCCTCGGCCAGTTTCACGTAGCCGGCGTACCTGTCGTTGCCTAACCAGTTCTCGGTCGAGATGCTGGGCATCGAGCTCATCGAAACCAGCACGTCGATGTCGAGGCTGCCGTTCTCGGGGAAATCCTCGAACACTCCGCACACGGTCATGGGAATCTGGGGCATGTCGTAGTTGTAGAGGACTTCGCCCACGGCCTCCTCGATTCCGCCGAGTTTCGCGGCGAAGGATTCGGAGACCATCGCGTTGAGGGGTACGGTGAGGATTTCGGCCGGATCGCCGACGAGTATGCGCCTCTTGAAGACGTGGAAGAAGGAGGTGTCGGCGAGCAGAATGTCGCGGCTGGCGCTGACGGTGTTGCCTTCGCTGTCGGTGAAATTCGGACTGTCCACGATGAACGTGGTGCGGGTGGCCTCCTCGACTCCGGGCACGTACTGCCTGAATCCGGGGGCGACTCCGCCGCTGACGTTGAAATATTCGCTCACCGTGCCCTGGAGCACTGACGTGGTGCGTATGCGGTAGATGCGGTCGGCATCTTCATAGAACTTGTCATACGAGAGGTCAAAGCAGATCCGTGCGATCATCACGATGCTGAGCGCAAGTCCGAGCGCCAGAGGGAAGGCCCGTCCGAGTATGGTCTTTATCCTGTTCATCGTCTGCTGCCGTCTAGAATACCAGTACGTCCTTGTCTCCGAAGTTGTCGTAGCCGGAGATTATCACCTTCTCGCCGGGCTTGAGGCCTTCCAGCACTTCGTAGTACTGGGGGTTCTGCCGGCCTATGCGTATGTCGCGGCGCACGGCCCTGTCGCCGCTCTCGTCGACCACGTAGATCCACTGCCCGCCCGTCTGCTGGTAGAAACTGCCGCGCGGGATCATCACCGCCTCTTCGGGCTGTCCGAGCTGGAGGTTCAGGTAGTAGGTCTGTCCGGTGCGTATGTTCTCGGGCTGCTGTCCGCTGAACTTGAAGTCGGCCTTGAACTTGCCGTCGCGCACTTCGGGGTAGACCTTGCGGATGGTGGCGCCGAAGACGTCGTCCTGACGCTCGAAAGTAGCGTCGAGCCCCGCGGACACGCGGTCGATGTAGTGCTCGTCGATCTGCGCCTCGATCTTGTAGCTGCTCAGGTCGTTGATCTGGCCTATCTTGGTGCCGGAGGCAATCGACTGGCCGAGCACGGCGTCGAGCAGTCCGAGTTCGCCGTCGATGGGAGCCTTGATGTCGAGGTTGTCCTTGCGGCGGCGTATCATCTGCATGTTCACGCGCATGTTTTCCAGGCTCTCCTCCATCTGCTCGATCTCCACGCTGCGGTAGAGGCTGTCCTGGAGTTCGCGGTTGCGCACGAGGTTCAGCTTGTCCTCGGCGAGCTGCCAGTCCTCCTCGGCCTGCAGGTAGGTCTCGCGGGCGATCAGCTTCTCGTCGTAGAGGGCCTTCTGCTGCTCGTAGGCGCGGCGGTAGCGGCGCACCTCCATCTCGAGCTGGAGCCTCTCCTGCTGCACGCTGAGCTTCTGCTGCTCCATCGAGATCATGGTGTTGCGCAGGATGTTCTCCTTCTCGGCGAGCTCGGCTTCGGAGTTAAGGATCTGGAGGTCGAGGTTCTCGTTGCTCAGGCGGAGTATCACGTCGCCCTTGCGCACCTGGCTTCCTTCCTCTATGAAGATCTGCTCCACGACTCCGCCTTCGAGGGGGCTGAGCTGTATGGTGGTCATGGGCTGGACCTGTCCGCTGACGCGGATGTAGTCGTTGAATTCTCCATGCTCGACGGAAGCGATGTTCAGGGTGTCGGAGTTGACCCTGAGGGTGGAGGCGTTGTCGCGCAGGGCCACCCAGAGTATGAATATGAGCAGCAGGGCTCCGAGCCACCACGGCAGGGCCTTCCTGGAGAACACGAGGGCCAGGCCCTTCTTCTTTTCGAGTATCTTGTCCATTGTCTGTTGGTTTTATTATCTCTATATGAAATCTGTCAATTGAATTGCTTATGCTCCGGCTTTCGAACTATGCGTCAGGCTGTGCAGTGTCCTCGGAGAGGCTAGCCGCCCGCGGCTGTGAGCGGGCGATGCTACGGAGCGCGGCGCAGGAGCATCGATGGAGCGTAGCGGAACCTCGACGGGGACACTGCACAGCCTGACGCAAATGATTGAAATCTTTTTGTCGCATTGTTCAGTGAAGAAATTACAGCTGCTGGTCGAGGTAGGGGATGCCGTCGTAGTAGGAGACCACGGCCTTCTTGATGTTGTACTGAAGCAGCGAGTTGAGACGCTCGGCCATCGCGGTGAGGTAACTTTCGCTGGCAGTGCGGAACTCGATGGGGGAGATCAGCCCCTGCTCGAGCTTGCGCATGTTGAGGCGGTATGCCTCCTGCTGCACTTCGGCCATGCGTTCGGCCTGCATGTAGGCTGCCGACGCGCCGTCGCGGTCCTGGATGGCCCGCATCACCTCCGCCTCGACTTCGCGCACCTTCTGCTCGTATTCAGCGGCCGAGCGTCTGTAGGCGTTGCGCTTGTTGGCGATGTTGGAATGGCGCGACAGGCGGTCGAAGATGGGGAAGCTGAGGGTCAGCTGGAGGTATTCGCCGCCGTTGTTGACGAACTGCGTGCGGAAGGGGTCGGGGGTGTAGTCGGCCCGCCCCGGGTAGGTGTAGTAACTGGTGCTCCAGCCGCCGGAGAGGCTCAGGCTGGGTGCGAGCTGCCAGCGCGCCGTGCGGAGTTCGAGCCTTGCGTTCTCCATGGTTCCGCGTGCGATGAAGACCTCGGGCAGGGTGGCCTTTGCGTTTTCCACTATCGTTCCGGGGTCGGAGGCCGTGTCGGGAAGGTAGCCCGCTCCGTCGGCCATGGAGAGGTCGATGCGGAGTTCTTCGCCTATGGGCCAGAACATCACGTCCTTGAGGGTCAGGAGAGCGTCCTTGCGGCTGTTCTCGGCGGAAATCTGCTTGTACTCCATTTCTGCGAGCTCTGCTTCCATCTGCACCACGTCGGCGTAGCCCTTCTGTCCGAGCTCCTCCTGCCTCCTGGCGGTGTGGAGGGATTCCCTGGCGGTTTCGACCTGCTCTGCGAGTATCTCGGCGAGGCGGCTGTAGTAGACCACGTTGCAGTAGGCCTGCATGGTGCTCAGGCAGATGTTGTCCTTGATGCGCTGCTCCTCGCTGACTCCCATGGCCACGGAGGTCTTGGTGATTCGGAGACGGTTGACCGCCTGGAAGCCGTTGAAGAGCGTGATGCCGGCGGATACGGAGTATGCGTTGTTGAAGGAGGTCGTGGAGATGTAGGTGTTGGTCTCGGGGTCCACGGCGCGTCCGAAGTTGGAGTAGACTGCGGCGCCGGCCTCGACCGAGGGTGTGAAGGCGTTCAGGATCGCGTCTCTGCGCGCTATGCGCTCGTCGTCCATGTTCGCCTGCTGGATCCGGATCTGGGTGGAGTTGGAAACGGCGTATTCCATGCAGTCGCGCAGGGTCCATACTTTCGAGGTGTCGGGCGTCTGCTGCTCTGCGCCGTCGTGCTGCCCGTTGACGGAAAGCGTCTGCTGCGCGCCCGCCATGGTGTGGCAGAACATGCAGCAGACGGCCGTCAGAATAAGTGCGTTGTAGTTGGTATGATGTTTCATCGCGTAAAGTTTTCGTTTTGTCCGCGGGAAAAGGAACATCTGTCGTGCCACGCGAGCCAATGCGCTTATATTCAATATGTTGTGTATCCGGCTCCGCCGGAGGACTGTTAAAAATCTTTACAGCCGGTGTAAAATCGGTTTACAGCCTCTGAGTGGCCGGCGGATTTATGCTGCGGAACCTCAGAATTTGCTAAATTTGCCGCATGAAATCCCTGAAGGAACTTTACAAGATAGGGCGCGGACCCTCGAGCAGCCATACGATGGGTCCCAACAAGGCGGCGGCGATGTTTGCGAGAAGGCATCCCGAGGCCGACGCTTTCGAGGTCACTCTCTACGGCAGCCTTGCAGCGACCGGACGCGGGCACCTCACCGACATGGCTGTGACCGACCCTCTTTCCGACGGAGGCCGCAGGAGGGTGGACATCGTCTGGAAACCGGAGGTCTTCCTGCCCTTCCACCCCAACGGCATGAAATTCACCGCCAAGGACGCCGACGGCAACGTGGGCGACGAATGGACGGTCTACAGCATAGGCGGAGGCACCATCTCCGAAGGCCCCGGATCCGCGATAGGCGAGGGCCCCGACATCTACGGACTCAATTCCATCCACGAGATAGTCCAATGGTGCAAGGATACCGGCCGCAACTACTGGGAATACGTGCAGGAATGCGAGGATGCCGATTTCTGGGACTACCTGAAGACCGTGTGGGAGGCCATGAAGGAGTCGGTCGAGCGCGGCGTCAACACCGAGGGCGCGCTTCCCGGACCGCTGCGGCTCTCGCGCAAGGCGGCGATGTACCATATAAAGGTGTCCGGCTACAGGGCGAACCTGCAGACGCGCGGAATGGTGTTCTCATACGCGCTCGCGGTGAGCGAGGAGAACGCTTCCGGCGGAGTCGTGGTCACCGCGCCCACCTGCGGCTCCAGCGGCGTGATGCCGGCGGTGCTCTACCATATTTCCAAGGGACACAATTTCACCGAGACGCGCATCCTGCACGCATTGGCGACCGGCGGCCTCTTCGGCAACGTGGTCAAGCAGAACGCGTCGATTTCCGGCGCCGAGGTCGGCTGTCAGGGGGAGGTCGGAGTCGCATGCGCGATGGCTGCCGCGGCGACCTGCCAGCTTTTCGGAGGCACGCCCACCCAGGTGGAATATGCCGCCGAGATGGGGCTGGAGCACCATCTGGGTATGACCTGCGACCCTGTCTGCGGGCTCGTGCAGATTCCGTGCATCGAAAGGAACGCCTTCGCGGCCGCCAGGGCGCTCGATGCGAACCTCTATGCCTCGTTCTCCGACGGCAACCACCGTGTGTCGTTTGACGAGGTCGTCCAGGTAATGAAGCAGACCGGCCACGACCTGCCTTCTCTTTATAAGGAGACAGGTGAGGGCGGTCTGGCGATGGGATATAAGAAACTGGGCAGGAAAGACTGAGTCTTCTATTTGCGGCTGCTGAGTTCGCGGTCTACGACGATGTAGTTGTTCTCGCCGGCGCGCTTGAGCGAATCCACGATTCCTGAGGCGGTGGCTTCTTCCTCCACCTGCTCGCGTACGAAGCCCCAGAGGAAGTCCTGGGTGGCCTTGTCCTTTTCGGCGGATGCCAGGTCTACGAGCTCGTCGATGAGTTCGGATACGTGGCACTCATGCTTGTACACTGCCTTGAAGACTTCCAGGAGGTTGTCCCATCCGCAGGGCACCTCGTCGATTTTGGCGAGCTTCACCTCTCCGCCGCGCTTGATGAGATAGTTGGCCATGGAGAGGGCGTGCTCACGCTCCTCGCCGGCCTGCATGCCCATCCAGTGGGCGGAGCCTTCCCAGCCTTCGTGCTTGAGGAAGAGGGACATCTGAAGATAGAGCTGTGAGGACCAGAGTTCAGCGGTGATCTGGTCGTTGATGGCTTTTTCGAGTTTCTTGCTGATCATGATTGCTGTTGTTTTAATGCCGTTTATGTTCTGTCGGCTCCGGGACGCCGCCTGCCCTTTCGGACAGCCGTGCCGTCCCTGACCGGCATGTCCGAGTGCAAAAAGCGAACCTCGGTGACGCAGCTGACAATTTTTCAGTCTGTGTTGTGAGACGGACCGGATACGACTGCCGCTGCGCAGATAGAATGCGGTGATTCAGAGAAAATTGCTAAATTCACAAGATTTTTGGTGAGACATTATAAATTCTGATATCATGAAAATTGCAAGAATCGCATCTGCTGCAGTGATCGCAGCGCTCGCGCTGGCATCTGTGGCCAGCTGCGACAGAACCGCCAAGGTTGATACCGGCGCAGTGCCTGCAGTGCTGCCCGTACAGCGCGACAGCGTCGCCTCAGTCTCCGGCCCCGGCTCCATCGCCATCGTTCTCGACGCCCCCGCCGACACCAACACCATGCTTTCAAAGGCCATCGGCGAGTTTGTCAGCGAGTCTCTCGGCGGCACCTGGGAAGGCTCCTGCACCGACTTCGACGGAATGCTGAACCACTATGTCGCCGCCCTCGCTTCGACCTACACCGAGATGTTCTCCGAGGGTCTTGACGGCTCTGACTGCCTCGACAACACCAGCATTGTCAAGTATGCCGAGAACGAGAACTACGTGAGCTACTTTATCACCCATGACCTCTACCTCGGCGGCGCTCACGGCTCGCAGATGTACTCCGGCGCGACCTTCCGCAAGGCAGACGGCCGCCGCATCGGCTGGGACGTGTTCACCGGCAAGTACGACGACAATTTCGCCAACCTGCTCAAGAACGGTCTCAAGCAGTACTGGAAGATTGAGTCCGACAACGAGCTCAAGTCATACTTCTTCGATGAGAACGACTACTATTCAGTACCTCTTCCCGAGTGCGCCCCCGTGTTCACGGCAGACGGCGTGATGTTCGTCTACAACGAGTACGAGCTTGCCGCCTACGCCTACGGCCGCCCTTCGTTCACCCTGCCTTATTCGCAGATCGAAGACTACATGATGGTGACCGCCAGGAGGCTGCTGTAAGCCCGGCTTGTTGAAGGACGCAAGGCGAGCGCCTTGATTGGAACAAATTGGCCCGGATTTCAAATCCGGGCCTTCTTTTTTGCAGCAGTTATGTGCGTTTCAGCAGATGTTGGTTGTTTCAGCAGATTTGTAATCTGCTGCCTGCCAGTTTTGTTGTCCAGCCGAATTTGTAATTCGGCTGCTTTCTGCCGCCTGCGGCCATAAGCATCCCTCGCAGGCGAGAAAAGCCTGCTCGT
>ERZ779889.879-NODE-879-length-34374-cov-10.040182_pt1 | contig 34374 bp, 24 predicted proteins | sample MGYA00511030_ERZ779889 | MGnify/ENA primary metagenome ERZ779889 (study PRJEB29588, sample SAMEA2160616) | human gut metagenome | biome: human gut; feature: human-associated habitat; material: faeces | place: Denmark | collected 2008/2010 ... | reverse complement strand
CACGCCGGCAGATGCCTTCGTGCCGGCAGATGCTCCCGCGGGGGATGTCCCCGATCCCGGACGGTCGGGTGCGCCCGCGGAGGAAGTTCCGACCCCGGCTCCCGGTCCCGAGGAATCTGTCTCCGCTGAGACCCCGACGGTGCCGGAAGATGTCGCCGCGGAGTCTTTGTGGGACGATGACGTCTTCTTCTTGCCGGCCGACGACGCCGCCGGCGGGAAAGTGCGCGTGACTCTGGGATTCAGGGCGTCGAACGTGGCTCCCGGACATTCGGAGGCAAGCGGCTACGGCGGGCTTTACGGGGCTTCGGTCGTCCCTTCTCCAACTTCCGCCCGTGAGCAGCTCCAGGGCTATTCTTCCGTGCTGCTGAGCAACAACTCGCAGCCCGTGAGCACGTCCACCGAACATTATCAGCCCGTGAGCTTCGGCCTCGCCATCTCGGTCGGACTGGGCGACAGGTTTTCGCTGGAGACAGGCGCGGACTATTCATGCCTGGTTTCCGACATGTCTTCCGGGACGGAGGAGAACCGCTACGACATACGTCAGACCCTTCATTACGTCGGCGTCCCCCTGCGTGCACGCTATTCTTTCTGGAAGCCGGGCGGCTTCGACCTCTATATGACCGCCGGCGGCAAGGTGGAGAAATGCGTGGGCGGAACCACCTCCACTTCCTACGTAGTGAAATCTTCCGTGAGCTCTTCGACGAAAGACAGAATCACCGTGGACCCGCTCCAGTGGTCCGTCGGCGCCTCGCTGGGCATCGGCTATCGTTTCAACGGGCTGGTGGGAATCTACCTCGAGCCCGGCGTGAGCTATTATTTCGACAACGGAAGTTTCGTGGAGACGGTCTACCGGGAGCGTCCGCTGAATTTCAGCCTCGGCATCGGCCTGCGCTTCAATCTCAATTGACTGAGCATCTGTCCAGCACCGTCTGCTCGTAGGTCTTGCTGACCGGGAGCTGGGGTATTTCGGGGTTGTTCATGATTATGGTGTAGCCGCCCGTGCCTTTCGAGAGGGCCTTCACCTTGTCGATGTTGACTATGTATTTCCTGTGGCAGCGCACGAGGCTGCTGCCCATGAAGCTCTCCTCGACGGTCTTCAGGCGGCATCGCAGAAAGTAGTTCTGGAGCTTTGACTCGCTGTCGGTGTACCAGACCTTGATGTAGTTGTCGTCGGACTCGATGAAGTACAGGTTCGTCAGACTCACCGAGAGGCTCATCGTGCCCCTGTTGTCGAATATCGTGATCTTCTTCTCGTTCCTGGTTTTGGGAGGCTCGTCGGAGACGGTGTCGCTGTAGTTCATCAGCCTTATGGTGTTGTTCTTGTCGATGATGGCGAAATACATTCCGGCTATCACGTAGGGTATCACCAGCGAGGTGAAGCAGTAGAGCAGGGCGTTGAAGAAGATGTTCGTGAAGCTGGGGTCCTGAATCCTGATGACGCCTGCCGCGTCGCCGCGTATCGAGAACATGGTGTAGAGCAGGCAGATCACCACGACTTCGGCAAGATTCCAGAGCACATACTGCAGGTAGTTCATGCTGATCTTGTTCCGGGTGATGTACATCATGCGCTTGCTGAACACGATGACCAGCAGGCCGATCACGAAGAAGCTGGCGGTGTAGCCGAAGGCCGCTCCGGTGCCGAGCTCGAACCAGGCGTTGTGGGAGAAGGGGATGCTGACGAGTATGAGGACCAGCGAAAAGAAGGCGGTGAACACCACCGTCGCCGTCAGCTGGTACTCTTCTCTGAGATATTGCGGTATTTTCTTCAGCAGCCTTTGCATTTTCCGTCTCAAAATTACCCCAAATTTTGTTTTCCGCAAAATCCGCCGTTCGCTGTACTGCCAGATTTGCAATCAGCTGCCTATCCCGCAGCGGCTGTCTCCCTATTTTGCCAGATTGCTCCATTCAGCCAGATTTACAATATGCTGCCAGGCTGCCGTCGCCGTAGCTCCCCTTCGGCCGCGGCAGGCCAGACAACGTATATTTTGACGAAAGTAAAATTTGGGGTAATTTTGCAGAATGTACGGCGGAGGCGGAGCATAAGGCCGTCCAGACGCTGTACTGAAACCGATAATATCTATGATAAAGAGCAAAATCTGCGAAATGCTCGGCATCCGCCACCCCCTGTTCCAGGGCGGCATGGCATGGATCGCCGACGCGCGCCTCGCCGCCGCAGTCTCCGAAGCCGGCGGCCTAGGCCTCATCTCATCAATAAACTTCGGCACCGAAGCAGTGCGTGACGAAATCCGCAAATGCCGCGAATTCACCGACAAGCCCTTCGGCGTGAACATCATGCTCCAGGCGCCCAACGCCGCCGAGATCGCCGACATGGTCATCGAAGAAGGAGTGAAGATCCTCACGACCGGAGCCGGTTCCCCCGCGGTCTACATGCCTGCGTGGAAAGCCGCCGGCATCAAGGTCATCCCGGTGGTCGCCTCAGTGGCATACGCGCTCAAGATGCAGGAGTGCGGGGCCGACGCAGTCGTGGCCGAGGGCGCCGAATCCGGAGGACACGTCGGCGACAACCACACGATGGCTCTCGTGCCCCAGATAGTCGACGCGCTCGACATCCCCGTGCTCGCCGCCGGCGGAATCTTCGACGGTCGCGGTGCCGCAGCCGCCTTCATGCTCGGAGCCTGCGGTGTTCAGGTCGGAACACGATTCCTGATGGCTGACGAATGCCACATCCACGACAACTACAAGGAGAAGCTCATCAAGGCCTCCGACGTCTCCACGATGGTGACGGGCAAGTCGATGGGCGACGCGGTCCGCTGCCTCAAGACCCCCTTCTCCAAGAAATTCTTCAAGATGGAATACGACCCCGAAGTGCCTAAGGAGGAAGTCCTCAAGTTCGGCACCGGCTCCCTGCGCAAAGCCGTGTTCGACGGCGACAACGCCGGAGGAAGTTTCCTCGCGGGCGAAGTCGCGGGCATGATAACGAAGCGCGAGACAGTGGCGCAGATAGTGGAAGACATAATGGGCGGAGCCGAAAGACTGCTTTCGGCGGCTCCTGAACTTATAGCCAGATAACGATATGCAGCACAGAGTAGTCATAACCGGCATGGGCGTCATCTCGCCCGTGGGCAACGACGTCAGGACCTTCTGGGATTCCCTCGTCCGCGGCGTCTGCGGAATAGCCCCCATCACCGACTTCCCGACCGACGGACTTCCCGTCAGGATAGCCGGTATGGTCAGGAACTTCAACGGCGAAGAGTACGGCATGGACAAGGCCTTCCTGCGCAAGCAGGACAAGTTCGTGCAGTACGGAATGGCTGCGGCGGTGCAGGCGATGGCCCAGTCCGGACTGCGCACCGCCGGCGACGACGCCAACATAGACCCCTTCCGCCTCGGCGTCTACGTGGGTTCCGGCGTGGGAGGTTTCGAAACGCAGTACCGCGAGACAGCCAAGATGATTGAGGACCCCACCGGACGCTGGGTGTCACCCCTGATGGTGCCCACGATCATCTCCAACATGGCCGCCGGCCAGATCGCCATACGCTTCGGCGCCGAAGGCCCCTGCATCGACGTCGTGACCGCCTGCGCCACCTCCACCAATGCGCTCGGAGAGGCCTTCAGGGCGATACGCCACGGCTATGCCGACGCCGTGATCGCCGGAGGCTGCGAGCACATGACCACCCCTCTCGGAATCGCCGGCTTCGCTAACGCCAAGGCCCTTTCCCGCGCCGAGGACCCGGACTACGCCTCGCTGCCCTTCAGCGCCGACCGCAAGGGATTCGTGATGGGCGACGGAGCCGCGGTGCTGGTTCTCGAGGAACTGGAGCACGCGCTCGCGCGCGGAGCGGAAATTTACGGCGAAATGGTGGGCTACGGCAACACCTGCGACGCCTACCATTCGACAGCCCCGCGCCCCGACGGCACCACCCAGTCGAGGAGCATTGCCGACGCCCTGCGCGAAGCGGGCTACGACGCCACTAAGGACACGCTCTACATCAACGCCCACGGCACCGGTACGAAACTCAACGACAGCGCGGAGACCCTGGCCTGCAAGCTGGCCCTCGGCGACGCTGCGTACCGCGCCCACATCACTTCGATAAAGTCGATGACCGGGCACATGTTCGGCGCTGCCGGAGCCGCCGAGGCCATAGCCACGGTGATGTCCCTGAACGAGGGGGTTGTCACGCCTACGATCAACCTTACGGCCCCCGACCCCGAGTGCGACCTGGACTATACGCCCTGCGAGGCGGTGAAGGCCGGACTCACCCTCGGCATCTCGAACTCCTTCGGCTTCGGCGGGCACAACGCCTGCGTGGCCTTCCGCAGATACCGCGCCTGAACAGCGATTCGTTAATCTCCGCGCCATCTGTGCCGCTGACTGCGGTGCCGGGAAGCGGAGAGGCTAGCCGTCCGCGGCTGTGAGCGGACGATGCGAAGCATCGATGAAGCGAAGCGGAACCTCTCCGCCCCGGCAGCCGTCAGGCAGCAGCAAGTTCCGGCTATACCAGAAGTGCCAGCCTGCAACAAATACCGCCAGCCTCCGGCAAAAGTCGTCAGGGCGGCGGAAACGCCGGGAAATTATCTGTGCAGCAGTCCCATCTCGAAGTCCTGCAGCACCTGCTCACGTACCACCGCACGCTGGAGCTTGCCGGTCGGGGTGTGAGGGAGACTGTCGCAGATGCGGTAGAACTTGGGCCTCTTGTAGGCAGCGAGCATCTGGTGGTTGTTCACGAAGTGGATCAGGTCCTTGACGGTCAGGCTGCTGTCCTTAGGCACCACGTAGGCCACGGTCACCTGGTCCCTGAGCTTGTCGGGGAGTCCGACCACGCAGGCCTCCACCACGTCGGGGTGTTCCATCAGCACGCTCTCCACCTGGGCCGGGTAGATGTTCTCGCCCGACGACACTATCATGTCGTCCTTCCTGGTCACGATGGTCACGTAAGAGTCCTTGTCCCATACGGCAAGGTCGCCGGTATAGAAGAATCCATTGTGGAAGCGCTGGCCCGTCAGCTCATCGTTGCCCATGTAGTGCATTCCGGACTTGGCCGGGGAGGCTATGATGACCTCGCCTATCTCGGCGTTGTCCTTCTTCACCGTCTCGTCAGGTTCGGCGAAGCGGTCGGGGTGGACCTTGACCACCCTCACGTCGTCGTCGGTGCATGCGCGCCCGCAGCTTCCGGCATGCTCGGGAAGGTCGGCCGGTCTCAGGAAGGTGTTCCAGAAGGTCTCGGTCGTGCCGTAGCCGTTGAATATCTTCGGGGTGAGCACCTGCATGAAGCGTATGCAGCTCTCCTTGTCGAGTGGAGCGCCTATCGTCACGATGCCCTTGAGGCTGCTCAGGTCGGCCCCGGTCTGCTCCTGCACGCGGCAGAGCAGGTTCAGGACCGCCGGCACGCCTATGAGGAAGTTTATGCCATAGTCTTGAGTGTACTGCAGGGTGAGCCCGGCGTTGAACTCGCGCATCACGACCACCTCGCCTCCGACGTAGAGCGTGGGGCACGGGCCGCCGGAATGCAGACCCCCTCGGTGGAACCACGGAGTCATGTTCATGGTCTTGTCGCCGTGGGTCATGGGGAAGTGCATTATTACGTCATGGGCGGAGAGCACCTCGTTGATGGAATAGAGGGGCACTCCCTTGGGCCTGCTGGTGGTGCCGGAGGTATAGAGCCTCGTGCATTCGTCGTAGATGTTCAGGGGTTCGTCGGGGACGGGCTCCCTGTCCGAGCCCTGGTTCAGGAAGTCGTTGAAGTCCGTGTGCCCCTCGGGGGTGGCGCCTCCGGTGGCGAGGATGACCTCCGGGCGGAAGGAGCTCAGTTTGAGTGCGGCTTCCACGACGTCGGCGAAATTGCTCTCGTAGACGAAAACCTTGGGGCGCGAGTCCTCGATGTTCAGCGCCAGCTCGCCTGCGGAGAGGTAGTAGTTGACGGGGCAGTTCACCGCTCCCAGTTTCTGCGGCGCGATGTAGCAGAGTACGAACTGCACGCTGTTGTGAAGCATGTACATCACGACGTCGCCATTGCGCACCCCCTTGTCCTGGAGGGCGCAGGCGAGACGGTTGACTTCCGCGTTGAGCTCGCGGTAGCTGTATTTCAGCCCGCCTGGAGGGCAGGAAAGCGCCGTCTGGTCGCCGTAGCGGCGTACGTTGCGCATGAATCCTTCTATCCAGGTGAAGCTGCTTTCGAAGTTGTTCTTGAATATTGCTTTGCGGTCCATGGTTATTCTGCGCTGACTATGATGCTGGAGTTCTGTCCTCCGAATCCGAATGCGTTGGACATCGCGGCGCGTATGCCGCTCTTTCTGTAGCTTCCCGTGATTATGTCGACTCCGCCGCATGCGGGGTCGAGCTCGGAGCTGTGGAGGGTGGCGGGAAGAATCCCCTCCCTGCAGGCGAGCACGCAGCTTATCACCTCCGTGATGCCGCCGGCCCCCATCATGTGGCCGGTCGCGGCCTTGGTGGAGCTGACTGCGGGGGTGCAGCTGTCGAACACCTCCCTGATAGCTCCTATCTCGATGCTGTCGCCGACAGGAGTGGAGGTTCCGTGTGCGTTGATGTATCCTATGTCTGAGGGTTTCATCCCCGCCATGCGGAGCGCGTCGCGCATGCAGGCCTTCGCACCGTGGCCGTCGGAGGCGGGGGAGGTGACATGGTAGGCGTCGTTGTTGTTGGCGGCGGCCAGCACGTAGCCGAGGATTTCGGCTCCTCTCGCCTTCGCGTGCTCTTCAGTCTCGAGAACGAGGGCCCCTCCGCCTTCGCCCATCACGAAACCGTTGCGTCTGCTGTCGAAGGGGCAGCAGGCGAGTTCGGGGCTGTCTTCGCGGCTCAGGGCCTTGGCCATCGAAAGCGACGAGGTCACCATAGGGCAGATGATGCTCTCGGCTCCGACCGCGAGCATGACGTCGGCTTCTCCGGCCTGCAGGAGCATCATCGCGAGCTTGATCGCGTCACCTCCCGACGAGCATGCCGTGCTGACGGTCATGCTGGGGCCTCTGAGCCCGTATTCTATCGCAATCTGGGCGGCGGCGATGTTGCCGAGTATCTTGGGCACGAAGCGCGGGCTGACCTTGCTCTCGCCGCTGCGGGTCATCTCGTCCTGGGTGGCGGCGATGTCCACCACTCCGCTCATCGAGGTGCCCATGGTGATGCCTGTCCTCACGGCTTCCGCCGCAGGGTCGATACCGCTCTGCAATATCGCCTCCCTCGCAGCCGCGAACGCGTATTGCGAGAACAGGGAAGAGTCTTTGGCGAGCCTCTTCGGCATATGGAGCTCGGGGTTGAAATCTCGTATGAGGGCGGCGACCCTTACAGGTATGTCGTCGTTGTGGAAACGGTCGAGCCTGCCGATTCCGGACACGCCGGCGGTGAGGTTCTGCCAGAATTCCGCGACGCTCTTTCCGATCGGAGTCATGGCGCCCATTCCGGTGATTGCTATTCTTTGCATAGATAGGTTTTAGTTGAATCAAAAATTCCGTCAAAGATAGCAATTTCGATGCTTCCGAGCGAACGCCTGACGGCTCCTCACCGCTGCGTTCGCCACAAATTTCGCCACAAATTTCGCCACTCGCCACGCGCAGGGCACAAAAAAGCCGGTTTCGACATTGAGACGGAACCGGTGAAATTTTCTGGAGCCACTCACGAGGCTCGAACTCGCGACCTGCGCGTTACGAATGCGCTGCTCTACCGACTGAGCTAAAGTGGCTTGGGGATGCAAAGATACTAAAAATATCCGAAGCGGCAATATCAGCCGGCCACATCATTCAGTCTTCCGCCTCTTTCCGCAGATGAAGATTAGCAGCGAGCCCAGCAGACCTGCGCACACGGAGGCCGTCAGGACCGCGATCTTGCCGGCGTCCCTGAGGGCGAGCATCACCGCCTCGCTCTGGTCGCCGAAGGAGAGGGTGTCGATGAAGATGGACATCGTGAAGCCTATGCCGCCGAGGCAGGCGACGGCCGCGAGCATGCCCCAGTCGCTCTTCTCGGGCATCACGCCGATTTTCAGCCTGACGGCGAGCCAGCTGAACAGGGTTATGCCTATGGGTTTTCCGAGCAGCAGGCCGAAGAACACGCCCATGGAGACGCTGCCGAGCGCGCCGTCGAAGCGGAACACGTTCAGGAGCGAGAGGTCGGAGATCGTGACTCCGGCGTTGGCGAGGGCGAAGAGGGGCACAACCACGAAATTGACCCAGGGGGTCAGCGTGTGCTCTATGCGGTAGCTCATGTCCATGGAGCCGTGGGCCACAGCCTCCAGCTTGCGCAGGCAGCGGCGCTGCGAGGTGTTCGGGAAAGGCTCGTCGCTGAGCGTCCCGAGCTGGTCGAGCCTGGCGATGAGCCGGTTGCGCTTGTGGTAGTACTGAGATTTGTTGTAGAGCGGCGCCGAAGGTATCAGGAAGGCCATCACCACGCCGGACATCGTGGCGTGTATGCCGCTGTAGTAGAAAAGGATCCAGACAAGCAGGGTGCAGAGCATGTAGGGGAACATGCGCTTCTCGCCGAGCTTCCGCATCAGGAACACGAAGGCTATCACGGCAAGCGACAGACCAGTCAGCCCGAGCTTGATGCCGCCTCCGTAGAAAAGTATCACCACGAGTATCGCTATCAGGTCGTCGGTCACGGCCAGCGCGGTCAGGAAGACCTTCAGCGACAGCGGCACCCTGTCGCCCAGCATCGATATGATGCACACCGCGAAGGCGATGTCGGTGGCCGTGGGTATGCCCCAGCCGCTGGAGGCTGCGGTGCCGTGGTTGACGGCGATGTAGATCAGCGCCGGCACCAGCACCCCGCCGAATGCCGCCACAACCGGCAACATGGCCTTTTTCGGGGACGAGAGGGCGCCGGATGCGAACTCCCGCTTGATCTCCAGCCCGACCACGAAGAAGAACATGACCATCAGTATGTCGTTGATGAACTTCTCCACGGTCATATCCTTGGGAAACAGGATGTCGGTGCCTCCGTCGGTGCTGAAGAGGTGCAGCTGTATGTTGGTCTTCAGGATTTCGTGGTAGACGTGACCGGTCTGGGGGATGTTGGCGAGCAGCATCGCGATAACCACGCATACCAGCAGGATAACTCCCAGCAGCCAGGGTTTCTGGGTGATCCGGCTTCCTCTGGCGCTGAGTTTGAGTATCCCCTTGTTCCAGGTGAATATGGGCGGGACTATCCGCATGTCGTGCGCTTAAAAGATAATCTTGAAGTCCATGAGCCAGTTGCCGCAGCAGCTGCCTTCGATGCGGCAGGGGTCACCGTCGCGCTTGCACAGCTCCTCCCTGGGCTGCAGCTCCAGGCATACGAGGTCTCCGGTCCGCAGGTAGCAGTATCTGGAGACTTCCTGAAGGAGGTCCTCCACGGTGGCGGCCTGGGCGAACGGGGTGCTGAACAGGAGCTGCCTGTTTCTGCGCAGTTCCGCCCTGTTGCCCTCCCTTCCGAGAGTCACGGGGTTGTACATCGGGGACGGGAGGAAGGAGGTGTGGTCGAAACAGCAGGCGCGGGCGTAGCCGTCCTCGCCTCCGTCGATGAAGTCCTCGGGGTAGAGGAGCATTCCGTAGTTTATGCAGTCATAGTGGCGCGAGGCGAACTTCGCGGCTATGTATTTGCCAGGTTTGCTGATTCTTGCGAACAGCACGGGACTCCAGCTGACCCTGCTGATGAAATCGGGCGCATAGAAGTCGTCACTGCTCTTCTTGAGAGTCGTGTCCGGTCTGACCACGGTGTGGCCGGCAGCGTTCAGCACGACGATGTTCATCTCCTGGTGTTGAATTTCTCCTTCAGGTTCTCCAGCTTGTACTGCTCCATGAGCCTGGAGAACTGGGCCTTGGTGTCGAGGGGGAAGCTGCCCTGGAGCACCCAGGCGAAGTATGAGGGTTCGGTGTTGAATACGTCTCTGAGCTTCTTGCCCTTGTGCTTTCCGAAGTTGACCGTCGGCTCTCCGTCCTTGTCGTAGACCAGGTAGCCGCTGAAGTCGACGTTCTTCCTGATGTTGGAGAACGAGGAGAGGAACTTGACGTCGTTCTTGAGTTCCGCATAGCGGTCGAGCTGGGCCTTGAGCACCTCGTAGGTTGCCACGGTGTCGGCTTCGGCCGTGTGGGCGTTGTCGAAGTCGCCGCCGCAGTAGAAGCGGTAGGCCGCCTTCAGGTTGCGGGGCTCCATCATGTGGTAGATGTTCTGGACGTCGACCATCAGGGGGGAGTGGAGGTCGACCCCGAGGTCCTTGCCGGCGAGTCTTACCCTCTCGAACTCCTCCGCGAGCATCGGGAGGTCGAACTTGGACGAGTTGAATCCCGCCAGGTCGCAGTCCCTGAGCCATTCGGCTACTTCGTCGGCCACCTCATAGAAGGTGGGGCAGTCCTTCACCATGTCGTCGGTGATTCCGTTGACCTTGGAGGCCTCCGGGTTGATGGGGCGCTGGCGCCGGTTCTCGTAGTCCCAGGGCTTGATCTTCCAGGTCTTGACGCGGCTTTCGCCTCCCGGGAACACCTTCACGAAGCTGAGTTCGATGATCCCGTCGACGGAGATGTTGAGTCCTGTGCTCTCGATGTCGAAGAAGAGCAGGGGGCGCGTTAGTTCGAGCTGCATGACGTACGCCTTATGATATCATTATGGGCATGAGTATGCCGCAGATCTTGCCGCTCTCGTCCTCCTCCTCGGAGGGTACGATCAGGGCGGCGCGGCGGGCGTCGGCGAATTTCATGACCACGGTCGCGCTCTCCATGTTGCCCAGCATGTCGAGGATGTGGGGTGACTTGAAGCCTATGCCGAGCTCGTCGCCGTTGTATTCGCAGGCTATCTTCTCGTATGCGGCCAGGGCGAATCCGAGGTCCTGCGCGGTGATTTCGAGCTGTCCGGGGCGGAGTTCGAACTTTATGTGGTTCGAGGCCCTGTTGGCGCAGACCGACACGCGGCGCACGGCGTTGAGGAGCTGGAGCCTGTCTATCTTGAGTATGTTGGAGTTGTTCTGGGGGATGACCCTGCGGTAGTCGGGGAACTTGCCGACTATCAGGCGGCATATCATGATGCCGTCGCCGAAGCGGAACTCGACCATGTTGGAGTCGAAGACCACTGAGACCTCGTCATCTCTTTTGTCGATCGCGGCGCGGAGCACCACGGCGGCCTTCTTGTGGAGGATGAACGAGGATTTCTCGTCGACTTTCGCCTCGCGTGTGGTGTAGGCTATGAGCTTCTGGGCGTCAGTGGCCACCATGGTGGTGGTGCCGGGCTCCATGTCGAAGAGTATTCCGTTCATCACGGGGCGCATCTCCTCGTCGGCCGTCGCGTAGACGGTGTAGCCTATGCCTTCGGAGAGGACGGACGCGGGGAACGAGGCCCTGGCGGCGTCTTCGCCCGCTCCCTTGATTTCGGGGTAGTCGTTGGCGGGGAAGTAGGGCAGAGTGGAATTTCCGTTGGCCCAGATGCACTCGAAGGAGCCTTCTCCCGTCGTCTTTATCGTGACGGGCTGGTCAGGAAGGGTCTTCAGCAGCTCTATCATCTGGCGTGAAGGCACTGCGATGCTGTCGTTGTCTCCCGGATTCTGGACTTCTATCGAGGTGCGCAGGGTGAGTTCCTGGTCGGAGGCGGTTATCTGGAGCCTTCCGCCGTCGAGCGCGAAAAGGAAGTTCTCGAGTATGGGGAGTGTGGTCTTGGCCGGGATGGCCTTGGAGACATCGGTCAGGCCTTTCAGCAGGTCGGCGCTTGATACGTTGAATTCCATCGTCTGTCAGTTATAGTTTACACAAAAGTAATCAAAATTCCTCTAAAGATACGGCTTAAAATTATTTTTAGCAAAATCCGGGGCGCTTTCGGGTTTGGCATGTATTTTGACCCGTAAGGCTTCCGGAAAATTTTTAAACTTTAAAATATGAAAAAAGGAATATTGCTCGTAATCATCTCCATTCTTGTCAGCGGACTGACGGCTTTCGGCATAGTGAAGACCGTGAACCCCGCCGAAAATGGAGCCCGGATTGCCTACAGCCCCGACGCCAAGATGGTCAGGACTGTCAATCTGTCAATGTCTGACTACCCCGACTTCACATACGCCGCTGAACATGCCGTCGACGCCGTTGTCTACGTGCAGGTGAAAATGAAATCACAGGAGAGGCAGTACTATATCGACCCCTTCTTCCGCTTCTTCTTCGGCGATGAGGGGCAGCAGCCCCGCGAAAACGTGCGCGAGGGCAGCGGTTCCGGCGTCATCATCCGCTCCGACGGCTACATCGTGACCAACAACCACGTGGTGGCCAACGCCACCGAGGTCACGGTGACCCTCAACAACAACAAGACCTACGACGCCACCGTGGTGGGCACCGACCCCGCGACCGACGTGGCCCTGATCAAGATAGACGAGAAGGACCTGCCCGTGCTGCAGTTCGCCGATTCCGACAAGCTGCGTCTCGGCGAGTGGGTGCTCGCGATCGGAAGCCCTCTCGGGGCGGAGCTCCGCTCGACCATCACCGCCGGCATCGTGAGCGCCAAGGGCCGCTCGATGCCCAACTACGACGGTGAATTCAAGATTGAATCCTTCATACAGACCGACGCGGCCGTGAACCCCGGCAACTCCGGCGGAGCCCTGGTCACCAAGACCGGCGAGCTGGTGGGCATCAACACCGCCATCGTCTCCACCACCGGCTCCTATACCGGCTACTCGTTCGCGGTTCCTTCCAATATCGTGAAGAAGGTGGTTTCCGACCTGATCGACTTCGGCTCAGTGAAACGCGCCACTCTCGGCGTCACTATGCTCCCGCTCGACGAGAAGACCGCCAAGGACATGAAGCTCTCGTCGCTCGACGGTGCGCTCATCCATGAAGTCCTTCCCGGCAGCGCCGCGCAGAAGGCCGGTATCAAGGAGGGCGACGTGCTGGTTGCCGTGGATTCCACCCCGATCAAGTCGCCTTCAGGAGTTCAGGAGAAGGTGAACAGCTTCTATCCTGGCGACTCCGCCACGCTCACCGTGATCCGTGACGGCAAGGAGCACAAGCTCAAGGTGACCTTCCAGGAGGGCAATGACGAGGTCGGCAGCGTCGAGGAGGACGGAACGGTGATGTTCTACGGCGCCAAGCTCGCTCCGGCCGACAAGGGCGTGGAGATTGTGGATGCCGGTAACGGAAGGCTGGCCAAGGCCGGCGGAGTGGACGGATTCATCATCCTCTACGTCAACGACCAGAAGGTCAGCAAACCTCAGGATGTGATTGACATCGCGAAGAAGAGCAAGCGCTCCATCTTCATCGAGGGCGTCACCGCGAGCGGCCATCCCGGCTACTTCGGCTTCGGAAAGGATGACTGATTTGCTTCGGCTTGACAAGCTGCCACACTTCAAGCAGACTTTTTGATATTTGGTTTTCCGGCGGCATCTACGGGTGCCGCCGGTTTTTTGTAGTTTTGTGCTCTTCTCCGCGTCGGCAGGCTCTCTCCTGAGAGGCTAGCCGCCCGCGGCTGTGAGCGGGCGATGCGCAGCATCGATGAAGCGCAGCGGAACCTTGAAGGAGAGAGCCTGCCGGCGCGGAGTAGGCATCAGCGGAGAGCCATTGGCAGTTTACCTGCCCGCCAGGTCGGCTTGCTAAAGTTTCAGAAAAATGAAACTTTTTAAAAAGAGGGCCGTATATATGTACGAAAGTTTTCAGAAAAGACGAGTCTAAAACATGAGACAGCTTAAGATTACCAAGTCGATCACCAACCGCGAAAGCGCCTCCCTCGACAAATATCTCCAGGAAATAGGCCGCGAAGAGTTGGTTTCCCCCGAAGAAGAAGTCGAACTGACCCAGCGCATACGCAAGGGCGACCAGGAGGCCCTCGAGAAACTCACCCGCGCCAACCTGCGCTTCGTGGTCTCAGTGGCCAAGCAATACCAGAACCAGGGCCTCAGCCTCCCCGACCTGATCAACGAAGGTAACCTCGGACTGATCAAGGCCGCCGAGAAGTTCGACGAGACCCGCGGCTTCAAGTTCATCTCCTACGCCGTGTGGTGGATACGCCAGTCGATACTCCAGGCCCTCGCCGAGCAGAGCCGCATCGTCAGGCTGCCTCTGAACCAGGTCGGCTCGCTCAACAAGATCAACAAGGCCCTCGGCAAGTTCGAGCAAGAGAACGAGCGCCAGCCGTCGACCGACGAGCTCGCCGAGATGATAGACATACCCAAGGACAAGATCGCCGACACCCTCAGGGTTTCCGGACGCCACGTGAGCGTCGACGCCCCCTTCGTCGAGGGCGAGGACAACAGCCTGCTCGACGTGCTGCCCAACGAGGATTCGCCCAGCGCCGACCGCGGCCTGACCAACGAATCCCTGAGCACCGAGATCGAGAGGGCGCTGCAGATTCTGACGCCCCGCGAGCGCGAGATCATCAAGTCGTTCTTCGGAATCGGCTGCCAGGAGATGACCCTCGAGGAGATAGGCGAGCGGCTCGACCTCACCCGCGAGAGGGTCCGCCAGATCAAGGAAAAGGCCATACGCAAGCTCAAGAAGCCCGCGGCAAGCAAACTTCTCAAAACCTACCTCGGCTGATGACTGCGGAGCAACTTCTCGCCGCGAAGGCCTCAGAGGCCGTCAAGGCAGTCTACGGAGCCGACGTACCCGCCGGCTCGCTTCAGGTACAGCCCACCCGCAAGGAGTTCGAAGGGGACTACACCCTCGTGGTCTTCCCCCTGCTGAAGATATCCCGTCAGGCACCCGACGCCACCGGCAACGCATTGGGCGAGTGGCTTCTCGCCAACTGCGCCGAAGTGTCGGCCTACAATTCCGTCAAGGGATTCCTCAACCTTTCGCTCTCCGGAGCATACTGGCAGGAGCAGCTCGCGGCCGCGTCTTCCGACCCTGAATTCGGACAGCTTCCCTCCACGGGGCGCAGGATAATGGTGGAGTTCTCCTCACCCAACACCAACAAGCCCCTCCACCTCGGCCATGTGCGCAACAACCTGCTCGGCTCCTCCGTGTCCGACCTGCTCAAGGCGGCCGGCAACGAGGTGATCAAGGTGACCCTGGTCAACGACAGGGGAGTGCATATCTGCAAGTCCATGTACGCATGGCAGCAGCGCTTCGACGGCGCGACGCCTGAGAGCACGGGCAAGAAGGGCGACCATCTCGTGGGCGACTGCTATGTGGAGTACGCAAGGATGGAGAAGGAGGACCCGTCGGTCATCGACAAGGTTCACGAGATGCTCGTGAAGTGGGAGGAGGGCGACCCCGAGGTGCGCGCTCTCTGGGAGAAGATGAACTCATGGGTGTTCGACGGCTTCGAGCAGACCTACAAGGCGCTCGGCATCTCGTTCGACAAGACATATTATGAGCACGACACCTACCTGCTCGGCAAGGAGCTGGTGCAGCGCGGCCTCGACATGGGCGTGTTCCAGCGCGACCCCGACGGCTCCGTATGGTGCGACCTCACCGCCGACGGCCTCGACCGCAAGCTGCTGCTGCGTTCCGACGGCACCTCGGTCTACATCACCCAGGACCTCGGCACCGCGGAGAAGAGGTTCGAGGAATACAGCCTCGACTCCCATATCTACGTGGTCGGCGACGAGCAGAACTACCACTTCCAGGTGTTGAAGCTCATACTCTCCAAGCTCGGATTCGGCTGGGCCGACCAGATATACCACCTCTCCTACGGCATGGTCGAGCTCCCCGAGGGCAAGATGAAGTCCCGCGAGGGCACCGTGGTTGACGCCGACGACCTTATAGAGAAGATGTACGAGGAGGCGAAGGCTACTTCCGACGAGAGCGGAAAGCTCGCCGAGCTGCCTGAGGCCGAGAAGGACAGACTCTACCACACCATAGGCCTCGGAGCCCTCAAGTATTTCATACTCAAGGTCGACCCCAAGAAGAAGATGCTCTTCAACCCCAAGGAGTCCATCGACTTCAACGGCAACACCGGCCCCTTCATCCAGTACACCCACGCCCGCATCATGTCGATTCTGCGCAAGGCCGCGGAGCAGGGTGTTGCGGCCAGGCTCGAGGCGGACGCCTCACTGAGCCCCAAGGAGGTGCGTCTTGTGAAGCTGATTTCGGCCTATCCCCAGAAGGTGGCCGAGGCTGCCGACGCCCTGTCGCCGGCGCTCATAGCCAACTACTGCTACGAGCTCTCCAAGGAGTTCAACCAGTATTACCACGACACCATGATACTCCGCGAGCCCGACAGGAAACTGCTGGAGATGCGCCTCGTGCTGATCTCCACCCTCGCCGCGGTGCTCCGCAGGGCAATGAAGATACTCGGAATTGAACTGCCTGACAGAATGTGACATACCTACTTCCGTCAAGGAAGTAGAGAAGCTCGGATGGGACTACGCCGACGTGATTCTCTTTACCGGAGACGCGTTCGTGGACCATCCGAGTTTCGGCACGGCATGCATAGCCCGCTGGCTCCAGAAGCACGGATACCGGGTCGCCGTCGTGCCCCAGCCCAACTGGCGCGACGACCTCAGGGATTTCCGCAAGCTCGGCGCCCCGAGGCTCTATTTCGGCGTCAACGCAGGGGCGATGGATTCCATGGTCAACCATTACACGGCCGCCCGCCGACTGCGCCACGACGACGCCTACACGCCCGAGGGACGCGCCGGACAGCGCCCCGACAGGGCCGTGACCGTGTATTCGAAGATTCTCAAGCAGCTGTGGCCCGATGTGCCCGTCGTGATCGGAGGAGTCGAGGCTTCGCTGCGCCGCCTCAGCCACTATGACTACTGGGACGACAGGATATTTCCCTCGATACTGGTCGACAGCGGGGCCGACTGGCTCTGCTACGGCATGGGGGAGAAGCCCATGCTCGAACTCACGCGGGCCATAGAGGCTGGCCGCAATCTCAGGCAGATAGAGCAGATTCCCCAGCTTGCCTTCCTGCGCAGCGGGCGCTGCCGGGTCGAAAACGCCCTGGTCCTCCATTCCTACGAGACCTGCTGCCGCGACGCGAAGGCCTTCGCCGAGAACTTCCACAACATCGAGACCCACGCCAACATGCTGCACCCGCAGGTCATCGTGGAGCCCGTGGGCGACGGCTACGTCCAGGTGAACCCTCCCTATCCTCCGGCAACCACGGAGGAGATGGATTCCTACTGGGACCTTCCGTTCACCAAGCGCCCGCATCCGCGCTACAAGGGCAAGCGCATCCCCGCCTACGACATGATCAGGGACTCGATAATCACCCACCGGGGCTGCTTCGGAGGCTGCAACTTCTGCACTATCGCCGCCCATCAGGGCAAGTTCATACAGTCGCGCTCCGAAGACTCGATAGTTGAGGAAGTCAGAAAGCTGGCCGCCATGCCCGAGTTCAGGGGAAATATCTCCGACCTCGGAGCCCCCACCGCCAACATGTACGGCCTGCGCGGGAAGAATCCCGAACTCTGCGCAAGATGCCGCCGCAAGTCCTGCCTGCACCCTTCGCGCTGTCCCAACATGGACGTGAGCCATGAGCGCCTGCTCGGACTCTACCGCAGGGTGGACGCCGTCAAAGGAGTGCGCCATTCCTACATAGGCAGCGGCATACGCTACGACCTCTTCCTCGACGAGAACGGCTTCCTTGACTCCAGCGGCAGGGAATATCTCCGTGAGCTGATGCTCCGCCATACTTCCGGAAGGCTGAAGGTCGCCCCCGAGCACACTGAGGACAAGGTCCTCGCCTACATGGCCAAGCCATCGTTCCGCCTTTTCGAGCGCCTGCGCCGCGAATTCGACAAGATCAACCGGGAGAACGGCACCCACACCGAACTGGTGCCCTATTTCATCTCCTCCCATCCCGGATGCACGATGCAGGATATGCTCAAATTGCGTGCAAATCCTTGTTTGAGAGGTATTTGGATGGACCAGGTGCAGGACTTCATGCCCACACCCATGACCACCTCCTCCGTGATGTTCTGCACCGGGCTCGACCCGCGCACGATGAAGCCGGTGTTCGTGGAAAGAAATCCTGAGAGAAAAAAAGCGCAGAAGGCGGTTTTTTTTCAAAAAAAATAATACTATTATTGCAGTCGAAAATTCAAGAGATATATGGCAGCTGATAACAAAAAGCGTCACATCGTAAGCTATGAGAACATGTCCCGGGAACTCGCCGAGGCATTTGCGGAGAAATATCCCAAGGGATTCAACGACTACCTTCCCGACATCGTCAAATACACCAAGCCCGACGGCACTCCCTTCTGTGCAGTGATGATAGAGGTGCCCGACGCGATCTACCTTGTCAAGATCAAGGTGAAGATCGACGACGCCGACGACATCGAGCGCTGGCTTGAAGGGGAGGAGGATGCCGAGAACGAACAGGTGGCCGGAAGCGCCGCCGTCGGAGGAGATGACGGCGGAACCCTGCCCGACGACAACATCTCCCAGTACGGAGCGGACGACGAACCTCAGGATGCGGCTGATTAATCCTCTATACAGAATATCAGAACACAGCAGGCTCCTGCTGCTCAGTTTCATAATCGGCGTACTCTCCGGGTGCGCCGCTGTCGTTCTTGACGGCGCCATCGAGCAGATAAGCCATTTTCTGATAGGCGGACGCACCGGAGTGCCCGGCGAAGGCTGGCGCTTCCTGGTGCTTCCCGGCGTCGGAATGCTCATCTCGCTGCTTCTCGTCAGATATGTGGTCAGGGACAACATAGGCCACGGAGTGACCAAGGTGCTGCTCGCGGTGTCCCGCAACGAGTCCAAGATACGACCCCACAACATGTGGTCGTCGGTGGTCACGTCGTCGTTCACCATCGGCTTCGGCGGTTCGGTGGGAGCGGAGGCGCCCATAGTCTACACCGGCGCCGCCATAGGCTCCAACATAGGAAGGGTCTGCGGGCTGTCGTACCGCAACATCACCATACTCCTGGGCTGCGGCGCGGCGGGTGCCATCGCCGGCATCTTCAAGGCTCCGCTGGCCGGAGTGCTGTTCACGATGGAGATCCTGCTCTTTAACGTGTCGATGAACTCGATGCTGCCGCTGCTCATCTCCACGATTTCCGCGACCATGGTGTCCTGCATCTTCCGCGGGGCCACTCCCGTGTTCGCCTGCACCCTCACGCCCTTCGCGCTCGACAACGTGCCCTTCTACATCGTGCTCGGCATCGCGGCCGGACTTTTCTCGCTGTATTTCACCAACGGCACCCTCTGGCTCGAAGACAAGCTCGCCCATATCCACAGCCCCTATCTGCGCTGGCTGCTCTGCGCTTCGGTGCTCGGCCTGCTGATATTCCTGTTCCCTCCGCTCTACGGCCAGGGCTATGATTCGCTGAACGCCCTGCTGGCCGGCAGGGAGATTGCCGTGGAGAGCAGCTCGGTCCTGTCCTTCATGATGCGTTCCGCCTGGGGAGTGCCGCTGTTCTTCCTGCTGGTGCTATTCTTCAAGATAATCACGATGACGCTGACCAATTCGGGAGGCGGAGTCGGAGGAACTTTCGGACCCACTCTGTTCGCGGGTGCGATTCTGGGCTTCGTCGTGAGCCGCTGCATGAATCTGCTGGGCGCCGACGTGCCGGAGCAGAACTTCGTGCTGGTGGGCATGGCCGCCCTGATGGCCGCCGTGATGCAGTCGCCGATGACCGCTATCTTCCTCATCGCCGAGATATCCGGCGGCTACGGCCTGCTGATTCCCCTGATACTCTGCGCCACCGTATCGTTCGGAACCGTGCGCATCTTCGAGCGCTACTCGATTTACACCAAGCGCATCGCGCAGAGCGGCGACCTGCTGACCCATGACAACGACCAGGCCGTCCTGACCCTGCTCAACACCAACAGCCTGATACGCGACAAGTATCCCAAGGTGCAGATCGACGCGCCTCTCAGGGACATAGTAGGCGTGGTCTCTCAGTCCGACGCCGCGGTGCTGGCGGTGATCGACTCGCAGGGCCGTTTCCAGGGCATGGTGGACCTCGCCGCAGCCCGCAAATATCTGTTCGACACCGAACTCTACGACAAGCTCCATGTCTACAACCTGATGGAGACCCCGCCGGAATATATCTACTACGGCGAGAAGATGGATTCGGTGATGAAGAAGTTCGACCGGACCGGGGCCTGGAGGCTCCCCGTGATCGACGAGAACCGCAGGTACCTCGGCTTCATATCCAAGTCGCGCCTGCTCACTGCCTACCGCGCCGAATTAAAAGAAATCTCGATGCAGGATTAGCCGCACCGAGATTCCGAGAAACAGATTTTTAGGTATTAATTTGGTGTTATTCGTGTTTCTCCGATTTCCTTGACCTGCGCATCTCCATCGCAGCCTTCACGAAAGCCGTGAAGATGGGCTGCGGGTGTTCGGGTGTGCTCTTGAATTCAGGGTGGAACTGCACGCCCACGAAGAAGGGGTGCGCGGGTATTTCCATGACTTCGACGAGTCCGGTCTGGGGGTTGCGTCCCGAAGCGACCATGCCGGCCTTCTCGAATTCGGGGAGGAAGTCGGAGTTGAACTCGTAGCGGTGTCTGTGGCGCTCGGAAATGAGGCTGCTGCCGTAGATGTCGTGGATTCTGGAGCCTTTCTTGAGCTCGCAGTCGTAGGCTCCGAGCCTCATGGTTCCGCCCTTGATGGTGGTGGACTTCTGGTCCTCCATCAGGTCTATCACGGGATGTTCGGTCTTGGTCGTGACCTCCGTCGAGCAGGCGTCGTTCCAGCCGAGCACGTGTCTTGCGAACTCTACCACGCACATCTGCATGCCCAGGCATATTCCGAAGAAGGGCACGTTGTGCTCCCTGGCGTATTTGGTCGCTGAAATCTTGCCTTCAAGGCCGCGCTCGCCGAATCCGGGGGCCACGAGTATGCCGTCGGCACGTCCGAGCAGCTCCGCCGCGTTGTCGTCGTTGAGGTGCTCGCTGTGGACGGTGTGCACGTTGACCTTGCACTCGTTGGCCGCGCCGGCATGCACGAACGACTCGAGTATGGACTTGTAGGCGTCCTGGAGCTCGACGTATTTTCCTACGAGGGCGATGTCCACTTCGGACTTGGGTTTCTTGAGCTTCTCGAGGAAGGCGTTCCATGCGCGCATGTCGGGCTGCGCGAAGTTGTCTATCTGGAGGTGGCGCACCACGAGCTCGTCGAGGTGCTCCTCGTGCATGTTGAGAGGCACCTGGTAGATGCTCCATGCGTCGATGGACTGTATCACGTGTCCGGGCTTCACGTTGCCGAACATCGCTATCTTCTTGCGTATCTCGGGGGTCAGCGGGTGCTCGGTGCGGCAGACGATGATGTCTGGCTGCACTCCGGACTGCTGGAGCATCTGTACCGAATGCTGGGTGGGCTTGGTCTTGAGCTCCTTGGCGGCGCTGAGGTAGGGCACGAGCGTGAGGTGTATGGACATGCAGTCCTCCTCGGGGAGCTCCCACTGGAGCTGGCGCACGGCTTCCACGAAGGGCTGAGACTCCATGTCTCCGATGGTTCCGCCGATCTCGGTGATGATCACGTCGTATTTGCCGCTCTTGCCGAGCAGCATCATGCGGCGCTTGATTTCGTCGGTGATGTGGGGGATGATCTGGACTGTCTTGCCGAGATAGGCGCCTTCGCGCTCCTTGGTGATGACGGTGTAGTATATCTTGCCGGTGGTCACGTTGTTGGCCTTGGAGGTATGGACTCCGAGGAAGCGCTCGTAGTGTCCGAGGTCAAGGTCGGTCTCGGCTCCGTCCTCGGTCACGTAGCACTCGCCGTGCTCGTAGGGGTTGAGGGTGCCGGGGTCGACGTTGATGTAGGGGTCGAATTTCTGGATGGTGACGCTCAGGCCTCTTGCCTGGAGCAGTTTTGCCAGCGATGCGGCGATTATTCCTTTGCCGAGTGATGAGGCGACTCCGCCAGTGACGAAAATATACTTTGTGTCCATAACGGGATGCAAAGATACACAATAAAATTGTAACTTCGCGTCCATGGAGATGAAAAGGATGTTTTTGGGCCTGCTTCTGCCTGCCGCGCTCTTCCTGGCGGCCGGGACGGGCTGTTCGGCGAAGGTGAAGGAGTACAGGGCGGAGGCGGTCGCGGAATATCTTCACGACACGGGAGCCTACACCCAGGGGCTGTTCTTCAGCGGCGGGCGTCTCTACGAGAGCACCGGACAGTTCGGCGAGTCCTCGCTGAGGATAGTGGACCTGGAGAGCGGCAGGGTGGAGCGTCAGCTGGATTTCAACAGCAAGTATTTCGTGGAAGGGTCGGTGATTCTCGGCGACAAGCTCTACGTGCTCACCTGGACGAACCGCGTGGCCTACGTCTACGACGCCGCGACCCTCGAGTACGAGGGGGCCTATTCCTATCCGCGCGACGGCTGGGGGCTCACCACCGACGGCAAGTCGCTGATCGCGTCGGACGGCTCCTCTCGCCTTTATTTCCTGACTCCGGAGTTCCAGCTGGAGCGCAGCGTGAACGTGAAGATGGACGGACGCCCGCTGCGCAACCTCAATGAGCTGGAATGGATAGACGGCAGGATCTGGGCCAACGTCTACCTCACCGACATGATAGTCATCATCAATCCCGCCGACGGCACCGTCGAGGCTTCGGTCGACTGCACCGGCCTGCTGCCCCGCAGTCTGCGGACCCCCGACACCGACGTGCTCAACGGTATAGCCCTCGACCCAGCCACCGGCAAGATCTACCTCACCGGCAAATACTGGCCCCGCCTCTACGAAGTGAAGCTGGTGGAGAAGCGCTGAAGCGTTTGAATTTCTACGTCCCCTGCATTTGTCTCTCGGACATTCTGGCGAACCAGCCTCCGGTTTTGCTGAGTTCCTCTGGCGAACCGCATTCGGATACACGTCCGTTTTCTATGACGACGACTTTGTCGGTATTGGCTATCGTGCGCATGCGGTGAGCTATGACGAGAACGGTCTTGTCTTTGACGAGTTCAGATATCCCCGCCTGGATTCTGGTCTCGTTTTCCACGTCCAGAGAGGCGGTCGCTTCGTCCAGCAGTACTATCGGAGCGTTCTTGAGCAGGGCTCGTGCTATCGATATCCTCTGGCGTTCGCCTCCCGAAAGCGTGTCGCCGTTCTCGCCGATCACGGTATTATAGCCTTCGGGCATTTTTGATACGAACTCGTCACATTGCGCGAGTTTTGCTGCCTGCAGCACTTCTCCGTCGCTTGCGTTCCGTCGGCCGATGCGGATGTTTTCCATCACGGACGCGTTGAAGAGCACCACGTCCTGGAATACCACCGAGTAGTATTTCAGCAGAGTTTCAGGATCTATCTCGCTGATGTCATGGCCGCCAAGGGTGATGACACCTCCGTTTATGTCCCAAAATCTCGCTGCGAGTTTCGCCGCTGTGCTCTTTCCGCTTCCCGAAGGCCCTACGAGCGCGGTGGTTTCGCCCTGCCGTGCGATGAATGAGACATTGTCGAGCACTTGCTTCCCCTCCTCGTAGGAGAAGCTTACATTCCTGAATTCAATGTTGAAGTCTTTCGGATGAAAGTCCCGTGTCCCTTCCTGAGTGGGCATGGCCTCCATCTCTTTCATACGATCTATGCGGACATCGAGATAGAACAATGCCGCAAGGTTGTTCAGCACCTCGTCAATCGGTGAGTAAATTCGGGAGCCGAGCGTGAGCATCACAAGCCAGGTGAACAGGTCAAGGTTCTCCTGTGAAATCATCGCTGCGCCGACGATTATGACGCTTGCGAGCCCGAGCTTCAGTACGCTCTGCGCTCCGTTCACAAGAACACCGAGCAGGAGTTCTCCTCTGGTCTGGTCCCTCTCGTATGTGTCGATCTTGGCGTATAAACCCTGAAGATATTCGCGCTCTCTGTTGCACGCCTTGATTTCCTGAATGTTTTCCAGCCCTTCCTGAATCTTCTCGCTTACCGCGCGTTTCTTCAGGTAGTTCTCCTTATTCCTGCGCGACATCGTCTTTTTAGACAGCAGGACCATCAGCAGGGCTACCGGGACTACCCAGAACAGAGACAGCGCGAGCTGCCAGTTCCATAAGAACATTCCGACGGCGATCAACCCTATGCTGATGAGTGCTGCATATAGCTGGGGGACTGAATGCGAGAAAGTGTGCTCCAGATCAGTACAGTCGTCCATGATGGTGGACGTCAGATCAGAGAGGTTCTTCTCCCCGAAGAAGGCCATGGGCAGCTTCCGCAACTTTTCGGCAAGAGACACTCTTCTTACCGCGCTCTCATCATATACGGATGTATAGGTGCTGTTATATTGTCTTACACCGACCAGATAAGTCAACAGAATGAATGACAGACCAAGCACTATATAGTACACGATGTCTTTTTCCGGTTGTGCTCCGGGGTTTAGCGCCGGACGTATGTAGTCGTCGAGGAAGAGGAACACAAACACGAACGGCAACATAAGAGCAAGGTCGAGCAGGATGGTGAAAACTGTCCCCTTGCAGAAATCTTCGGCTCCCTTTCTGGAAAGCGCGAAACGTTTTTGGATTTTCTTAAGCATATTCAGTCTCCTTTTTTCCTAATGTCCAGTTTACGCTGCGGCGGTATTCATCCCACATTTGCGAGTAGATTCCGTTTTCCTTTATGAGTTCGTCGTGCGTGCCCTGTTCCTCTATTCTCCCTTTGTCTATGACGAGAATCCGGTCTGCTCCCGTCACGCTCGACAACCTGTGCGCAATCATCAGGACTGTTTTCCCTCTGGTAAGCCGGTGCAGAGCCTGCTGTATGAGATGTTCGTTCTCCGGATCGGCGAAGGCCGTGGCTTCGTCCAGCACGACTATGGGGGCATTCTTCAGTATTGCGCGTGCAAGGGCTATCCTCTGTTGTTCTCCTCCGGAAAGATAGGTGCCCTCGGCGCCTATCCTGGTGTCAAGTCCGTCAGGAAGTCTGTCGATTATCTCCCTGCATTGCGCCGCATCCACGGCTTGTCCCACTTCTTCGTCGGTGGCGTCCGGTCTTCCGTACCGTATGTTCTCCAGCAGTGACGTCTTGAAAAGGCGGGGTTGCTGGAAAACGAAGGAGACGTTATCCATAAGTTCCTGCGGCAATATGTTCCTTATGTCGACTCCGCCTATCAGGATCTGACCTTCGTCAACCTCCCAGAATCGCGGAATCAAGCGGGCAATAGTCGTCTTGCCTCCTCCTGACGCACCGACAAGAGCATAGGTTTTTCCTGCCGGCAGGAGAAAGTCTATTCCGTCGATGGCCTTGGCCCCGGCTCCGGGATAGCAGAATGAGACGTTGCGGAATTCTATGTCGCAGGTCTTGGGGCTTTCCGGATGTTCGCTGACTTCCAGCTTCCTGTATGACAGAAGATTCTCCAGCCGGCTGACGGCTTCGTCAGCCTGGCCGGATGCCTGGACAAGATACATGCTCTTCATGATGCTTGATGAGAAGACCGGGGTTATGAGCACGTAGAACAGGAAGTCGGCGAGCACGGCGGCCCAGTCGTTTCCGTGAGTCATCATCAAAATGGCAACTGGCGCGAGAAAATAAGCAAAGCCGTTGATAATCACGGTATAGAAAGTCATGGGATGTGTCCAGTTGCGAGTGTAGGCCATTACCATCTTATTGTAGTTCTGGATACTGCGATGAAAATTCTTGAAAGAATAGATGGATTGCTGGAAGACCTTCACCACCGGTATACCGCGCACATACTCGACTGCTTCCGTATTCATTTCCTCGAGGGAGTTCATGTATTTGCGCATGAATTCCCTGCTGGATGTGTTCATCATGTACATCATTGTCCCTCCTGCGATGATCAGCGGAATCATGCATGCCAGGCCAAGCTGCCAGTTGATTGCGAAAATCAGGACAGCGGCGATTGCGGGAACGAGCAGTGTAGCGGCGAGATCTGGCAATTGATGCGCCAGGAAGGAGTGGGTGACGCCGGCGTTGTCATCTATAATTTTGCGTATGCGTCCGCTTGTAGTGCTTTCGAAGAATCCCAGAGGCATTCCGACCACCTTCTTCATGGCCTCCTTGCGTATGTTTGATTCCACGCGGAAGGCTGCGAGATGCGACGACATCAGGGCGAGAAAGTAGAGAATCACGCCGGATACTGCCGATACTGCGGCCCATATTGCGAATTTGATGATTCCTCCGTCTTCGGGTAGACTTCCAGGAATAAGCAACTCCCTGACTATGAGCCATATCAGGATGTAGGGAATCAGTCCTGCCAGCGAACTTGCCGCCGACAGGAACAGCGAGAGCGGAAGGAGAATTCTCCTTTTGCCCATGTATCGCTGAAGCTTTGAGAATAGATTCATGATATAGTGTTTTTGTGATTTCCGATTGCAAAACTATCTGTCGTCATCTTATGCGTCAATCCTCAAATATTGGTATTTACGCTATTGCAGCGGCATAAATACCAACATATTGTGATTGACATGGCTATCGGAAATCTTCAACTTTGCAGCCGGAAAACGTAAAAATCTCAGACCATGAAAGCGAAATTTCTTTCAATCATCGCGCTGGCCGCCTTCGGAATCGTGGCGGCCGCGGCATGCAACAAGCCCGAAACAGAGACCGACATCGCAGCCGAAGTGGCCGGCACCTACACCGGAACCACTTCCGCGTCCTTCCAGTACAGCCCCGACCCCATGGTGACCGAAGGTGAGACCTTCTCAATCACCGCGGCCGGCGACAAGCTCGTGGACGTGAGCTACGAGTCCGCAACCTGGGGTTCATTCACTTTCTCCGGAGTCGCGGTGAGCGGAGCCGACCCCTACACGCTCAAGGGCGAAGGCAAGACCCTGATGGGTATGGGCGAGACCAAGAACGAATACGCCGCGACCCTCGACGGCACCGTGGGAAAGACTGCCGGGACCGCCGAGTTCCTGATCACCGTGCCTGCCGTCATGGGCGGACTCACCATAGAGTTCACACTTGCCGAATAAATGATGAAACGGCTTTTTCTCATAGCATTTCTTGCGCTGCTGCCGTCCTGCAACGGGATTTTCCCCGGAATCTATGACAGCGGGGAGAGCGACCTGGTCACCGGATACGGTTTCATCGGGCACAATCCCTCGGACAATTCCGGCAAGGTCTACATAGACGCGACTGACTACACCAAATGGGTCTATCTGGACTTCCACGGCAGGACGGCCGTGACTGCGGGGATGTCGGAGGAGGAGGCTCCGGCCGAATGGGACATAGCCGTGCACCGCTACGATGTGAAGACCAACGGAGCCGCCGTCCTGGAGACCGGAATCACCGGGCTCGAGCTTTTCATGAGCTCGGGCAAGATGCCCGAGGGCGGCTATGTCGAGGATGAATGGACCACGGAGCAGATAATCGTGGACATGTCAGGCATGATGGACGGCAACATAGGCTACAGCGAGAGCTGGTACAACCCCGAACTCTCCAAGTGGCTGAAGGTCGACACGAGCACCATGCCTCCGCTCTACTCCATGTCCCATAAGGTCTATGCCGTGAAGCTCGCCGACGGGAGCAACCTGGCTCTCAAGCTCTCCAACTACATGGACGCCTCGGGCGTGAAAGGCTTCATGACCATAGATTACGTCTATCCCGTAGAATTCTGATGAACATGAAAGGAAAACTCTTTATTGCCGCCTGCCTGTCGTTCGCGGCCGCCGTCTCGCTGCAGGCTCAGATACGGATAAGCGGAAGCGTGCTCGACGAGAGCGGCGCGGCGGTGCCCGGCGCCGGAGTCACCGTCGAGGGAATGAAGAACGCCGGAGCGGTCACGGCTCTCGACGGAAGCTACAGTTTCGAACTGCCCCAGAGCGGACAGAAGCAGCTGACGCTCCTCGCCACAGCCATAGGCTACGAGACCCAGCGGCGCCGCATCAGGGAGCCTGAGGGCAGCTATGTCGAGAATTTCACCCTCGCGGAATCCCAGGAGCTGCTCGAGACCGTGGTGGTCACCGCGACACGCACGCCGAAGCTGCTCAAGGACGTGCCCATAATCACCCGGGTCATCTCCGCCGAGGAGATTGAGCGCGCCGATGTGGTCCATATAGGCGAGCTGCTCGAGACCGAACTGCCGGGGCTGGAGTTCTCCTATTCGATGAACCAGCAGGTTTCGCTGAACATGCAGGGCTTCGGAGGCAACTCGGTGCTCTTCCTGGTCGACGGCGAACGCCTGGCGGGGGAGACCCTCGACAACATCGACTACAACCGCCTGAACCTCGACAACGTGGCGAGAGTGGAGATAGTCAAGGGCGCAGCCTCCTCCCTCTACGGCTCCAATGCCGTCGGCGGAGTGGTGAACATAATCACGAAGGAGCCCTCGGAGCCTTGGTCCGTGAATGTGAACACCCGCTACAGCACCCTCGGCGAGAAGGTCGGCTCGCTCTCCGCCGGATTCAAAGCCGGAAAGCTCTCGGGCCTGACCAACGCCCAGTATGTGCAGAACGATTCGATTCCTCTCAAGAATGACGGCGACTATTCCAAGATCTACGGAAGCTGGAACTACAACATCAAGCAGCAGCTGATCTACAAGCCGACCGACAATCTGAAATTTACGGGCAAGGCCGGCTACTATTTCCGCCAGCGCGACGCCTCGGAGGACGTGAAGGACAATTACCGCGACTTCAGCGGCTCGCTCAAGGCCGAATATGATTTCGGGGAGAGCGACAACATCACCCTGAGCTACACCTTCGACCAGTACGACAAGAGCGACTTCCTCGTCGCGAACCGCCGCGACGTGCGCGAGTACAGCAACGTGCAGCACAACGTGCGCGCGCTGTGGTCTCACAGCTTCGGGGAGAAGGACAACATAGTCTTCGGCGGCGACTTCATGCGCGACTACCTTCTGTCCTACCAGTTCGAGGACGGAGCGAAGACCCAGTATACCGGCGACCTGTTCGGCCAGCTCGACTGGAACCCGACCGAAAGGCTGAACTTCGTGAGCGGCCTGCGTTTCGACTATTTCTCCGACCGCGACCTGTTCCACGCCTCCCCGAAGCTCGGGGCGATGTACAAGATAGGCAATTGCTCGCTCAGAGGCTCCTACGCGGGAGGATTCAGGGCGCCGACCCTCAAGGAGATGTACATGAGCTTCAACATGGCCAACATCTTCATGATCTACGGCAACCCCGACCTCGAACCAGAGGAGAGCCACAATTTCTCGCTCTCCGCCGAGTATATGACGCGCCGCTACAACCTCACCGTCACGGGTTACTACAACCTCGTCGACAACCGCATCACCACCGCGTGGAGCGAGGCGCTCAAGGGCCAGCTCTACACCAACATGGCACCGCTCCAGGTTGCCGGTGTCGATCTCAATTTCTCGGCCGCCTATGACTTCGGACTCAAGTACAGGATTTCCTACACCTACACCCACGAGAGAATCGAGAAAGGGCAGCCCATGACTTCGTCGACCCGACCCCACAGCGCCACCGTGAAGATCGAGTACGGCAAGGACTGGCGCGTCTACGGCTTCGACGTCGCCCTGACGGGCCGCCTGATGTCGGCGGTGACTTCCGACGTCTACACCTCCCTGACCGACTATACCCAGACCGAAAGGCAGACCTACCCGGGCTACACGATGTGGAAACTCTCCATAGCCCAGAGAATATGGCACGGCATCAGGCTCAACGCCGTGATTGACAACCTCTTCAACTATATACCCGACTACTACTACAACAACACTCCCGCGACCATCGGCACGACGCTTTCCCTGGGCCTGTCGCTTGACCTGCAGGAGATATTCAACAACAGATAACCGACGATGAGATCCCGTTCAAGAACACTTTTGATACTCGCCGTACTGACCGCCTGCGCCGCCATCTGCGCAATCTGGTCAGTATGGCTTTCTCCTGTAAGAATAGGCTTCGTGAACTACCAGATGCTGACCCTCGGTCAGATTTCCAAAGCCAACGACAGCAAGTTCATCAAGATACGCCAGCTCGACGGCGACAACCTCCGGAAAATCGGCCGCAGCGACTTCGTGTTCATCAATGGCATGGGCATGCGCATCACGGAGGACGAGCGCGCACTGATCCAGAAGGCCGCCGACAGGGGAGTGCCCATGCTCACCACGATGGCCACCAACCCCGCGAATGACATCACCACCGTGGATTCCCTGCAGCTCGCGACCCTGAACGCCTACCTTACCGGGGGCGACCGCAGCAACTACCGCAGCATGCTGGAATATGTGCGCCGGGAAATCTGCGGCAGGAGGCTCTTCACCGTCGAACCCGAGGCCCCGAGCGTGCCCGAGTACGGACTCCTTTTCCATGCCGACCCCGACGATCCGGACAGCGGCGACCTTCCCTTCGCCTCCGTGGCCGAATATGAGGAATGGCTGCGCTCCGAGGGGCTGTTCAGGGAGGGCGCCCCTTCCGTGGTGGTGACCGGACCCATGGGCGATCCGTCCGAGCTCGTCTCCGAACTCGAAAGCCGCGGAGTGAACGTCTACCCCGTCAACAACATGCGGATCTTCATCCTGCGGCACCATGCCGACTCGCTGGAGCTCTCGGCTCTGGTCAACATGGCCCACGGACGCATGGGCGACTACATAGTCGACTTCCTCGAAGAGCGCAACGTGCCGCTCTTCTCCCCGCTCAACGTCAATACTCTGGTGAGCGAGTGGGAACAGGACCGCATGGGCATGAGCGGCGGCTTCATGTCGCAGAGCATAGTGACGCCCGAAATCGACGGCGCGATCCGTCCATTCGCCCTCTTCGGACACTACGAGGACAGGGACGGCCTGCAGCATGTTCGGGCAATTCCCGGACGCCTCGAGGAGTTCGCTGAGACCGTCTGCAACTACATATCGCTGCAACATACGCCCAACAACCGCAAGAAGGTCGCCATCTTCTACTACAAAGGCCCCGGCCAGAACACCCTGACCGCCGCAGGAATGGAGGTGCTGCCCTCGCTCTACAACTTCCTGAAGGAACTCAGGGCCGCAGGCTACAAGGTCGACGGCCTGCCCGCCTCCGAGGCCGCTTTCGAAGAGCTCATACAGAGCCGCGGGGCCGTCTTCGGAACATACGCCAAGGGCGCGATATCGGATTTCATCAGCAACGGCGACCCCGAACTGGTCTCACTCGAGGATTATGAGAGCTGGAGCCGGAAAGCGATCGGCCCCGAGATGGCCGATGAGGTGTCCGAGGCCAACGGCGACTTTCCCGGAAGTTACCTTGCCACGGACGACGGCCGCCTCGCGCTTCCGAGGGTGGAACTCGGCAACGTGGTGCTGCTGCCCCAGCTTGCCGCCGGTATGGGTGACGACGACTTCAAGATAGTGCACGGGACCGACACCGCACCGCCGTACCCCTACATCGCGGAATATCTCTGGGCGCGCGAAGGCTTCGGCGCCGACGTGCTGATACATTTCGGAACGCACGGCAGCCTCGAATTCACGCCCTCCAAGCAGGTGGCCCTGAGCAGCCGTGACTGGCCCGACAGGCTCGTGGGCACCACGCCCCACCTCTACGTCTACACGATTTCCAACGTTGGCGAGGCCATGATCGCCAAACGGCGCTCCTACGCCGGCATCCAGTCATACCTGACGCCTCCATTCATGGAGAGCGAGCTGCGCGGCACCTACAAGGAACTCAAGGACGCCATCGGAACCTATTATTCGGCCGTTGAGGCGGGCGGCGACGGCGCATCCGAATCCCGCAGGGTCAAGGACATCGTGCTCGAGATGGGCATACACCGCGACCTGCGCCTCGACTCCCTCTCCGCGGCGGGCTACACCGGCGAGGAGATAGCCCGCATCGACAACTTTGCCGAAGAGCTCACCAACGAGAAGATAACCGGAGAATTGTACACCATGGGCGAAGCCTACGAGGCCGGGAGAATACGCAGCAGCGTGTTCGCGATGGCGACAGACCCCATAGCATACGCGATGCTGGCTCTCGACCGTCAGTGCGGCCGCGCCGAGGCCGGGCTGGAAGAGAACTCCCGCGTATTCAGCCGCGACTATCTCGAACCGGCGAAGGATATAGTCCGCCGTGTGCTTGACAACCCCTCCATGGCCGACGACGCCTTCATCTGCCGGCTGGCGGAAGTCAGCGCCGACGAACTCGCCGAAGCGCGGAAGACCGTGGAGCGGCTCGACCGCCCGAAGAGCATGATGGAGATGATGGCCGGGGCCGCCGGTGCCGGAAGCGAGCCGCAGATTACAGATGAATATGAGGCTTTCGCCCGGGCGCTGAACCAGCTGGCGACAGCCGTGGAGAATATCAACAATTACTCGGAAGCGCTCCGGGAGAGCCCCGAAGAGGAGTTCCGCTCGCTGCTCAACGCGATGGACGGCGGATACACCGCACCTTCGCCCGGCGGCGACCCCATAGTCAATCCGAACACCCTCCCCACCGGCCGCAATCTCTACGCGATCAACGCCGAGGCCACACCCTCGGAGAAGGCCTGGGAGGAGGGAAAGAAGCTGGCCGAGAAGACTATAGAGATGTACCGCCGCAACCACAACGACTCCATCCCCCGCAAGGTCAGCTACACGCTCTGGAGCGGGGAGTTCATAGAGACGGAAGGCGCGACCATAGCCCAGGTGCTCTATATGCTTGGCGTGGAGCCGATACGCGATGCCTTCGGCCGCGTGACCGACCTCAGGCTTATTCCTTCGGCCGAGCTCGGCCGCCCCAGGATCGACGTCGTCGTGCAGACCAGCGGCCAGCTCCGCGACATCGCGGCATCCCGTCTGTTCCTGATCAGCAGGGCGGTGGAGATGGCGGCGGCCGCCCGTGACGACGATTACGAAAACCTGGTCGCCGCCGGAGTGGTGGCGTCAGAGAAGATGCTCACCGACAGGGGAGTGAGTCCCCGTGAAGCCCGCGAACTCTCGCGCTACAGGGTGTTCGGAGGCGTGAACGGCGGCTACGGCACCGGCATCACCGGAATGATACAGAACGGCGACAGCTGGGAGGACAGCGACGCCGTGGCCGAGCGCTACATACAGAACATGGGCGCCTACTACGGCAGCGAGGAAGGCTGGGAGAAGTATGGCGAGTATGCCTTCGAGGCTGCTCTCGGCGGCACCGACGTGGTGATTCAGCCCCGTCAGAGCAACACCTGGGGCGCGCTGAGCCTCGACCATGTCTATGAATTCATGGGCGGAATGAACCTCGCCGTGCATAAGGTGACCGGCAAGGATCCCGACGCCTACCTCAGTGACTACCGCAACCACCACAACATGCGCATGCAGGAGCTCAAGGAGGCCATCGGCGTCGAAAGCCGCACCACCATATTCAATCCAGCCTACATACGTGAGAAGATGAAGGGCGGCGCATCCGCTGCCGCAGGTTTCGCCGAGATAGTGCAGAATACCTACGGATGGAACGTCACCAAACCTTCCGTCGTGGACGACGAGATGTGGGACGAGATATACGAGGTCTATGTCAAGGACAAGTTCGGCCTCGGTATCGAGGAGTATTTCGGTGACAAGAATCCGGCGGCTCTCGAGGAGATGACGGCGGTGATGATGGAGACGGCGCGCAAGGGAATGTGGGACGCCAGCGAGCAGCAGCTCCGGGACATCGCCTCCCTGCACACGCGGCTTGTCGACGAATATCTGCCTTCGTGCTCGGAGACCGTATGCGACAATGCCCCGCTGCGCAATTTCATAGCGTCCAACGTGGATGCTCCCGCTGCGGGCCGCTACAACGCGAACATCGAGAATATCCGCGAAGCCAGGGTTTCCGGTCAGGACGGCGTGGTGATGAAGAGGGAGGTGCTTGACGAGGGCGCTTCCGAGCGTGTCGCGCTTGTCAGCAACACCGTGGTCGGCGTGCTGGGCGCGCTCGTCCTGGTGGTGATCGTGCTTCTGGTGCGCAACAGGCGCAGGAACAGGGAGGACTAGCATGGAGACGGTCGTGAAGCTTGCAATGGTGCTCGTGAGCCTCAGTTTCGTGCTGAAGCTCAGCGGCTACAAGTTGCGCCAGCTGCTGGTCATGGCCCTGCTGTGCGCCCTGTTCACCGGGCTGTCGTGGAATTTTGCGTCGCAGCAGTCGAAGACAGCCATCGCCTCCTGGCTTGCCGACCGTGCTCTGATGCAGGACATCGCGGTGGTGCTCACTCTCGACGTGGTGCTTCAGATGGCATATTGCCTGATGGCCGTGAATCTGATGAACAGCGGTCCCGTCAGGCGCCGGACGGTCTGGATCTACCGTCTTCTGCGGCTGTTTCCCGGCATCATGGTGTTCTTCGTGCTTTTCGCGCTGGTGGTGAGCTGCCTGTTCGCTTTCCCCGGCGTGTCTTTCGCACTGATTTCCTGGTGCATGGCGGCTGCGGTGCTGGTGCTGCTGCCGCTGGCGGTGTGGGGTGTCCGGAAGCTGATTCCCGAGAAGGAGATACGGCTCGAGCTGCTGTTTCTCTCGAATGCCCTGACTGCCGCCCTGGGCATCATCGCCACGGTGAACGGCACGACGGCGTCGGAAAGCGTGGATTCGGTGGATTATCTCGCCACCGCAGCCGTCCTTGCCCTAGTGCTTGTCGGCGCCGCGCTCGGCTTCTTGCTGTACCGCCTCAGGGCCGGAAGAAAATGGAAGGGTTGAGTTTGCATCGTGCCGCCGCGCAGCCTGTCGCCTCTGGGGAGGTTCCGCTGCGCGCTTGCTTATGCAAGCGCAACTTCAAAGATGCTCAACCTCCATTTCATTCCGGTTGGCGGCTTCG